>Ga0206941_10150_pt1 | contig 20488 bp, 20 predicted proteins | sample Alteio_BWOrgHeat_9_FD_153251 | JGI IMG/M metagenome (GOLD analysis project Ga0206941, IMG submission 153251) | Enriched cells from forest soil in Barre Woods Harvard Forest LTER site, Petersham, Massachusetts, United States -... | ecosystem: Environmental > Terrestrial > Soil > Temperate forest >...
GGGTTTTCCGGTGACATTTATGGCTGCCGGTTGAACGTTGAATTTTGTAAAAAACTGCGGGATGAACGCCGTTTTGCCAGTCTGGATCTTTTAAAAGAGCAGATTGGCAGAGATGTTCTGGACGCAGAAAACTATTTTACCAAGGTGGGAAATCAAGATGTCTCAGCGTGATTATAAGTCTACCCTGAATCTGCCACAGACGGCATTTCCAATGAAAGCCAATCTGCCGGAGCGGGAGCCTCTGATCCTTGCAAAATGGGCTGAGCTTGATTTGTATCAGGCATTGCGTCAGCAGGGGAAGAAGCGCAAAAAATTTGTTTTGCATGATGGTCCGCCCTACGCCAACGGCGAGATTCACCTAGGCCATGCCGTCAATAAAATTTTGAAGGACATTGTGACGAAATCCCGCACGCTGTCCGGCTGGGATGCGCCTTTCGTCCCGGGCTGGGACTGTCATGGTCTGCCGATCGAAGTCAAAGTCGAAAAGGAAGTGGGCAAGCCAGGCGAGAAAATTTCACGCGCTGAATTTCGCGCAGCCTGTCGTCAGTATGCCGCGAGTCAGATTGATCTGCAGCGGGATGCTTTCCGTCGTCTGGGAGTGCTCGGAGACTGGGAGAAGCCTTATATTTCCATGGATTTTCACTATGAAGCCAGTGTGATCCGTGCGCTTGCGAGAATCATGTCCCAGGGACATCTGTATCAGGGCTATAAGCCAGTTTATTGGTGTCTTGAGTGTTCATCGGCACTGGCTGAAGCGGAAGCCGAATATGCAGATAAAAAATCCCCCGCCATTGATGTGGCTTACCGTGTGTTGGATGAAAAAGAATTTCATGCGCGCCTGCCTTCTCTGGGTGAAAAGTTAACGGATATTTCCATTCCCATCTGGACGACAACGCCCTGGACACTGCCGGCTTCCCAGGCTGTGGCGCTGCATCCTGATATTCAATATGCCCTTGTGGCAACAGAATCGGCCGGACACCTCGTCATTGCAGAAGCGCTGCTTGATGCGATTTTAAAACGGTATGACATTGCAGGCCACAAACTTTTGTGCGTATTTCCGGGTGCAGCGCTCGAACATATCCGTCTGCAGCATCCTTTCTATGAACGTTCTGTCCCCGTTGTTCTCGGTCAGCATGTGACGGTGGATGCGGGAACAGGCGCTGTACACACCGCCCCTGCACACGGCGTGGATGATTACAGCACCGGCCGACAGTACAATTTGCCGACCGAAAATCCGGTGGCGGATAATGGCTGCTTTCTGGCATCCATGCCACTGGTGGGCGGATTATTCGTGCGAAAAGCCGATGATGTGATTATCGCGGAGCTTAAAAACCGGGGTGTTTTGCTGCATGCGACGACCCTGACACACAGTTATCCTCACTGTTGGCGCCACAAAACCCCGTTGATTTTTCGGGCGACGCCACAGTGGTTTATCAACATGGAACAGCAGGGGCTGAGGCGTTCTGCTCTTGCATCCGCTGCCAATGTAAACTGGATTCCTGACTGGGGTTTCAATCGGATGCGTCTTATGATTGAAAACCGTCCAGACTGGTGCATTTCAAGGCAGCGTGCATGGGGTGTTCCTATTCCGTTGTTTTTGCACCGGGAAACCGCCCTGCCGCATCCTGAGTCTGTCGCTTTGCTTGAGAAAGTGGCGCAGCATGTTGAGACGGGTGGCATCGAAGTCTGGGATACGCTGGATACAGCGCAATTGCTTGGGGAAGATGCACCGCACTACCGAAAATCAACCGATGTATTGGATGTCTGGTTTGATTCGGGGGCCTCGCATGCTGCGGTTTTGGCCGTCAACCCGACGCTTGCATTCCCCGCGGATCTTTATCTCGAAGGGTCTGATCAATATCGCGGCTGGTTCCAGACCTCATTGCTGACTTCAGCGGCTATGCAGGATGTGGCGCCGTACCGTACGGTGCTGACACACGGATTTATGGTCGATACAGACGGCCGCAAAATGTCAAAATCCCTGGGCAATGTGATTGCACCTGAAAAAATGGTTAAAACACTGGGTGCAGATGTGCTGCGGCTCTGGACATCTTCCACGGATTATCGCAGTGAAATGGCGGTTTCTGTGGAGATTCTTTCACGCGCGTCAGAGACTTACCGGCGCATTCGAAATACTGCCCGGTTTTTGCTTGCAAACCTGGATGGATTTGATCCCGCCTTGCATCTGGTTGCCTTTGAAGATCAACTGGCACTGGATCGATGGGTCATTGATTATGCCAGCCGGCTGCAGACAGACATTATCGAAGCATATACCTCCTATCAGTTTCATCAGGTCCAGCAAAAAATTCACCATTTTTGTGCCATTGAACTGGGTGGTTTTTATCTCGATATTATCAAAGACCGTCAATACACCACGCAGTCAGATTCACTGGCACGGCGCTCTGCGCAGACGGCAATCTTTCATATACTGGAAGCCATGGTGCGCTGGATGGCGCCGATATTAAGTTTTACCGCAGAAGAGATCTGGCAGCATATGCCAGGAGACAGAACGGATTCGGTTTTCATGCATACCTGGTATGAAAATCTGGGCTCATTGTCTGAGCGCAGCGCGCTGAATGCCGCGTTCTGGGATACCGTGCGGCTGGTGCGTGATGCCGTCAACAATGAACTTGAAGTAGAGCGCAAGGCAGGTCACATTGGATCGCCGCTTGAGGCCAGTGTCAGTCTTTACTGTGAACCTGCCTTAAAACAACAGCTGGATCTGCTGGGGGATGAACTGCGTTTTGTGCTGATCACCTCCAGAGTGAATGTGTTGGGGCAGGAGCGTGTCACGGATGCAGCTGAGACACAGGTGCCGGGACTTCGGATCAAAGTGGCTCCTCTGAATGATCCCAAATGTGTGCGATGCTGGCACCGGCGCGATGATGTGGGTGTCTCCTCTTTGCATCCCGAACTGTGTGAACGGTGTGTGGAAAATGTCGAAGGTGCCGGCGAGATCAGACAATATGCCTAAACGGAAAAAAGGGACGCATTCCGGATTGTGTTGGTTATGGGTGACGCTGGGTGTGTTTGTGCTGGATCGTTTAGCCAAGCATCTTGCTTTGTCTGACTTGTCGCTGGATGGCGGACCGCTTCCGTTGCTGCCGCATCTGAATTTGTCCCTGGCATTTAACCGGGGTGCGGCCTTCAGTTTTCTGGGCGGTGCATCCGGTTGGCAGATTTGGTTTCTTTCGCTGATGGCACTGGCTGCGAGTGGCATCATTCTTTACATACTGGCACGGACACCTGCTTCACGCCGTGGGTTTTCGGTGGCCCTTGCTCTGATTTTAGGCGGGGCGCTCGGTAATTTTTATGACCGAATTGTTTATTTTTCGGTGATTGATTTTATTGATGTTTATGCAGGCCGCTGGCATTGGCCTGTGTTTAATCTGGCTGACAGCGCGATTTGTCTGGGTGCTTTGTGGGTGATTCTCGATGGTTTTGCAGGGAGGCACAGAAAATGATTGAGGGAACAAGATCTGTGGCAGGCGGAATGAATGGACCGGTGGAATTGGTGACCGGGGTGCTTGCGGCTGTGACATTGATGCTGGCTGTAATGTGTTTGTTTCAGGCTGCTGTGTATTTTCAGAAATATCGGCGTAACCCGATTGACTATCCCATTGGTAAATCGGTGCTGCTATTGGTGATGGCGGTGATTTTGTTTGTTTTGTTGTTTATTTATCAGTCGGGGCAGCCTTGATTGCTCCCTTCTCCCGGCGTAAAAAGCACGCTAGGAGAAGGGAGAATGGAATCAGGGCAAATAACGAAAAATATTGTGAACAACCTGATTCTCACTGAGCGGATGCGTGCCCTGAAAAAAACGGCATGCTGTGAAGCTCTTTTTACTTCTATGCAGTCCAGACAAGAAGGCCATACGGGTTGCCTCCTGCAGTTCTTTTTTCAAAGGGCCGTCAAATTCAATATACCTTTCTGTTTTTAAAAAAATATCAGCCAGTATTTTCCGTTCTTCATTGGATTTCAAGGGGAATGGCTCACCCATCAGATGCAGATGGGTGATGCTTTGGGGCAGGGCATCGATCACCTGCTGCATCTCTGAGAGAGACAGTGTGTCCAGGCCTGCCAAGCGCAGCTCGAGATGCGTTATCTGAAAGTCTTCAGCGTTTTTAAGCTCAGTAATGAGGTCCTCTAGAAAAGTCGACTTTTTCGGAGGGCGGGCTTTTTGAGCGCCAAGAAACATAAGCGCAAAAGCCATTGAACTGTCAAAAGCGCTGCGGGGGCTTCTTGTCAGTGCCAGCGTCAGTAAGAAAAGTGCGCCGGTACCGGGAATTAGGGGGTTAATATTTGGCAGAAATCCCCAAAATGTGGAGTCCTCCCGGATATCTTCGATCGTCATCCAGGTTTCTGATGTGTTTTTGGTGGTGAGGGTGGTTTTAAAATTCATAGATCACAAAGGTAGTATTGCGCGCCCGGAGAGACTCGAACTCCCGACCACCTGGTTCGAAGCCAGGTACTCTATCCAGCTGAGCTACAGGCGCAAAAAAGTGTGGCGCGCCCGGAGAGATTCGAACTCCCGACCCCATGGTTCGTAGCCATGTACTCTATCCAACTGAGCTACGGGCGCGTCTGTTATTATTGCCGTCCAAGGCAAGAGCCGCATAGTATAGAAAAAAAAATTCATGAGCAAATGTTTTTACTCGAATTTTTGATTTCATACAGTGGGGGTGTGGACTTCCATGACTGGCGGAGAGAGAGGGATTCGAACCCTCGATGGAGCTTTTGACCCCATACTCCCTTAGCAGGGGAGCGCCTTCAGCCTCTCGGCCATCTCTCCGGGTAATACGTAACCTTATTCTCGGTTGCCGCCGGTGTCCCCACCACCTGCATTCGAGCCTTTTTCCTGCTGGATGCGCTGGTAAATTTCTTCACGGTGGACGGACACGTCTTTAGGGGCATTGATACCAATACGAACCTGGTTTCCTTTGATCCCGAGGACAGTCACAACGACATCATCACCGATGATGAGGGTTTCACCCACACGTCTTGTTAGAATGAGCATTTGAGCCAATCTCCTTAAACTGCCCTGTTATATGTTGCCTGTGGCTTCCCTGATTCTTTTATATGGCCCACATCGTGGTGAGACCGATTAATTGGCCTTTCGGCCAAGGTCAGCAATGGTAAACAAAACCCCTGTGAGGTGCAAACAGGAATTTCATCAAAAGTGAAGATTTTGAAGCGATGAGGTCAGTTTTCGCTTTCGATGGCGATATTGACAGGCCTTTCGCTGAGGTGGGTGAGGGTATCGAGCTGAAAAGCTTCGTGAACCGCCCGGATCCCCTGATCCAGCACGCTTTCATCGAGAACCACCGAAATTTTGATTTCGGAGGTGGTAATCATTTGAATATTAATGCCTGCGGCGCCGAGGGCATTAAACATGGTGCTTGCAACCCCTGCGTGGGAGCGCATGCCGATTCCGACGGCAGACAGTTTGGCCACATGGGTGTTGCTGCGGACGGTGGCGGCGCCTAATTCAGTTGCAAGATGTTCGATGATCCGAAGGGTTCGCGGGTAGTCGCGCCGTTGAACGGTAAAGGTAAAATCAGTGGTTTCGCCATCCGTGGCATTCTGGGCGATCATATCGATCCCAATATTGGCTTCACTGACTTTGGAGAGGATATGTCCTTCAACGCCGGGTCGGTTGGGCACGCCTGAGAGGGAAATAATCGCTTCTTCCCGGCTGAAGGCGATGCCTGAAACCAGATGTTTTTTCATGACTTTTTCCTCTGAGGTGACGAGGGTGCCTGTGCCTTCTATGAAGGTTGAGAGAACCCGAATCGGAATGTTGTGCCGGCTGGCCAGTTCGACGGAGCGCATTTGCAGCACTTTGGCGCCGAGACTTGCCATTTCGAGCATTTCTTCGAAACTGATGGCCTCAAGTCGGGAGGCTTGCGGCAGAATGCGGGGGTCAGTGGTGTAGACACCTTCAACGTCGGTGTAAATTTGACACTCATCCGCATTTAAGGCGGCGGCCAATGCAACGGCGGTGGTGTCTGAGCCTCCTCTTCCCAGGGTGGTGATATCACCCCGGTGGTTGACGCCCTGAAATCCGGCGATGACAACGACAAACCCCTCATCGAGATCCTGTTCAATACGGTCGGTCTCAATGGTCAGGATGCGGGCATTGGTGTGCATATTGTCCGTCAGAATGCGAAGCTGCAGACTGGAATAAGACCGGGCGGGGCAGCCTGCCGTATGTAATGCAATGGCGAGCAGTGTCATGGAAACCTGTTCGCCTGTGGCGACTAGGGCATCATATTCGCGGGGGTCGGGTTCGTGGGTCAGAGATTCGGCCATGCGGATTAAGCGGTCGGTTTCACCATGCATGGCGGAGACAACAACGACCACGCGGTCGCCTTTTTCTTTGGCAGCTTTTACTCGGGAGGCAACATGACGGATGCAATCCAGCGTTCCCACGGAGGTGCCGCCGAATTTTTGTACAACTAGGGCCATGATTTTCCCCTATTCCCAGAACAAAGCCGGCGTATGATCCTATATTGCAAGAGGCGCGTCCAGATATAATACATATTGGATGAAGGAGTTGTTTTTTAAATGACTAAAAAGAATTTATAATATACAATTTTAGCTTATTTGACTTATATAATATCAATGAGGTTGAGGCATGAAAGGTTTCAGTCGGGATCGTTTTTTTATTTCTGCTGCCAGTGAAAGCAAGGATGAGGGATTGGCGGAACTTGGGAATTTTATCTTTGGCGCAAGGGATCCTTCAGAAAGTTATAGTCAGCTGACCGCGACAGGTAAGGTATTTTTGATCCGGGAAAGCCGGTTTGATGGGATGCTGACGGTGGATTATCAGAACCGTGAAAAGGATAGGTATACCTCCATGCGGTTTGCTTTTTTACCCGAAGAAGGGGGGTGGACAGAAGTGCCTTATCATCAGGTGCAGTCAGCTCAGCGTAGGATGAGAAAAGTTAAGCTGGATTCAAGTGATCTGGGTGAATATGTCCAGCAGCTGTTGGAAGTGATTCAGAAAAAGCTCTCGCTGGATCTGAGAGATCTTTTAAAGCCCTCCCCATGGGAGCAGACAAGGAATAACCTCTATTCAGCCTACAGCGTCTTTTGTGATGCGCCGAGTGAAGAAAATAAGCAAAGGGTCAGCAATTTATTACAGGAAACTGTCTGCCCAATTACGCTTAAAGAAGCGGATCAACTGGACGAGGCGGTGATTTTATTTAATCAGGTTTATGAAAGAGAAGCGATCGTGGCCTGGGTTACAGAAAAAGGTGAATGTCCAAGATCGCGACGATCAGCAACGCTTGAAGATATTAAACCCACAGAAGGCGTACGTCGGCTGATAAATCGTCTGAGTATGTAATTGTAGGGGCGACCGGCCGGTCGCCCTTCTGATATGGTCACATACCGTACCATTGGCACCAGGGCGACCAGCCGGTCGCCCCTACGATTTTGTGGAACCGCGGGTTAGTTCTATGATTTTGCGTTTGTATGAGATGATGAATTTAATTTTTCAGTAATCCATTTCATAACCGATCCAAGTGCCTTATCTAATTTTTCAGGTGCGCCTCCGCCAGCTTCTGCAAGATCGGGTCTTCCACCGCCTTTTCCACCTGTCATTTCGGCCAGCATTTTGACAATTTCACCCGCGGCCAATGCTTTGGTCAGTGGCTGTGTCACGCCCGCCACAATGGAAACACGTCCCTGACTGACCGAAGCCAGCACAATCACCGCATTTTTCAGTTCGCTTTTCAGCTGATCGACCATACTTCGAAGGGACCGGCTGTCCATGTCGTTTACTTTTTCGATCAGCACCGCGATATCTTCAATGAAGTTTGCCTTTGATTTCAGCGTGCCGCTGAGGAGTACTGCCTGCTTATCCTTCAGTTGCTGGATTTGTTTTTCGAGTTCCCGGGCTTTTGCTTCTGCATCCTGAATTTTTGACTGATCCTGCGCTCTGGTTTGTTTGATCCACTCCAGCGCGCCTTCTCCGGTCACGGCTTCAATGCGCCGGATGCCTGCTGCAATGCCGGATTCGGAGGTGATGCAAAAAATACCGATGTCGCCTGTGTGATGGGCATGGGTGCCGCCGCAAAGTTCCACAGAATCTCCGAAGCGGACCACCCGGACGGTATCGCCATATTTTTCGCCAAACAAAGCCATAGCGCCTTCTTCCACCGCTTTGGCAGGCGTGGTTTCATGGACGTGAGCCGGTGAATTGCTCCGGATCCTAGCATTGACAGCACGTTCGATTTTCTCAAGTTCCTCCGGTGTGAGCGGCGCCGTATGCGAAAAATCAAAACGCAGTTTTTCAGGCGTGACCAGCGAGCCTTTCTGTACCACGTGTTCACCGAAAAGTGAGCGCAATACATGATGCAGGAGGTGAGTGGCGGTGTGGTTAAGCACCGTTGCACTGCGACGTTTGGCATCCACCTCAGCTGTCAGTGTATCGCCTGTTTTGATTCCGCCCTGTTTTAATGTGCCAATGTGAAGATGCGCGGATCCCTGTTTTTGTGTGTCTGTGACTTCAAACACGATGCCTGCGCCCGTCAGACGGCCCTGATCACCAATCTGACCGCCGGATTCGGCATAAAAAGGCGTGCGATCCAGTACAATGGCGCCACGCTGACCGGCTGTAAGCGATGTGACGGGTTTGCCGTCCTGGAAAAGCGAGAGAATTTTTGCCTCATCCGGTGTTTTTTCAGTCAGAAGATTTTTGTAACCGATAAAATCCGTCGGTGTGAGTGTTTCTGTGCTGACCGTCTGCAGCACATCAAACTGTCCTGCGCTTCGGGAACGGTCTCTCTGGATGGTCATGGCGGCTTCGAAACCGGCTTCATCCACGGTGAGGCCGCGCTCGCGTGCCATATCGGCAGTCAGGTCCATGGGAAAGCCATAGGTGTCATAGAGCTTAAAGACAATATCGCCTGGAATAATATGACCGGATATTTTGGCAATCGCCTCTTCAAATAATTTCATTCCCTGGGAAAGGGTCAGGCTGAATTGTTCCTCTTCCCGCCTGAGCTGCGTGCTGATCTGCTGTTCGGCTTTTTTTAATTCAGGATAAGCTGCACCCATTTTGTTCACGAGGGGTTTGACCAACTGATAAAAGAACGGTTCATTGAGGCCGAGTTTGGCACCATGACGCAGTGCGCGGCGGATAATCCGGCGTAAAACATAACCCCGTCCTTCGTTGGAGGGGATGACACCATCTGCCATCAAAAATGCCGCAGAGCGAATGTGGTCTGCAATCACGCGCAGGGAAGTGTGGGTGAGGTCACTGATGTTCGCAAGCGCTGCTGTAAATTGAATCAGGGGCTGGAAGAGATCGGTATCGTAATTGTTGTGCAGGCCCTGCATGACTGCCGTGATGCGTTCAAGACCCATGCCGGTATCAACGGAGGGTTTTGGCAGAGGAATCAGATTGCCTGCTTCATCCCGGTTGTATTGCATGAATACCAGATTCCAGATTTCAACATAGCGGTCACCGTCTTCATTGGGACTGCCGGGCGGGCCGCCCACGACGGTCGGTCCATGGTCATAAAAAATTTCAGTGCAGGGACCGCAGGGTCCTGTGGCACCCATGGCCCAGAAGTTGCTGTCTTCACCCAGACGGGAAAACCGGGTGGGATCAACTTTGATGTCATTCAGCCAGATTTTTTCAGCTTCAAGGTCTTCATGGTAGACCGTTACCCATAATTTTTCTTTTGGCAGATGCAGGGTTTTGGTCAGGAAATTCCAGGCGAAGTGAATGGCCTCCGACTTGAAATAATCTCCAAAACTGAAATTGCCGAGCATTTCAAAAAAGGTGTGATGTCTTGCGGTATAGCCTACCCGCTCCAGATCATTGTGTTTGCCGCCTGCCCGGACACAGCGCTGGGAACTGACGGCTCGGTGGTAGGGTCTGGGTTCTGTGCCCAGAAAAGTGGATTTAAACTGCACCATGCCGGCATTGGTGAACAACAATGTCGGATCATTGCCAGGGACCAGAGAGCTGCTGGGGACGATTTCGTGGCCCTGATTCTTAAAGAATTCAAGAAAAAGGGTGCGGATGTCTTGGGCATTCAGGGTCTGCGGCATGGATGGATTATCCTGTGTTCAATGACCGCACATTACAGCCCGCATCAAAAATTTTTTCAAGATAAACGAGTACCAGCAGCCTGCCTTTTGAGACATTGATCTGGACAGTTGGCGCCTCTGTCCGGTTGAAGCAGGAATTTTTCCCAGGAAAAGACAGGGGCGTGTCGTCTGTCAGCTCCCATTTCAGTCCTGTCGTTTTGACAGCAGCGGCCGGAAAACCCATCAGTGAAATTTTGGTATCAAAGGGTAGAGACAGGGATTTTGTACCCGGAGGCAGGGTAAAGCCTGCAATCGGGGGCGCATAAAATAAACTCCCGGTCTGCAAAAAAATATTCACGTTGTTCAATACATGATCCAGATACCCCCCGCTCAGACCCACAATGAGGGTGGGCAGCAGTTGGTTTGTTTCAAGATAAAGAAGACATTTTTCAAAATCACTGCGGTTTTGATCAGGGGAGGCCATGATGCGGTCGGGATGGCGCCAGGGTTTTCTGAGGCTGTCCAAATCGCCCAGGATGAGATCGGGCGTGATGCCTGCATCCTGCAAAAGATTGGCAGCCCCATCCGCTGCAATGATCGGGAGATTGCGTGTAAAAAACGCAGGCTCTGGTAAATCACCGTTCAGACACAGGATGGACTGATAATGGCCCTGATTAATCAGATTATTCAGCATACTGGTCATAATGGCGTTTTTGAAAAATAAGCAGCAGGCAGCAGGCAAAACCCACAATATTGCTGAGTATAACGAAGCTGGAATGAATAAAAATACCGTAAATAATCCAGGCAGCAGAACAGATGAGGAAATTACTGAGCATGACCATGGAAATATCCCCGGTTTTCCGGGTCTTCAGCGCTTTGTAAGACTGGGGGAGCAATCCAATGAAGGATGTGATCAGGGCGATGGTGCCAAAAACAGACTGCAGCAGTGACATGACATTTTCCTCCGCTCATATGAATGAGATCAGGTTCGAAGGGTTGGCAGGCGGCCTCTCAGCAAGGTATTGCTCCTTGCACCCCTAATGTTTAGAGGCCGAATTCTATCGGAATGTGCCCAGTTGTGCCAGAGGTGTTCATAATTTTGAGAATTGCATAAAAGGTTTGGCCGGATCAGAATGTCGACAAATGACAGGTATGCCCGGAGGTGTTGCGTGCGGTTGCGATTATTTTTGGATGAAAAGAAGGGTATCAGTGCTTTTGAGCAAAGGTTGGTGGCGTGGTGTCAGGAGATGGGTTATGACAGTACACTTTTGCAGCGGGGGGAAATTGCGCAGCTGAGGTGGAGTCAGGGAAACCCCATTGTGACCCCGGAAGTGCGTGAGGTATCCGGTGTTGGAAGGAGTGGCCTGCACTTTGAAGTCGAGAGGGCGCTGGCGCGATTTTTTTCATTGGTTGCGCTGCGGCAGAAAGATTATGAATTATTTGTCAAGGCCCAGGCATCACCTGTGCTGCCCAGAAAAACGTTTCTTGATCTTGCCAAAGAAGCGCAGGCGCTGGATCTTGATTTGTTTCTTGCCATCCGCGCCAGCTGTTTTTGGGTAATGTCACCCTATGCAAAGATATTGCTGGCGGATCTGGGACATACCCCACCCGATGACAGTGAGGTATTTCAGACACTGATGGCAAAAGTGGCAGCGACAGAGCCGCAACGCTTTCCACTCACTGCCAATATGTCCTGGGAACAGTTGGCATTGCTAGAAAAGGCATTCTGGCCGGATCTGCATTTCCGGCACATGCTGTATATGGAAGGCAGTATCAGAATGACATTGCCGTTTACTGAAGCACTGAAGCGTGGTGAGCTCGATGAGCGTGGACTGTGGGCCTGGAAATGGCGATGGTTGACCAACCTGTTTGGCTTCAAAGGAGGACCGGGTGCCCGGTATTTCAATGAAGAAACCTTTGAATTCGTGAATGATCAGATTGATCAGCTGCAACATCTGCTGAGATATCCTGACGATGCCTGGATGGAAGCGCGTCTGGATGCTGTTTATCGGGATACCTTTAAGGTGCAGGAACGGGTGATGCCGGCGCCGGAACCGCCCCTTTTTGTCAGTGAAAAACGATTTTTGGCACTCTTGTCGCTGCATCTGCATTCTGTTCCTTTGCTGCATCATAAAGATCTGACCACGGATGATACGCTGGTGCGGGCGGGTTATTGCAGTGCGCTGGTGGAAGGGTATAGGCGTTGCAAAGAACGCACAGGAAAGCAGGTCGCCTGGCTTTCAGTGGGTTTCCGTCAGGATCCGCAGGCCCTGACACCAACCTATGTGCCTGCTGTGTTGAATGGGGTGTTTTATCTGCTGCGTAAAGTCCACCAACTGCCCATGGAGGAAGCCATCCGTGAAACGGCTGATTTCAGCAGCCAGTTCTTTGCGAAATTTTATCTGTCTGATTTTCGCAGCCGGATTTCCTGCAGGACGCTTTCTGATACGGGAGAAGATGGCATGCTGGTGAATCTGCTTTCAGCCTGGATGGAGGATCCGAATCAGGTGGATTTTGAGGTGGATGAAAATGGTAATTTTCAGGGTGTGTTTTGCCGTGATCTGACGTCGCAGCTGAGGATGGGGTAGCGCATTTCAGGCCGTCTTCAGTCTGATTATTATTTTTCAAAGACACTTTCAATTTGTTCACTGGTAAACCCGCGCCCCTGCAGAAAACGCATCTGTTTTGCGCGGGTGGCATAGTCATCAGGCATTCGATTCTTAAAACGTTTATCGAAGACCATTCGGGCCTCTGAAAACCAGTGCGTATCGTGTGTCTGCAGCGTATGTTCGTATTCTTTGGAAGTGAGTCCTTTTTCATTCAGTTCAGCCCGGATTTTGAGTGGTCCAAATCCTTTTTTACGGCGGTAATGAACGTAGTTTTCGATGAAGCGACTGTTGCTGAGAAGATTTTCCCGGACCAGGCCTGCAGTGACCGCCTGAATTTCATCGGTGTCAAAGCCTGATTTTTCAAGCCGCCGCTGCAGTTCAGCTTCAGCATAATCGCGCCGCGCCAGAAAATTTAAAGCGGCGCGGCGGATTTTTTTCAGTGATTCACCGCTCATGCGATGACTTCAGCCTCATCGAAGCTGATTTCAGGTTCAGGCAATGGCGCGGGAACGCCGGTCAGCAGTTTTTCACGCAGGGTTTTTTCAATTTGCTGGGCCATCTCAGGGTGTTCTTTGAGATAAGTGCGGGCATTTTCCTTGCCCTGACCGATGCGGGTGCCCTGACAGCTGAACCATGCGCCGGATTTTTCGATCAGGTTGTGCGTGACGCCGAGTTCGATGAGTTCACTTTCGCGTGAGATGCCCTGATTGTACAGAATGTCAAAATTGGCCTGACGGAAGGGCGGGGCGACTTTGTTTTTAACCACTTTGACGCGGGTTTCGCTGCCGATGATTTCATCACCGTTTTTGATGTTGCCGGTGCGGCGGATATCCAGACGGACGGAGGCATAGAATTTTAAGGCATTGCCGCCGGTGGTGGTTTCGGGGTTGCCGAACATGACGCCGATTTTCATGCGGATCTGGTTGATGAAAATCACGAGGGTGTTGGAGCGTTTGATGTTGGCGGTGAGTTTTCTTAAGGCCTGTGACATCAGCCGTGCCTGGAGCCCCATGTGCTGATCGCCCATTTCGCCTTCAATTTCAGCTTTCGGTGTGAGTGCGGCCACTGAGTCGACGACAACCACTTCGACGCCACCGGAACGCACCAGCATGTCTGCAATTTCGAGTGCCTGTTCGCCGGTGTCGGGCTGTGAGACCAGCAGAGAATCCACATCCACGCCCAGTCGTTTGGCATAGGCAGGGTCCAGTGCATGTTCGGCATCGATAAATGCTGCGGTGCCGCCCTGTTTTTGGCAGGAGGCGATGACCTGGAGTGTCAGTGTGGTTTTGCCGGAGGATTCGGGGCCATAAATTTCGACGACACGTCCACGGGGCAGTCCGCCGACACCGAGCGCAATGTCGAGGGAGAGGGAGCCGGTTGGGACAATCTCGATGTCGCGCACTGCTGTGCCGTCACCGAGACGCATGACAGATCCTTTACCGAACTGTCGTTCAATCTGACTGAGTGCGGCTTCCAGCGCTTTTTTACGGTTTTCTTCCATTGCTTGTTTCCTTATTTTTACAGTTCAATAAATCGGAGAAGACTTTCGAGGGCAGTTCGCACTGTCAGCGTACGGATGTGTTCCCTAGATCCTGGGAAAGCACGGACGAGACTGCCGGACCCCCCGCGGGCATGATGCCAGCCAATCCAGACGGTCCCCACGGGTTTGTCGGCGGAGCCGCCGCCTGGGCCTGCGATGCCGGTTGTGGCGAGGCTGATTTGTGCACGGCTGCGTGTGAGAGCGCCCATCGCCATTTCGAAGACAGCCTGTTCACTGACAGCGCCAAAACGATTGAGGGTGGCATGGCACACACCCAGCATTTCTTCTTTTGAGGCATTACTGTAAGTGATGAATCCCCGGTCAAACCAGTCGGAGCTGCCTGGGATTGCGGTAATGGCAGCAGCCAGTCGGCCGCCGGTGCAGGATTCGGCGGTGACCAATTTCCACTCAAGGCGCTTTAAGCGGTTACCAATCGTAACAGCGAGCTTTTCGATGGAATCTGGCATATCTTTACCTTACAGAAGTCGTAGAGTATGTTTTGCAACCAAAACCAACTTAAAAACCGGATTGAGCATAGCATGGCAATTTCTTCAGCAACACTGGCACCACACACCCCAATGATGCAGCAATACTGGCGGATTAAGGCGGATTATCCGGACACGCTGCTTTTTTATCGCATGGGTGATTTTTATGAATTGTTTTACGACGATGCGATCAATGTGGCCAAACGTTTGGACATTACCCTGACAGCGCGGGGTCAGTCAGCGGGGAAACCTGTCCCTATGGCGGGTGTTCCTTACCATGCTGCAGAGTCTTATATGGGTAAGCTGCTGCGTCAAGGATTTTCGATTGCAGTGTGTGAGCAGGTGGGGGAAGCAAAATCGGGACCGGGTCCAATGGCGCGGGAAGTGGTGCGGATTTTGACACCAGGCACCGTGAGTGAGGCTGCTTTTCTGGAAGGGTGTCGGGACAATTTATTGGCAGCAGTGTGTGTGCAGGGTGAACAGTGCGGTATTGCGGCGCTCGACATGGCCAGTGGGCGTTTTCACTTGCTGGAAGTCAGTGGTTTTGAAGCACTGCAAAGTGAACTGGAGCGGCTTGCACCGGCTGAAGTATTGGTGAGCGAAGACACGCATTTTCCATTTCCGGTGAAAGGCATTCGCCATCGTCCTGCCTTTGAATTTGAAACGGCGACTGGTGTGCGTTTGTTAACCATCCAGATGCAGACACATGATCTGTCTGGATTTGACTGCCTGGATTTAAACGCAGCCCTCGGGGCAGGGGGTGCTTTATTGCACTTTGCTGAGGAAACGCAGCGAGTAGGTCTGCCGCATGTCCGGGCGATCCAAGTGGAGCGGCGGGACGACAGTGTGATTTTGGATGCTGCCACCCGGCGGAATCTGGAACTGTCGACCAATTTTCAGGGCGGGCGCGAAAATACACTGACAGCCGTCTGGGACCGCACGGTGAATGCGATGGGGTCGCGTCTGCTGCAGCGCTGGCTGAATCGTCCCCTGCGGGATCATGTGTTGCTGAGCGCGCGACAGGAGGCAGTGCAAGCCCTGTTGACCGATCGAAAGTGGATGTCGATACGTGAGGCGCTGACAGAGGTGGAAGATGTTGAACGGATTTTATCCCGTGTGGCCCTGGGTTCTGCAAGGCCCCGTGATTTGACGGGATTGCGCCGCAGTTTACAGGTATTGCCGGATTTACAGCAGCGTCTCGCACACTGCACAACGCCATTGCTGCAAAAACTGGCCGGGGAAATTGCCACTTTTCCGGATTTGGCGGCATTGCTTCAAAAAGCCATTGTTGAGAATCCGCCGGTTGTGATCCGGGACGGGGGTGTGATTGCCCGTGGGTATGATGCGGAACTGGATACGCTGCTCGATCTTGCCGAAAATGCGGGTCAGTATCTGGTGGATCTTGAGGCACGCGAAAAAGAACGCACGGGATTGTCCACGCTCAAAACAGGCTACAACCGCGTACATGGATTTTATATCGAGATCAGCCGTCTGCAGGCAGACAAAGCACCCTCCGATTATATCCGTCGTCAGACACTTAAAAATGTTGAGCGGTTTATCAGTCCTGAATTAAAAGTGTATGAAGAAAAAGCGCTCGGCAGCCGTGAGCAGGCACTGGCCCGGGAAAAAATATTGTATGAAGGGCTGCTGGGTGTGATTTTGCAGTCACTGACACCCCTGCAGGTGAGTGCAGATGCGCTCGCGGCACTGGATGTGCTGGCGTGTTTTGCTGAGCGGGCCGATACCCTGAATTTATGCTGTCCTGAGTGGATGGATGCGGTGGGCCTTGATATTCAGAGGGGACGACATCCGGTGGTGGAGGCGGTGCTGAGCGCGCCATTTGTGCCGAATGATATTCATCTAAATGCGGACAGACGCATGCTGGTGATCACAGGCCCCAATATGGGTGGTAAATCAACCTACATGCGACAGGTGGCATTGATTGTGCTGCTTGCGCACACCGGCAGTTTTGTGCCGGCAGGGGCTGCAAAAATCGGTCCCGTGGACCGGATTTTTACCCGTATTGGTGCGGCAGATGATCTCGCGAGTGGCCGCTCCACCTTTATGGTGGAGATGACAGAAACCGCGGCTATTTTGCATCATGCCACGCCAGAGAGTCTGGTGTTGATGGATGAAATCGGGCGGGGAACTTCAACGTTTGACGGACTGTCGCTTGCATTTGCAACAGCGGAATATCTGGCGCGTGAATTAAAATCCATGACACTGTTTGCGACCCATTATTTTGAACTGACCCGTCTCGCGGTGGATATTCCGGCTGTGTGTAATGTACATTTTTCTGCAGCGAATGGCCGTAATGGCGAAATTATTTTTTTACATGCCGTATCCGAAGGGCCTGCCAGTCAGAGTTATGGTATTCAGGTGGCGCAGCTTGCCGGTTTACCGAGGTCTGTGATTCAGGCAGCCAAAGAAAGACTGCGTCAGCTGGAGCGGGGAGACAGTGGGCAGTTTGTGCTGCCCCTGTCTTTTACCCCGGTTTCTGATCCCGCGCCAGAACCGCACCCGGTGCTGGACCGTCTGAAAGGACTGGATCCGGAATCTCTGTCACCCCGGGAAGCACTGGGGGTGTTGTTTGAATTGAAAGAGTGCTGTGTTGAGTAAGTCTTTATCCTGTCTGATTTAAATCCCTGGAAGGATTACAAAGACATGCTAAAGAACAGTTCATCATCAGGATGAACATGATCAACAGGACGATGCGCGATCCGGCGGGGTCTTCGATGAGCCGGGGCTGTTCCTTTTGCCGGTGCTTTTTTCCAGTGCCAGCAGACAGGATTTAATCCGGATCATTTCCCCTTCTGTCGCACCGGTATATCCGCCGAGTCCCTGTTTTGCAACCACCCGGTGACAGGGAATGATAATCGGCAGCGGATTGGCGCGGCATGCGCTGCCAATGGCTCTGGCGTGGGTGTTCAGTTGTGCGGCCAGTGTGCTGTAAGTGCGGGTTTCGCCGCAGGGAATCTGCTGGAGTGCCTGCCAGACTTTCAGCTGGAAAGGGGTGCCAGTGGGGTTCAGTGGGACTGTGAAGACTGTTTTTGGGTCTTTGAACCATTGAGTCAGTTCGGTTTTGATCTGCTGAATCAAAGGATCTTCGCTGTCTGAGATGGCAGTGTGTTCAGGCATATCAAAGCACAGACTTGTCAGTGCATTTTGATGTGTTGTCAGATAGAGCGTGCCAAGAGGGGTTGTCAGTTGAGTCGCGGGCATTGAATCACCCCATCCCAGCCTTCCCCTGGAAGGGGAAGGGGGTTTTGTCTTTGATTGAGTTACAGGATTGTGTGGTTAAGCCTGGGGTTCTTGGCCGGCATCTTCTGCGGCAGAGACTGTACTGGCAGGCTTATTGACGGAGAGTTTTTCGCGGATACGCGCGGCTTTTCCGCTGAGGTTGCGCATGTAATAGAGCTTGGCGCGCCGGACATCACCGCGGCGTTTCAGCTCGACGCTGTCAATCAGGGGGCTGTAAGTCTGGAAAACACGCTCAACGCCCACGCCGTGAGAAATTTTACGCACGGTGAAGGAAGAGTTGAGACCGCGGTTGCGCTTGGCTATCACGATGCCCTCGAAGGACTGTAAACGAACGCGCTCACCTTCGCGCACTTTGACCTGAACGGCGACGGTGTCACCTGGCGCAAAGGCAGGAAAAGTTTTGCCATTGGCCATCTGTTCTTTTTCAAGAATCTGAATAATGTTGTTCATTTTGCTCATGGTTTTTATCCTCTTTATAAACCTTAACATTTAATAACGTAACTTTTTCCCCGTCATTGCGGGGAGGGTGTGCGGACTGTCGTACTCATTCCCTGTCTGCGGTCTTACTCACTCTTTTGTTCCCTCTCCTGCAGAAATTCTGCGAGAAGCAGGGCTTCAAGCGTGTTTTGTTCCCGGCCTGTCAGCAGATCAGGACGCTGCAACCATGAGCGGCCCAAAGATGCCTTCAGACGCCAGCGGTCAATGGCCTGATGATCACCGTTTAAGAGCACATCAGGCACCGCAAGTCCCGCAAAGTTTTCCGGGCGGGTGTATTGCGGGTACTCAAGGAGCCCATTGCTCAGTGACTCCTGTCTCGATGATGCGGATGATCCCAATGTGCCCGGAATTAACCGGGTAATGGCATCCATCATGACCATCGCAGCGAGTTCGCCGCCGGAGAGGATGTAATCTCCCACGGACCACTGTTCCCCTGCCTCCAGTGTCAGCAGGCGATCATCTATTCCTTCATAGCGTCCTGATACAAAGATCAGGCTCTTTTCAGTGGCAAGGCGTTCAGCCGCCGCCTGATCAAATTTCTGACCCTGCGGTGACAGATAGATCACTTTGGCAGGGCCAGGAGCCGTTTTTTTGGCGGCTTGAATGGCCAGAAGCAAAGGCTCGACCATCATGACCATGCCGGGGCCACCGCCATAGGGACGGTCATCTACATTTCGTCTTGCACCCTTGGCAAAATCCCGTGGGTTCCAGCACTGAACCTGAATGTGTTCAGCCGCCTGGGCCCGACCGGGAATGCCGGATTGCAATGCATTGAACATCTCTGGAAACAGGGTGACCGATCCGAACCACATTTAAATGGGATCCCAGTCGACAAAAATTTCGCCTGTTTCGAGGCTGACCCTAGTGACCACCGACCCCAGCAGCCAGGGAATGGCGATTTGCCCCCCTTCGCTGGCTTGAATAACCATGCAATCGTTGGCGCCGGTTTCGATCAGGTACTGGACGGTACCGAGCGGCTTGCCATGCTGGTCAATGACGGTGAGTCCTTCAAGGTCTGTCCAGTAATATTCGTTTTTGCCTGTCTCTGGCAGGGCGGAGCGGTGTATCACCACCTCTAAACCTGCCAGTTCTCGAACGTGTTCCGGGGTGTCAAAGCCTTTGAATTTGGCGATCACCCCTTTTCCGTGCCGTTTGCCTGCTTCAAGTTCAAGCTGCAGCTCTTTTCTTGGACCTCGCAGTGTCCAGACGGGGTAGGTGAGTATGTCTTCGACTGTTTCAGTAAAAGAAATAACCTTAATCCAACCCTTAACTCCCCAGGGAGAGCTTGTCCTGCCAATCACAACGGGCTTATCGGGTGCCACGTCAGTTTACTTGGAAGCTTCGTCACTGGCTGCAGGGGCTTCTTTGGCATGCATTTTCATCAACTGCTGGACGCGGTCAGAAGGCTGTGCGCCCTGTGACATCCAGTATTGAATGCGTTCGCTCTGCAGAAAAACCCGGGTTTCTTTGCCGGCAGCAACCGGGTTAAAGTACCCTACCCGTTCGATGCAACGTCCATCCCGGGCAGACCGTTTGTCTGCAACAACTAAATGATAAAAAGGACGTTTTTTTGCGCCGCCCCTGGCCAGCCGAATGACTACCATATTTTTTGACTTCCCCTGAAAAAATCCGACCCATCATCCAGAATCACTGGAATGGGTCAATTAAAGAGCGGCAATTATACGCGAGTCAGAGTGGGTTGCAACTACTGACTGCGAGCCTTGTGAACCGTTCCTTTGACCCAAATGCTGTTAGTTGTATCCCATGCAAGGGTGGGCGTATCTGCTTTGATGCCTGATTTTGGAAGGAAGAAAATATATTTTCCATCCTCAGCTTCAACCACCTGCGTCTTTGACTTGCGCATAAGGGAAAGAACTTCATTTGCGGTTTCTTTAGCAGGTTGACCAGATAAAAGGCAGCTCCATTTTCAAAATTGTTTTAGCATTGCCAAACCCTCAGGGAATAATGAGGAAGGATGGATGATAAGAAACCCTGTCATACGCAGTGTGTCCAATGGATATAACCGGGGGATGGTAACGGCTGTTTTG
>Ga0206941_10151_pt1 | contig 20434 bp, 17 predicted proteins | sample Alteio_BWOrgHeat_9_FD_153251 | JGI IMG/M metagenome (GOLD analysis project Ga0206941, IMG submission 153251) | Enriched cells from forest soil in Barre Woods Harvard Forest LTER site, Petersham, Massachusetts, United States -... | ecosystem: Environmental > Terrestrial > Soil > Temperate forest >...
ATATCAGCAACTTATAAAATCATGGAACGCTTTTTTGTGGGAATGAAGGCAGGGGTTTCATTGCGGCCCAGAGCCGGTTTTGATAAAGTCGCCCGATTCAAACAGGCGCGATACAGGCAGATCATGACCAAGTTTATTTTTATTACAGGTGGGGTGGTGTCATCCCTTGGAAAAGGGATAGCCTCCGCCTCCCTCGGCGCCATTCTCGAAGCCCGGGGTCTGACCGTGACCCTTTTAAAACTGGACCCCTATATCAATGTGGATCCAGGCACTATGAGTCCCTCCCAGCACGGTGAAGTGTTTGTCACTGAGGATGGGGGTGAGACGGATCTGGATCTGGGTCATTATGAGCGGTTTGTCAGGATCAAGACACGCAGGGTCAATAACTTCACCAGTGGCCGGGTGTATGCGAATGTCCTCCGCAAAGAGCGCCGGGGTGATTATCTAGGCGGGACCGTTCAGGTGATTCCCCATATCACCGATGAAATTAAACGCTGTATCCGAAAAGGTGCGGCTGGTGTTGATGTGGCCTTGGTGGAAATTGGCGGGACGGTGGGTGACATTGAGTCGCTGCCCTTTCTTGAAGCCATCCGTCAGATGCGGGTGGAGCTCGGCCGTCAAAATGCCCTGTTTATTCATCTGACACTGATTCCCCATATTAAAACGGCGGGTGAAATCAAGACCAAGCCCACGCAGCATTCCGTGAAAGAGCTGCGTTCCATCGGTATTCAGCCGGATATTCTGCTCTGCCGCTGTGACCGTCCGCTGCCGGACAGTGCCCGTTCGAAAATTGCGCTTTTTACCAACGTCGAACAGCGCGCTGTGATTCCGCTCGAAGATGTGGATTTTGTCTACCGGATTCCCCTCGAACTGCACACCCAGAAGCTGGATGAGATTGTGGTTGAAATGCTGGGGATTCAGGCAAAGCCTGCCAGTCTGGATGAATGGCAGCGTGTGGTGGATGCATGGGCGCATCCTCTGTCTGAGGTGACGATTGCCATGGTCGGTAAATACATGGACCTGAAGGAATCTTACAAGTCCTTGGTGGAGGCGCTGCTGCATGCCGGCATTCAGACCCGGACTCGCGTCAATATTCGTTTTATTCATTCAGAAGAACTCGAAAAAGACGGGATGGATGTGCTGCAGAATGTGGATGGCATCATCGTTCCCGGTGGATTTGGTGTGCGGGGCATTGAAGGCAAGATTGACGCGGTCCGTTTTGCCAGGGAGCAGAAAGTGCCTTATCTTGGCATCTGTCTCGGCATGCAGATTGCGCTGATTGAATTTGCCCGTCACTCAGCCGGGATGCCTCAGGCCAGCAGCACTGAATTTGATGCCAACACACCGTATCCAGTGGTGGCGCTCGTGACCGAATGGGTGGATCAGACGGGACGGCGCGAAGTGCGCAGTGAAAAATCCGACAAAGGCGGCACCATGCGTCTTGGGGCACAGGTCTGTCATCTGGCAGCGGGTTCTCTGGCGCGCCGGCATTACGGCAAAGATGTCATCGTTGAGCGTCACCGTCATCGTTATGAGGTGAATAACAATCTCTTACCGCAGATTGAAGCGGCGGGACTCAAAGTCTCGGGCCGTTCAGAAGACGGCAGTCTGGTTGAGATTGTTGAGCTGCCGGATCATCCTTGGTTTTTGGGCTGTCAGTTTCATCCGGAATTCACCTCAAATCCCCGCGACGGTCATCCCCTGTTTTCCGGATTTATAGAAGCGGCGAAGGCTGCAAAAATCGTGCGGGAGTCACAGCATGAAACAGCCTGATTTCAGTGCGGATCTTTCGAAGCCTTTTTTCCTGATTGCAGGACCCTGTGTCATTGAAAGTGAGCAGCTTGCGCTGGATACAGCGGGGATGCTCAAAGAAATGACCGGGGCGCTCGGTATTCCCTTTGTTTATAAATCCTCTTTTGACAAGGCAAACCGTTCCTCCGGCAAAAGTTACCGGGGTCCTGGTATGGATGCAGGCCTTAACATTCTTGCTGAAGTCAAAAAACAGCTGAATGTGTCGGTATTGACGGATGTGCATGAAGATACACCGCTGCATGAAGTGGCGGCGGTGGTGGATGTGCTGCAGACACCGGCGTTTTTGTGCCGTCAGACCAATTTTATTGAGCGGGTGGCCAGAACCGGGTTGCCTGTCAACATTAAAAAAGGCCAGTTTTTATCGCCCTGGGATATGAAACATGTGGTCGATAAAGCAAAGGCGGCTGGCAATACACAGATTATGGTCTGCGAGCGCGGGGCCAGTTTTGGTTATAACAATCTGGTGTCGGATATGCGCTCTCTTGCTGTGCTCAGAGAAACGAACTGCCCTGTGGTGTTTGATGCCACGCATTCGGTGCAGTTGCCGGGGGGGGCTGGAACGCACTCGGGGGGGCAGCGGGAATTTGTGCCGGTGCTGGCGAGAGCTGCGGTTGCGGTCGGCGTTTCAGGTTTGTTTATGGAGACGCATCCGGATCCGGACAATGCCCCTTCGGATGGACCGAATATGTGGCCGATGGATCAGATGCGTTCGCTGCTTATGATGCTGCAGCAGATTGACCGGGTGGTGAAGATACCCGCTCCTGTCATTCCCGCGCAGGCGGGAACCCATTCTGCTTCTGACAGATAATGGCTTCCTGAGGGGTTGGTTGCAATGGGTTCCCGCCTGCGCGGGAATGACAGATAAAGGCGGAACAGATAACACAGGGAGATTAAAAATGGATGCATCGAGAGATGTAAGGATCCAGAAAAAAGAAGTATTTATTTCCTGTGTCATCCCCGTATTCAACGAAGAATCCAACATAAACCCCTTCCTTGACCGCCTGACCGAAACCCTTCAGACCCTCACCAATCATTACGAAATCATTGTGGTGGACGACGGCAGCCGCGATACAACAGTTGCCAAAATGCTCGCACGCTCCCCTGACAAATCCCTCAAGCTGCTGGGTTTTTCCCGCAATTTCGGCAAGGAAATTGCACTCACCGCAGGCCTTGAGCATTGCAGCGGAGACGTTGCCATTTTAATGGATGCGGATTTTCAACACCCTGTCGAACTTCTGGGCGAATTTTTAAAACACTGGGGCGAAGGTTATGACATGGTGTATGGCATTCGCAGCAACCGTGACACCGAATCCCGCATCCGCCGTGCATTTGCCCATGTTTTTTATCGTCTGATGGCGCTCATTACGCGCATTCACATTCCGGAAAACGCCGGGGATTTCAGGCTGCTGGACCGAAAAATCATCGACACTTTAAATCAGATTCCTGAACGCACCCGTTTTATGAAAGGGCTCTATGCTTGGGTGGGGTTCCGTAAAATGGCGGTTCCGTTTACTGTGCGTGAGCGTCTGGCCGGGCGCAGTGGCTGGGGGTTTATGCGGCTTGCTGAACTCGCACTCACGGGAATCACTTCTTTTTCAGCGCTGCCGCTTCGGGTGTGGGGTGTGGCAGGTTTTGTGATTTCGATGATTTCACTGATTTATGCCATCTACCTTGTGACGGTGACATTACTGTATGGCACGGATCTGCCGGGTTTCCCGAGCATTATGGTTGCAGTGATGTTTTTTGGCGGCATTCAGCTGCTGTCGATCGGTATTCTGGGGGAGTATATCGCCCGAATATTCACAGAAGTAAAACGGCGCCCCAAATATGTGCTTGATATCAAAAATGGTTTCGAAATCGATTCATGATACTGGTCAGCACATTTTCACTTTTTGCTTCCGGTATGGCGATGACAGGCTGCTGAGGGATGACCTCTGCGTCAATATCTAAAAGTGCCGGCGCCTGCCCGGGTTTAATCTGAGAGAACATTATTCGATAACTCTCGTTCAGTTGACGTTTCGGGGTCGGAGCGTCGACTGAATGGTTTTTTGCCGGTGACAGACGGTGAAAAAAATCTGCCGTTTTTTTCGAGGCCCGCAAGAAACAGCTCTCCCAGAAAGCGTATGCCTTTCAGTCCAATGTGGTTGAATTATATGCATTTTTTAGAAAAAGGTAAATAAGTAATTCAAACCGGGTTAACCATTTTTTTAATTTTTATGATATTAAATAATTACTTATGAAAAAATAAGAAAATTTAATTTGTCAATAGGGTCAATGTGAAAAATATTTGAACAAATCTATTTACAAAAATCAAAAACTGGTCAAGAATAACGCGGTTATTCAATTATTGCTCAACGGGGGTAATATGTCAGGTAGTAGAAATGTAACAGAAGTAGGCGATGTCGTTGTTCAGGATGAAAAACATGAAGAACCACATAATGGTGATATTGCAGAGAAGCAGGCAGCATTCCAGGACAATAAAGAGTTTGTTAAGCCAGAAAATCTTCATGACTCAATTCGGACAATCAATAAACGGGTGCCAGAAGAGATATTTTCTCATGAGCTCGCAGAGTATTCGAATGCTCTTAATTCTTTTCGAAAAAGCCATAACGCCAGTCATTCCAGGGTTGATCAGCAGGTTTATGTGAATTTAAAGACATGTGCTGACAATCTTGAAAATTGTGTCAAAGAAGATGCGAAAAAAAGTAATGCCGTCAGGGAAACGAACATAAAGAAATTGATTACAAGGGCCACAAAGGTTGTCACTGGTTTAGATAATCTTTTAAATAAATCTACGGAAACGCAGTTCAATAAGTTGAATGAGCAACTTGACGAGTTACAGAAGCTCTTTAAAAGGACACGCAATCAGGCACTCAAAGCAGCATTAAAGGCTTTTTGTAAAGCAGTGGTTATTGTGGCGATTGCGACGGTCGCAGTGGCTGCGCTGACACTCGCTGTAACAACCTGGCCTGTCAATACTGTTTTGACAACCTGTGCCGTTGTGGGTGCCATTGTCGGATTGTTTGCCGGCATTTATTCCGGGAAAAAAGCCTATGATGGAACATTTAGTGCAACAGAAAAGCAGTTGTTAAAGTTCTGCAGTCATACTTCGCTTTTTGCAAAAAAGGTGAAGATTGAGATTTCTGAAATGGTAATGGAAGACATGGGAGCAAAAGCAACAGTGTAATATTTGTAAAATAATGTTGTGTTACAACCGGTTCATGGGCAGGTGTTACAGCCTGTCGATGAGCCGGTTTTTTTTAAGTGGCATTTTCAGCGATTACTGGCCCAGGCCACTTCGCCATACTCTCCATGTTCTTTCACAGTATTGCCTGACAGTGCGGCAAACTGCTGAAAACGTCTTTTATCCAGCAGTACCACCACCCGGCGTGGACTTCTCCAGCGTTCCCATAAAGTTTTTTCACTGATCAGCCAGTCTGATGTATTTTGAAAACGGATCCCATACCACATTTCACGAACCCAGTTGTCGCGTTCCGGGATATCCGCTGCCTGCCAGTCAGCGACGATGGTGATGCGGCGCTGCAGGTAAATGGGCAGGTCCTGGTAATATTTGTAATAGGTGACGACCTCATCCCCAGACTGCAAGTGTGTATTGAGCTGTAATGCCAGCGGTTTTAAAGAGTCATGATTGAGTGTGGTGGCACTTCCGAGAAATGTGATGCAAAACAAAATAGAGCCTGCCGCCATGGCAGCCCATCCGGTACCCAGAGACCGGGACTGCCGTGCCAGGGTAAATACAATGCCGCCCATCAGCGCCAGAATCAGTGCGGCAATCAAAAGCCAGGGGCCCATTGCGTGATGTTTGAAGAGGGTGATCAGGGTAATGGCCGGCAGAACGACCCAGCTCATCAGCAAAAACAAACTGAGGCCCAGTTTTTCCCGCTTTAGGTTTTCCTGCCAAAAGTGATCAAGGTAACGGGCTGTGAGAATGGCAAGTGGTGGAAAGATGGGGAGGATATAACCGATGGTTTTGGATTTTGGGATGGAGAAAAAAATCAGCACTGTGCCCAGCCAGAGCAGGAAAAAACCATCGATACCCGAGAGGCCCTTTCTGTTGAAAGCGTCTTTAATGGCCTGTGCTGCAAAGATGCTCCAGGGGAGAAAGCCTGCGAACACCACCGGCAGATAAAACCACCAGGCCGACTGATTGTTGAAATCCCCATGCGCCAGAAAACGCAGGACCTGCTGGTCAATGAAGAAAAAGCGCAAAAAACCAGGGTTTGCTTTCTCGACCAGGAAATACCAGGGTAACACCAGCGCTGCAAACAACAGCGGGCCTTTGAAAAAAAGCATTTCTTTCAGACTGCGGAATTGTCCTGAGCAAATCAGCCACAGGGTTGTGATCGTTGCCGGAAAGGCAAGCGCGATCATGCCTTTGGTCAGAAAGGCGAGGGCGGCCAGAATCCAGGCGGCCAAAAAGAAATGGGAGCGGGTTTTTTCTCCGGCCGGAAATTGCAGACCTGCAATCAGGGCATAGAGCGTCAGGGTAATCAGTACTGCAACTTCGAGGTCCAGATTGGCATAATGAGCGCCGCCATAATAAATGGGACTGGTGGCGAGGGTGATGGCGGCCAGCCATCCGGTGTGCCGGTTAAAAAGCCACCGGCCGATCATCAGGGTAGAGACGCAGCCAATAACGCCCATGAGGGCCGGCCACAGTCGCAGGGCCCATTCTTTGAGGCCAAACAGGGTGATGGCAGAGGCTTGCAGCCAGTAATACAGGGCGGGTTTGTCGAGGAAGGCGACCCCATTCAGACGCGGCGTGATATAGTCGCCTGTTGCCACCATTTCCCGGGCAATTTCGGAATAGCGCCCTTCATCCGGGGTAAATAAAGGGTGGTGTCCAAGCCAGAGGGTGTAGAAAAGGCCAATGAGGCAGAAGGCGCAGGTCAAATCAAGCAACCAACTGTAAATAGTCTGTTTGGTGTGTGATGACAGCACGGTTAAGGTTTCCCGTTAAAGCAACAGAGGTCCGGCAATGGAAACGTGTAAAAGGGTTATTTTGTGCGCTGATGATTATGGGCAAAAGAATTCAGTATCTCAAGCAATAGTTCAATTGCTCATGGCAAAACGGCTGTCTGCGGTCAGCTGTATGGTGACCCAATCCGACTGGCCGGAGCAGTGGGCGGCATTGCAACCTTTTGAGCGGCAGGTGGATGTGGGGCTGCATTTTAATCTGACGGAGGGGGTGGCGCTGTCAGAGGCTTTGCATAAAGGGCAGGGGATGCTGCCACTGGGGCGGTTGCTGGGGCGTGCTTTGCTGGGGCGTATTGACAGAGATGCGGTTGCTGCAGAATTGAATGCGCAATTGGACGCGTTTTCAGCCGCAACGGGCAGAATGCCGGATTTTATTGACGGCCATCAGCATATTCAGCATTTTGCAGGGGTGCGGGAGGCTTTGATTCAGGTGTATGTGAAGCGTCTTCAGGGAACGGGCTGTTATATCCGGTGTGTGGATGATCCCGCTGCCCGATGGGGGTGGGAGGGGCCTGCCCGTTTTAAGCGCTTCGTGCTGCAGTGGAGTGGTGCGGGTCTTTTTAAACGTCTGTTGGCCCAGCATGCGATTCCTCACAATCAATCGTTTAAAGGGGTTTATCCCTTCCAGAAAGCGACCCGGTATGCGGCGTATTTCCCCCGGTTTTTATCGGCCATTTCAGAGGGGGGATTGATTTTATGCCATCCGGGGACCGATGCCAGGGATGCGGCTGATCCGATTGCAGCAGCCCGGGTGGAGGAGTTCAGATTTTTTTCAGGGCCTGCCTTTTCCGATGCCTGCCAAAAGGCGGGGGTGCGCATTTCACGTTTTTCGGAGATATACCCTGCCTTCTGATTATCTGATAAAATTTTTGCGTTTGTTCAATTTGAGATAGGTTGACAAAGATATGGCACGTGAACTTGGCACCGTTAAATGGTTTAACAACAGCAAGGGCTACGGCTTTATTCAGCGTGACGAAGGGGGCGATGTGTTTGTCCATTTTCGCGCGATCAGCGGCGAAGGCTACCGGACGCTGTCTGAAGGGCAGCGGGTGGAATTTACCGTGGCTCAGGGACAGAAAGGTCTTCAGGCGGAAGATGTAACTGTCGTCGAGAAATAACCTGGTACTTCTATGATGTCATTCCCGCGAAGGCGGGAACCCATTTCCACCAGAGCCCTTAGTCTTAATGGGTCCCCGCCTTCGCGGGAATGATAGATACCAAATGTTGTCGCAGAGGTTTTTACCTTTGCGGCAGCATTTTTTTTTATGAAAAGAGGAATGCACTTGTTAAAAGAATCCAAAGCGGAAAAAAAACTGCTGCACTATACCGGCAAAGCCATTGCAGATTTTAAAATGATTCAGCACGGTGACCGTGTGATGGTCTGCCTCTCTGGTGGAAAGGATTCTTATACGCTGCTTAAAATACTGCATCTGCTGCAGCAGCGCGCCAAAGTCAGGTTTACGCTGTTTGCCTTTACCCTCGATCAGGCCCAGCCTGGCTGGAATGATGCAGGATTGCGTGCCTGGGTCACAGAAAGAGGCATTCCCTTTGAGGTCCTGCGGGAAGACACCTATTCCATCGTCAAAGACAAAATTCCGGAGGGCAATACTTACTGTTCTCTGTGTTCAAGACTCCGGCGGGGAATTATTTACCGTTATGCGGAAGAAAATAATTTCAACAAAATTGCCCTTGGTCATCACCGCGATGATCTGATCCGGACACTGCTGATGTCCGTGTTTTACAATGGCGAAATCCGTTCGATGCCACCCAAATTGTTGAGTGACAACAAACGGCATATTGTTATCCGGCCACTTGCCTACTGTCAGGAAAAAGATATTATTGCCTATGCGCATGAGCAGGCCTTTCCGATTATTCCCTGCACCCTGTGTGGCTCACAGCAGAATCTCATGCGGCAGCGGGTGCGTCTTTTGATTGACACCCTTGCGAAGGAAAATCCAAGAATCCCAAGCAACATTCTGCACGCCCTGCAGGCTCTGAAACCCTCCCAGCTGATGGATCATAAATACTGGGATTTTCGCGCTCTGGAGCAGCAGCGGATTTTGGATGATGAAAAAACCACCGAAGAAAGGGCGGTTTTTCTGGAGGAGCTTTTTTAGGGGATAAAAACAGCCGGGTTATTTTTGTTTTTTTCCATACAGTTTCCCGGCTGTAAAATCTATCATCACGCAGGGTTCATCCCCAATAACCCACGCATCATGGCCGGGTGGAATGTCAGCTGCATCCCCAGGCCCCATCTCTTTTTCCTGGCCGTCATCCATGCGAATTTTGATGCGGCCGGAAACGACATAGTTGATGTGGGCGGCCTGACAGCTTTCAGTGCCCACCGTGGGTTTGATGCACTCAGACCATTTCCATCCCGGCTGAAAAGTGGCGCGCATGATGCAGACGGCGCTGCCAATATCGACGACTTCTATTTTGCTTTTTGGCAGTGTCCGGATTTCATCCGGGTGAGTTAAGTTTTTGATGTCAATGGTTTCCATGTTGGGTCCCCCGGCGTCAGGATTGATTTTTTCTTCTTTTATTTTCTCACTGAACCGAATGGGGTTTGATACAGCAATAACCCTGATGGGGTAGGGAGTTTTACGGGGTTATATCTGTGCAGGGACAATGGCGGAGGATTCTTCCGGTATCTTCTTCTCCATGGTGAGGCGAAGGATCACAGGCGTCAGGAATAACAGAGCCACTCCGGTCAGAATAGCCGCCCCTCCCAGCATGCCGAAGGTGTAACTGAAGCCGGGATTGGTGATAAGGGGATCGGTGGAAAGACCACTGCCCAGTGCCATTTTGGAAAAATAGCCTGAAAGCGTTGCCGCAACGCCTGTCATCATCATCCACGTGCCCATCATGATGCCCTGCAGGTGAGGCGGTGCGAGCTGCCCGACCATGGCGTAGCCAATGGGTGAAATAAAGAGTTCTCCAATGCTCTGCAGGGCATAACAGAGCAGAATCCATCGGAAATCCACAAATCCCTGCACATCCGCCAGTTGAATGCCAAGCGGTAAAACAGAGAGTGCAAGGCCAATACAAAGCAGGCCAATGCCAAATTGCAGCGGCACTGTGAGCGCCGTACCTTTGTGGCGCAGATGGCTGAATACAATGCTGAGGACCGGACCTCCCACGATAATAATGATGGTGTTGATGTTTTGTACCCACTGCGGTGCTACGAGGATCCCCAGAAAATGCCGGTCAACGTTGCGTGCAATGAAAAGTGTGAGCCCCATTGGCGCCATTTGATAAAGGGTCCAGAAGGCAATGGAGGCGAACGCCAGGATCAGGTAAGCCCAGATTTTGTTGGATCGCTCCGGTGTGGGCTGGCGGAGGGCGATGAAGCTGATAACACCCAGCATAAAAATACCGGCAAGCATGATGAGTTCATTGCTCGCGGTTGAATTTTTGAGAAGAAAACGAAGACAGAGAATCAGTGAGCTGATCAGCAGCATGCCTTTGATATATGCACTTTTTTGTTCTGTTTTGGTGAGTCGGTTGAGGGAGGAGTGCGTGTCTCTCAGTTTTTTCCAGTGGATGATGCCGAGGGAAAGTGCAAACAGATTGCCGAGGGCTGCAAACAAAAAAAGTGAATGGTAGGCATTTTGCAGCTGCAGCCAGCCGCTCACAGTAAAGCCTGCAAAAAAACCGACGTTCATGCCGCTGTAATTCCAGAGAAAAGCCGCCTCCCGGCGTTTGTCATCGGGACGAAACAGCTGGGTCATCATGCAGTTGATGCAGGTGACATTGAGTCCCGCCCCGGTTAAAAAGGCGGACAGTCCCCAAAAGAGCATGTCTGTTGTTGGAACAGACAGCAGTACGCATCCTGTGATCTGAATGGCCATACCGATACAAAAGAGTGCCCGATAACTGAGAAAACGCCCTCCCACATAACCGCCCAGGAGATGCAGGGCATAGTTAAAGGCGATAAAAGAGGTGGTGATGCCTGTTGCGGATCGATCATTGATGTGCAGGCCGTTTGTAATATAAAGAACAAGCGTTGAATAAAGCACGCTGTAGGCAAGGGTAGAAAACATTTGAATAAAAAAAAGAGCGCCGGCACCACGGGGCATAATGTCCGTGTAGCGTTGGTAAAAAGATCTCCTGATTTGCTCATTCAGGTTCATTTTTACTCCACCGTACTGGATAAAATCCATTCCGACATTAAACTTTACGTGATTGGAGAAAAAATGTCTCGCATTATTTGCTGCCACTGACGGCAGGTGGTTATCGCAGCAGCAAATTCGTCAACGCATAATAAAAGTTGAAGTCAGGTCGGTCAGTGAGTCTTCAAATTCTTTTGTGTATTTGTACTGGCGGTCCATAGCCACTTTTGTCCTGTGTACTGCGGTTCCCCCCGATGTGACAGTCGCAAATAATCCCAGCACCGAATAAGCCAATGCGGTGCCAAGACCCATCTGCAGGTCTGTTATACACAGTGGGCAGATCGCGACAGTCACCAACAGGGTGCCTGCCAGTGCAAACAGAGCATTTGAGAAAGCACAGATGGCGGCGAGCGCGCGTTCACAGAAAGAGGCGGGAATATTGTAACGTCTCATGTCATTTTTGATGCCGTTTAACTTCTGCTGAAGATCTTCCTCATCGATTGGGTCGACCAGCAGGCTTTGAAGAATGTCATTGAATTTTGTATAAATGATATGACAGGTGTGGTAGTTCTTTTTGTCGGGTGAACTGTCAACAATCCAGGGTGGAAAACAGAGAAAATCAATTTCCTCCAGCATGTTTTCACCGCGATGAATCACATCCACCAGCTTTTGTCCCTTTTCACCGGTCAGCGTGCAGCGGTATTTGTCAAAAACGGATTCCAGAGTGGATTTAAGCTGATTTTTGGATGCCTGATAGCGTTCCTGTAAAACACTGTCCGGCAGGTCCAGAATGTTTTGGTTTTGCATTGATTTGCCTCATGCTGATGAGTATCTGGATGGATTATACAGCATGTCGGTGACGGAACGATGACGAAAAAATGACAGAAATGTCATTGAACTTTACTGTCGCCTGAGCTTAAAAGGCGAATTTAGGTCAAATTTTTTCCCGGGAAACAGACGGTTCATTTCCCGTTCAATTGTCTGCAAATATCTGAATTATCCTGATTCATATGTTTCTGGAGGCAATATGTTCCAGCAGTTTTTCAGCTTCATTTATAAACGCTGATATTTTTTCAGGGACTGATGTTGAATCAATTTTTTTTGATTCTCTCTCAAGCGCTGCAACGGCCTGCTGCAGTCCCGGAACACCGCAATAGCAGGCCAGTCCATGCAGTCTGTGAACGGTCTGTGTGAAGGCCTCTGTATTTTTTTCTGAAAAAAAACTTTGAATGTCTTTTACGGTCTGTGGCAGGGATTCGATGAGTCCTGCGAGCATGTCATCGGCCAGATCCGCACGGGATCCCGAAAGACGCAGTGCAAGGGTTCTGTCATAAATCGCATCATGTGTCATGTTTTTTTTCCGTTTTTATTTTTTTGTCCCAGGTGACCGGAATCACCCGTTTGCTGCCGCGGGAAACGGCTGCGAGAATATTGCTGCAGTTGATGCGGTGAATTGAAATGCCGCGGCCTTTGGTGATGTATCCTGCGATGGTGTCAGAGGCAGTGGGATTGCAGCAAAGCGCAATGCGGGTCAGAAAATCATGAATATCTGAAATGGCCGGTGCTTTTTCAGGCGGCGCTGCAGGTGGCGGGGTTTTTTTGAGGGGGCGTGCAGGCTGCAGCGTTTTCTTTTCGGTGTTTTTGGGCGCTGCATTGTCGCCCTCCTGCATGCGCCACCAGTGCGCGACTTTGGCACGTGCCCGGGCGGTTTTGAGATAGCCGGAATGACGGTTCAGCCAGTCCCGGCTGGGACCGCCTTTGCTGACGGTGATGATCTCAACACTGTCTCCGGTTTGCAGCGGCCGGGTCAGCTGAACGATGTGTCCGCCGATTTTGGCCCCCCGGCAGCGGTGTCCGACGCCGGTGTGAATCCGGTAGGCAAAATCGAGGGCTGTGGCACCTTTGGGCAGATCAATAATGTCGCCTGCCGGCGTGAAAACATACACCGTGTCTTCTGTGATCTGCATGCCTGATGCAGGATGTTCTTTTGCCACATCACTCTGCCATGCGAGCAACTGACGCAGAAAACGGATACGCGCTTCCTGCCGTGTGGAGACATCACCGGATTCTTTGTACATCCAGTGAGCGGCAACCCCGTGTTCGGCTTCTTCATGCATCGCATCTGTCCGGATCTGAATTTCAAGTGTTTTGCCATTTTGATCCGTGACTGCGGTATGAATGGAGCGGTATCCATTCGGTTTTGGATGGCTGATGTAGTCATCAAATTCTTCAGGGATCTGGGTAAACAGTTCATGGGCGATGCTTAAGGCGGCATAACAGTTTTCGAGTGTGTCGACCAGAATCCTGACGGCACTGCAGTCGTAGATGCGGTCATAGTTTGTCTGTTTTCGCCGGGTTTTCAGATAGATACTGTAGATATGTTTGACCCGGCCACAGACAGTGGCTTTGATGCCGGCGGCTTCAAGTGCGGTTTTGAGCTGTTTGATAATGTTTGCGATATGCGCTTCACGGACCGTTCTTTTTTCAGCAAGAAAAGCGGCAATGTCATGGTAGGTGTCCGGATGCATAAAATGAAAGGCGGTGTCTTCAAGCTCCCATTTCAGCTGACCAATCCCGAGCCGGTTGGCGAGCGGTGCATAAATATCCATGGTTTCACCGGCAAGACGGGCACGTTCTGTGGGATTGAGGTGTTTGATGCCGCGCATGATGCAGGTGCGTTCTGCAAGACGGATTAAAACGGCGCGAATGTCGCCGGCCATTGCCAGAAATGTTTTGCGCAGGCGGTCAATCTGAACGGGGTCTTTGGCGCCGAGATTATCCAGCACATCCATCTGCAGGACATTCTGAACAAGGTGGGTGACAGAAGGCTCCAGTGCTTCGATCAGTGTTTCTTCACTGAGCCGTGTCTGACGTGCGGTGCCCGTTACAATAGCGGCAGCCGCAGTTTCTGTATCCAGCTGCATGCTGAGCAACAGGTCCGCCATTTCAAGGCCCTGCTCAAGACAGGATTGCCCATAAAAGGTGGTGAGTCCCTGGCTCATGACCTTGGTAAAACGGGCTGCCCGCAGAATCTGGGCACTGTCTTTTAAATGTCGGTACTGGCTGAAATGATTCAGCCATGCGGCAAGGTCAACTGTGCCGTCAGCGAGCGGAGGAAATTTTTGTTTGACGGTGACCATCTTTGCGTTTCTTCCCGGAAGACTTTTCAAAAAGGGCGATGGTTTCAATATGACCAGTATGTGGAAACATATTAACCACACCGGCAGAAATCAGTTGATAGTGATAATCATTTACCAGTATACCGGCGTCACGTGCAAGGGTGGCCGGATTGCAGGAGATGTAAACGATTCGTTTTGCACCGATTTGTTCAATAAGTGGCAGGATTTCATGAGCGCCGGTGCGGGGGGGATCCAATAAAATGCTGTCATAGTGTTGTTGTAACCATGCGGCACTCAGATCTGGTGCCATCAGATTGTCTGTGAAAAAACGGGTATTGGTCAGACCATTCAGCAGCGCATTTTCTCTGGCCCGTTTCACCATCTCGAGGCTGCCTTCGACCCCTGTGACTGAGGCTGCAAATCGTGCCATCGGCAGTGTGAAATTGCCAAGGCCACAAAAAAGATCGAGGACGGTATCTGTCGGCTGGAGATTTAAAAGCGCAAGGGCCTGAGCGATCATCTGCTGGTTGGCGGTATGATTGACCTGCGTAAAATCATTGGGATGAAAGCGCATTTCAAGTGTGTGGGCGGGTAATGCATAATGCAGCCAGGGTTTGCCGTCATCAGGCCAGAGCTTGTGAACGGTGTCTGGAGAGCCTGGCTGAAGATAAATATGAAACCCCTGCTGTTCGCCGAATTGCCGCAGCAGTGCCTGATCCTGTTCTGATAAAGGGTCCATGTGTCTGAATGTCAGGGCAACAATCGTATCGCCTGCTGCGACTTCAATCTGGGGCAGGGATTCAAAGCATTCCAGGCTGCGAACCAGTGCGGCAAGTTCGGGGAGTTTTAAACCAATCCGGGGATCCAGCACAGTGCAGGTTGTAATCTCTGCCAGATAATTGCTTTGTTTTTCCCGGAAACCCACCAGTAATTTTTCTTTTTTGCGCACATAACGAACCCCAAGACGGGCTTTGCGGCGGTATCCTTCCGTGGGGCCTGAAAGGGGAGAAAGCCAGGTGAGCGCCTCAACATGGCCGGTTCGTTTCAGCAGGTTTTTGACGGTTTGTTCCTGAAAAATAATCTGCGCATCGGTCGCAATATGTTGCATGCTGCAGCCGCCACACACATTGGCGTGGGGACAGGGGGGTGTTACCCGTTCCGGGGCCGGGTCAATGACTTCAATGGTTTCCGCTTCATTGTAGCGACGGTGTTTACGGGTGATGCAGAACCGGACGGTCTCTGTGGGCAGGGCATTTTGCACAAAGGTGACTTTTTCGTTCAAAGAGACAATACCCCGGCCATCATGACTCAGGGATTGGATAACGGCAGTATGGAGTTCTGTTGATCGCATAAGAATTGGATTGTTGTTGGCCAGTAACCTTGGGGTCGGGTATGGTATCAGTTGATTTCCCAAAGGGACAGGATGAGATGAGCCAGTTTTTTGTAATACACCCTGACAATCCACAGGCAAGACTGGTGCGGGAAGCGGCAAAAATCATTCAGGAGGGGGGGGTGGTGATTTACCCGACGGATGCCGCCTATGTGATCGGTTGCCGACTGGGGGACCGGGACGCCCAGGAGCGTATCAGACAGTTGCGGCATTTAAGCGAGGCGCATTTTTTTACCCTGGTATGCCGGGATCTTTCGGAACTGGGCACCTATGCCATCGTGGATAATGCGGCTTTCAAGATCCTTAAAACCCACACACCAGGTCCTTACACCTTTATTCTCAAAGCAACACGGGACGTCCCGAAACGGCTGTTGCAGGAGAAGAGAAATACCATTGGAATGCGTGTCCCTGACAATCGGATTGTCAAAGCCCTGTTGACTGAACTGGGCGAGCCTTTGATGTCGGTGTCTTTGATTTCAGCGGCTGAGACGGTGTTTTTTTCGGAAGCCGCTGAGATTGTGGATCGATATGGTTCCCGTGTCGATCTTGTGATTGACGGCGGGATGGCGGGGATTGTGCCGACGACAGTCATCGACTTATCAAAGGGGTTCCCGGAATTGGTGCGTGTGGGGAAGGGAGACGCGACGTTTTTGAATACAGAACAGTGATGCTTGCTGTCCGGGGTTGTTGCATGAATTGAAATATGCCAATTTAGGACTCATCTGTCATTCCCGCGAAGGCGGGAACCCATTTCAAATTATCTGCAAATGGGCCATTGACTGCCAGCTGCTGAATGGGTTCCCGCCTTCGCGGGAATGACAGGAGATCTCAGACAAGTTTATGCAACAATGCCATGCTGTCCGTTTTATTTTATTTTATTTTTTATCTTTTTATCAGGTGGCTGTTATTTTTAAAAAAAATGCTTAATTAACAAATAAGCCTGAAAGGTAATCTATTGATTTTTTTATTGTTTGCAATTAGTTGTGTAAGATCTATACTGAATATGAGTGTTTCCGACGGTTTTTGTCCAGAACCGATTGAAAACCAGACTAAGGGAACCGACTTGTAACGTGGTGTGCATGTCCTTGGTGACCAGGAAAGCCTGAAACGTTGCACACGTTCCCGCCCTGAGAGGTGAAGAGGGCTCTGAGACGCAAAATCTGTATGGAAGCACTCACTTCTTTTTTCTCTGCTGAATCTTATTGAGTATTTATTAAATCAGTCCATACAATGTGATCAGCATTCATGTTGATGGAGTGGTTTATTATGGAAAATAAACAATTGATCAGCAGGCTTACAATATTCTCAGAGTCATCTTCCTTTGATCCTGAAATTAAGAAAGTGCTCGGGCAATTTATTCAGTGCATTGAAGCGGAAAAAAATGAAAAAGAACAAAATGATACTGCGGATGCGCTCAGAAAAGCGCTGAGAAAAGCATTTGAAAGAACGGATGATTTCCCAAGGATCCGTATGGAGGAATATTTTGAGCTGGAGCTTTTTCTGGCCCGTCACTGTCCCAAAAATGATAAAAATGAAGTGACAAAAAAACTGATCGATCCCCTGATGCTTATGGATTTTGAAGGGGACCCGGAAGATGAAACCCAGTATATTGCACTGCCCTCCACCGGAAAACTGTATCCCAGAGAAACGCTCGTCGGACATTTTGGCAGTCTTGGCGGATACCGGGTCAATGAAGGGGGACGGCCCCAGGATGAACATCGCAACATATTAAATGAATGGGATATCCGTCATCTCAAACGAAATGGTATTTCATTTTTGACATGGGAGGATATTGTTCGCCTGAGAACCATGGCGGCATTCTCTCAGACAGAGGATATGGGAGAAGTACATGATCTGCTGGGTCAGGAGATTATTTACGCTGTGATTCAGGCCACATCCGGCCGCGGTCAGGGGCGGCTGATGGGATTGATTCTGGGCATTATGACAGGCGGTGTGGCCGCTTACATGGGGCTTGTGCTGCTGGTGCCGCCAATGTGGATTGCAACCAACATTGTGATTGCACTGACCGCTTTCGCGGCAGGCGCTTTATCTGTGCTGAAACGCCGGCAAAATGAAGATCGACAGACCTCCCGTTTCAGTCAGTTTGTGACAGGGGTCGTTAATGTGCTGGCGGCGGAAGTGATGGCGATTACGCTTCTGTCAGCTTTTGCCAATGGGGTGATTTTCCTTCTGGCAGGCACTGCCGTTGTGAGTACTTCTGCTTCGGTTTCACTGGCAGCTGTTTTGCATCTGTGTCAGCCCATTATTGCAGGCACCGTATTTGGAGTGGCAGCGCTCGCGGAGACATTCCGGCACAATGGTTTAAAAACCGTGTGTGAATTTATTTTTTATACCCCCATTAAAAAAACGATTTTTGCATTTGCAAAAATAGGTGCTGGAATCGGACAGCTGCTGGATGCCTGTCTGAGTGCAGGACTTCCTGCTGCACCAGACGGAATCCCGGCGCCGCCGGTGTTTCCGGACAATGGCAACAACAACCGTGGCATTATGAACCGGCTTGGCAATCATTCAGAAATGCAGCCCGGGCAGAGGCAACTGTCACCTGTGATTCAGGATGCAGTGGTGTCAGAGGTGCAGCCTGAACCTGTCCCAGTATTTTCACAAAACAGAGACGATGCCGAACATTTTCAAAATGTCTTATCCCTTCAGGGCCTGCGGCCTTAAGCAGCTGGATTTTAATTAAAAATAACAAACTGAAATCACCGCGCAATGACGGACCTAGAGAGTGCTTATCTGCCTTTTTTAACATGCCTGATCAGACGTTTTTTCTTCATGATCTGATGCTTTGTCAGAACATTTTTTTTGTCTTTGAATGGATTTTCCCCGGCTTTAAACTCCAGCTTCACCGGCGTTCCCGTTAATTTGAGCCGGCTTTGAAAGGCATTGGCCAGATACCGTTTGTAACTGTCAGGCAGTTTGTCCACCTGATTGCCGTGAATTACAATGCAGGGCGGATAATTTCCGCCGGAATGGGCATAGCGCAGTTTGATGCGCCGGCCGTGTACCAGTGGTGGATTGTGCTGCAGGACTGCATCACCCAGTATTTTATTCAGCTCCGGCGTTGTCATTTTTTTGCCGGCGGATGCGTGGGCCTCGTTGATGGAATCAAACAGGTTTCCAACGCCCGTACCATGCAGTGCTGAAATGAAGTGGATGCGGACGAAGGGAATAAAGGCAAGACGGCGGTCAATTTCGGATTTGACGCGCTCGCGCAGGTCAGGCGTCTTCCCGTCCCATTTGTTGATGGCAACCACAAGGGCTTTGTTGTTTTCGAGAATAAACCCGAGAAGTCTTAAATCCTGTTCAGTGATGGTTTCAGCTGCATCCAGTACGAGGAGCGCCACTTCTGTGGCTTCAATGGCCTGCAGTGTTTTGACCACAGAAAACTTTTCGGTGACTTCAAAAACTTTGCCTTTGCGGCGGATACCGGCTGTGTCGACCAGGGTGTAATGCCGGTCGCCCCGCTGCAGGGGAATAAAAATACTGTCGCGGGTGGTGCCGGGCACATCACTCACAATCACGCGGTCTTCACCAAGCAGGCGGTTGATCAGCGTGGATTTTCCGACATTGGGACGGCCCACGATGGTCAGTTTGATGCTGTTGTCAGTGACGGCGTTTTCTGCAGTGACTGCGGTATCGGTGCGCTCAATGATGGTGGTGATGAGATCATTCAGTCCGCTGCCGTGGGCGGCAGACAGTGGAAACGGTGTCCCAATGCCAAGCTTGTAAAAATCGGCAGCCGCAAGGGCAGTTTCCATGCCTTCGGCTTTGTTGATGACAAGCAAAACAGGTTTTGTGCAGCGACGCAGCAGGCGAACGATTTTTTCATCCTGTGCGGTGAGGCCTGCGCGGGCATCCACCAGAAAAAGAATCTGGTCGGCTTCGTCAATGGCCTGAACGGATTGCTCGGTGGTGAGGGCATCCAGACCGGTTTTTTCATCTGTAATGCCGCCGGTGTCAACGACAATGTAGTTTTGACCATCCAGCACAGCTTTGCCGTACTGACGGTCGCGCGTCATGCCGGGGAAGTCAGAGACAAGCGCATCCCGTGAACGGGTCAGACGGTTAAACAGCGTGGATTTGCCGACATTGGGCCGGCCTACGAGTGCAAGAACAGGAAGCATTAATAACCTATCTGGCAGGCAGTCATTTGCCCGTCCTTAGTGACAAAATAAATAATATTGCGGTTGACCTGCGGGGTTGCAAAAATCCCGCCGCCGCCGGCGTAATACCGTGTGGCAATGGTACCGTTGCGTTTGTTCAACCAGTGAATCCAGCCTTCTGCATCCCCGAGAACAAGGTAGCGACCATTGAGCGCAGGCCCTGTGAGTCTGCGGGCTTTCAGCAGGGTTTGTTTCCAGAGGGTATTGCCATGGGCAGCCCCATAAGCCGCTACAGTGCCTGTGGCATCAGACAGATAAACTGACTGGCCATCATAGGCCAGTGGCGTATAAGTAGAAACAGGTTTTGCCCATTCAACGTCACCATTGGTGACATTGACACTGGCCAGTCGTCCCTGCCAGGTGGCGGCATAAACGTGCCTCGAGGTGACAACAGGGTCACTGTCCAGATCGACCATGCGTTCAATGGGGAAGATACCTTTGGGTTCTGCGATGGCCTGAATCCAGCGCTGAGTGCCATGTGTGAGGCTGTAGCGCGCCAGAGAGCCATCTTCGAAGCCTGCAAAAATATCGCCCAGCGCGAGGCGGGGTGAGCTTGCGTTGTGAAGGATTAAATCGGGTTCTTTCTGGAGGGTAGACCAGCGTTTTTTGCCGTCTGCGGCAGAATAAGCAGTCAGGTATCCGTCGATGGATTTGACAACGACAGTGGTGTTGGTTGCAGCCGGTGGGGAGAGCAGTGCACTGGATGTGCTGACAGTCCAAAGGCGTGTGCCCTTTGTCTGGTCAAGTGCAATCAGCGTCCCGTCCCGGGTGCCGACAAACAACTGATGGGCGTTGGCAGCAAGACCTGCACTCAGAGAC
>Ga0206941_10152_pt1 | contig 20334 bp, 18 predicted proteins | sample Alteio_BWOrgHeat_9_FD_153251 | JGI IMG/M metagenome (GOLD analysis project Ga0206941, IMG submission 153251) | Enriched cells from forest soil in Barre Woods Harvard Forest LTER site, Petersham, Massachusetts, United States -... | ecosystem: Environmental > Terrestrial > Soil > Temperate forest >...
GCGTCAGTGGCATGAATGTGGATGCGAAGGGACGAATTGTCGTTCCAGCGCGTTTTCGTGCTTCCCTCCTGGGTGACAACACCTGTGTTGTCCTGACGATTGATACGGAAGAAAAATGTCTTTTGCTTTATCCACTGGCTATTTGGGAAGAGATTGAGGCAAAATTAGCGCTTTTGCCCGCATTTGATCCTCAAGCTCGCCGTATTCAGCGATTACTGATTGGTCATGCCACTGAGACTGAGATTGACAGTCACGGTCGACTGCTGTTGCCGCCGCTGTTGCGGGAATACGCAGGTCTTGACCGACGGGTGGTGATGGTCGGGCAGGGTAAAAAATTTGAATGTTGGGATGAAGGGCACTGGCAGGTTCGTCGGCAGATGTGGCTGGCTGATGAATCCATAAAACAGTCAGTGCTGCCTGACGAACTTAAAAAGCTTCCCCTTTAGGGAGAGCAGTCATGGTGGCAGTGCGTTGTATGCAACAATTTGAAGACACTCATCAGCCGGTGATGCAGGCTGAGGCAGTTTCAGCGCTTTTGATTCAACCCAATGGTGTCTATGTGGATGCCACCTTCGGGCGTGGCGGTCACAGTGGTATGATTCTCGACAATCTGGGACCCAATGGCCGTCTGCTTGCGATTGACCGTGATCCTGCAGCGGTGGCTGTGGGACGTGAGATTTTTGCCGCAGATTCCCGCTTCAGTATTTCGCACGGCGCATTTGCAGATCTTTCAGTCCTCCTTGAAAAAAATAATTTATCAGGCAAAGTGAATGGCATTCTCTTTGATCTGGGCGTTTCCTCTCCGCAGCTGGATGATCCGGAGAGAGGTTTCAGTTTTATGCGTGAAGGACCTTTGGATATGCGAATGGACTGCTCGCAGGGAATGGATGCCGCCACCTGGCTTATGAATGTATCCGAAGAAGACCTTGCAAATGTACTGTGGCGTTACGGCGAAGAACGTTTTTCAAGGCGGATTGCACGGGCAGTTGTTATGCGGCGCGCCGATGTGCCGATTCGCACGACGCTTCAACTGGCAGAGTGTGTTTCAGCCGCCATCCCAAAGTGGCCGCAAAAAGGCAAACATCCGGCCACCCGTAGTTTTCAGGCCATCCGGATTTTTATCAATGCTGAATTTGAACAGCTTGAATGCGGCTTAAAAGCGGCGCTGAGCCAGCTTGCACCCAAAGGCCGGCTTGCGGTCATCAGTTTTCACTCACTCGAAGACCGTATCGTCAAACAATTTATGCGTTTGGAGGAGCAGGGTGAAATCCTGCCCCGTGGTTTACCCATCAAAGAATCAGTGATGCCGCGTCATTTTCGGTGTGTGGGTCGTGCTGTGATGCCGACGGCAGCTGAGATTGCGTCCAATCCAAGGTCCAGAAGCGCTGTGTTGCGGGTCGGGGAGAAACTGTCATGATTCCGGCATTCCGTTATTCCAGTGAAAGGGCACTTCCACGCAGTGGGGTGGATATTTTTAGCCTCCGGCTGAATTTTACCATTCCGCTGATTTTGCTTGCGGTGCTGTTGTCAGCACTCAGTGTTATTTACGCCTCGAATGAGACGCGTAATCTGAATGCAGACATTCAGCGTGTCAAAAATGACCGTGCCACTTTGCATGTTGAATGGGAGCAGCTTGTCCTTGAAAAAAGCGCGCTGATGCAGCAGTCGCGCATTCAGCGTTATGCTGAAAGCCATCTCGACATGGTGGCTCCGGACGAACGGGCTGTGGTTGATATTGCAGGATGAGTGCAGGGAGCCTTGAGTATTCCCCCTGGCGTTTTTATCTCGCCGGTTCTGTTGTTCTGCTGTCTGTTGTTTTGCTGAGTATCCGCATGGTGAATCTGACGTTTTTTATGCGTCCTTTTCTGCTGCGGGAGGCGGATGCACGCGCGGTTCGACTGCAGGGAGAGCCTGCTTTTCGCGGCATCATCACAGACCGCAATGGTTTTCCCCTTGCAGTCAGCGCACAGGTGGCGTCTTTCTGGGTGGATCCGGCTGAATTTAAGGCAACCCCCATTCAGATCAGACAACTGACAGATTTACTGGGACTGAAGCAGAGCCTTTTTGATAAACGCATTTCAAAAAGTCACGGCCGTTTTCTCTGGCTGAGGCGCGGTCTGTCACCGACGCTTTGGCCTGCAGTCAAAGACCTTGGTATTTCGGGTCTTTATCTTCAGCATGAATACCGGCGGTTCTATCCGGAAGGTGAGCTGACTGCACACGTTGTGGGGTTTACCGGTGTGGATGAGCATGGCCAGGAGGGCCTCGAGCGTGTCTATGACAGCTGGCTTGCGGGTCAGGCCGGACAGCGAAAAGTGATCAGGGACCGAACGGGGCGGGTGGTGCAGGACATCACACGGATTAATCCTGAACGGCCTGGACAGGATCTGACATTAAGTCTGGACCGGCGTATTCAATATCTGGCAGCCCGTGAACTGGAAGCCGGCGTCAGACAAAATCAGGCGGTTTCAGGTTCAGTGGTGGTGCTGGATGTCATCACCGGTGAAGTGCTTGCGATGGTGAATCAGCCCGTTTATAACCCCAACCGGATTGAGGCCGGACAACAGGATCGTTTTCGTAACCGGGCAGTCACGGATTCATTTGAGCCAGGTTCCACCATTAAGACCTTCAGCGTGGCCTCCGCCCTCGAAAGCGGGCGTTTTCGCCCCGACAGTCTCGTGAATACCTGGCCGGGCTGGCTTCGGGTCGGGGGTCATCTGGTGCGGGATGAGCACAATAATCGGGAATTATCCCTGACTCAGATTTTGCAGGTATCCAGTAATGTGGGGATGTCTAGGGTGATTTTGTCACTGCCGCCTGCGGAGCTGCCGCATCTTTTGCAGCGGGTGGGCTTTGGGCAGGTCACAGCCAGTGGATTTCCAGGCGAACAACCCGGACGTCTGCCGGAGCGTGCCGTCTGGAAACCTTTCCCGCTGGCGACCCTCTCATTTGGGTACGGAATTTCTGTGACCACTCTGCAGCTTGCCAAAGCGTATGCAGTGCTGGCCAATCATGGTATCCGGACACCTGTTTCCCTGTTGAAACTGGATCAACCGCCGCAGGGAAAACGGGTGCTGGATGCAAAAATTGCAGATCAAATGTTGCATATGCTGCAATCTGTACTCGAAAAAGGAGGCACGGGTCAGGCAGCCAAAGTCGAAGGGTATCAGGTGGCTGGTAAAACAGGGACCGCCTGGGTTGCAGGGCGCCATGGCTATGAGAAGCATCGGTATACTTCCTCCTTTGTGGGGATAGCACCCGCCAGCCGCCCCCGTTTGGTTGTGGCTGTGGTGATTCATGAACCCAAGGGGAAGCAATATTTTGGCGGACAGGTCTCAGGGCCCGTCTTTGAAAAAGTGATGCAGGGGGCACTCAGAATCCTGAATGTGCCACAGGATGCCCGCAAGGATGTTACAATGCCCAATTTTTCGAAGTAATGTCAGATGAGCTGGATGAATTTTCTGAAAACCCTTCTTCCGGAGGGGGTATGGGCATCTGCAGACCTGCAGGGGCTTTCTATGGACAGTCGTCAGGTGACCGCAGGGGACCTGTTTCTCGCGCGTTCTGATCAGTATATTGATGAGGCGATTGAGCGGGGAGCCGCTATGGTGCTCACATCGGGTGGAGGACTGCCCAGCGTGCACCAGGGTGTGCCTGTCATTCCCGTCGATCTTTCCCCGTATAACATTGCAGAAATTGCCGCCCGCTTTAATGACTGTCCGGCAAAAAAAATGCAGATTATTGGCGTGACAGGCACCAGCGGAAAAACATCCTGCACGCAATTTTTGGCAGGTGCGCTCAGAAGTCGCGGGCTTTCCTGTGGTGTCATTGGCACCCTGGGCGCGGGGTGGGGAGAGTCGCTTCAGTCAACGGGTCTTACGACACCGGATGCCGTGACATTGCAGCGCCTTTTGGCGGATTTTTTAAAGCACGATGTTAAATACACGGCCATGGAAGTGTCTTCACATGCCCTGCATCAGGGCCGGGTGGAAGGCATTCCGTTTTCAGTGGGTGTTTTTACCAACCTGTCCCGGGATCATCTGGATTACCATTCGACGATGGCAGCCTATGGGGCTCAAAAGAAAAAATTGTTTCAGCAGTCAGAGGTGGCTGTCGTCAACGTCAATGATGCGTTTGGACGCGCCTGTCTGCCACTGCCGGGACGCTATATTGCCTGCGGCACCGACCGGTATGCGGGTGAGTTTTTACAGACACAGCCCAAAGACTGCCAGGTGATGGCAGCAGACATCCGGACGGAAGAAGCGCATTTCAGTGCCGATGTCCGGACACCCTGGGGAAGCGGTCATCTGCATGTGCCTTTGCCTGGATTTTTCAACTTTGAAAATGCGCTGCTCGTGCTCTCAACCCTGTGTGTACTGAATACGCCGTTCAATGAAGCGCTGGATTGCATTGCCGCCTTAAAACCCGTCCCTGGCAGAATGCAGATCTTCGGAGGCGCGGGTCTGCCGCATGTGGTTGTGGATTATGCGCATAAACCGGATGCCCTTTTAAAGGTGCTGGAGTCCCTTCGGGCACAGTGCAGCGGACGTTTGACGGTGGTTTTTGGCTGCGGCGGTGAAAGAGATGCCGGCAAACGTCCGCAGATGGGAGACATTGCAGAGCGTTATACCGACCGGGTGATTCTGACCGATGACAATGCCCGTTATGAAGATCCGGCTGCCATTATCGCAGATATTCTGCACGGCATGAAAAATCCGCTGAAGGCAACCGTGCTGCATGACAGACGTGCAGCGATTGCTGATGCTTTAAAAAATGCTGAACCAGAGGATTATATTCTGGTGGCGGGCAAAGGGGCTGAGGAGACGCAGACTGCACAGGGCGTGTCACGGGCCTTTAATGATGCAGCGGTTGTCTGTGAATTACTTAAAAACGACGGATAGTACAGAGCATATTCCATCCTCATCGTTGCGGGAGTGGAATAATTTTAACAGATCAGGAGAAGCACTATGTTTGTCTGGCTGGGTGAGCTGCTTGCGCAACATTTTCATCTGTTCCATGTTGTCCAGTACCTGACGCTCCGGGCCATTATGGGTGCACTCACTGCATTGATTATTTCACTCATGGTGGGACCTTCCATGATCCGCTGGCTGGGTCGCCGTCATGTCGGTCAGAGCGTCCGCAATGACGGCCCCAAAAGTCATCTCTCCAAAATCGGCACGCCTACGATGGGCGGTGTGCTGATGTTGATTGCGATTACAGCAGGCACGCTGCTTTGGTGTGATCTCAGAAATCATTATGTCTGGCTGGTGCTGCTTGTGACCCTTGGATTTGGTCTGATCGGAGGCTGGGATGATGCCCTCAAAATCACACGCAAAAACAGCCGGGGACTTTCTGCCCGCAAAAAATTATTTTTTCAGTCGCTCGTTGGAATCGCAGCCGCCCTCTATCTTTACATGAGTGCGGCCACACCGGTTGAAACCCAGCTGATTTTTCCCTTTTTAAAAAATGTTTATCTGCCGCTCGGTGTGTTTTTTGTGGTGCTGACTTATTTCGTGATTGTGGGTGCAGGCAATGCCGTGAATCTGACGGACGGCCTAGATGGTCTTGCAGTGCTGCCGGCTGTGATGGTGGCCGCAGCCCTTGGTGTATTTGCCTATGTCACAGGCAATGTGAATTTTGCAAAATACCTTGCCATTCCCTATGTGCCGGGTACCGGAGAACTGGTGGTGTTTTGTGGGGCACTGGTTGGCGCAGGTCTCGGGTTTCTCTGGTTTAATACCTATCCTGCAGAAGTCTTTATGGGGGATGTCGGATCCCTTGCCCTTGGGGCTGCTCTCGGTGTGATTGCGGTGATTGTACGCCAGGAACTGGTGCTGGTTTTAATGGGCGGAATATTTGTCATCGAAACCCTGTCTGTGATTCTTCAGGTGGCCTCCTTCCGGCTGACCGGGCGGCGGATTTTCAGAATGGCGCCCATTCACCACCATTTTGAACTAAAAGGCTGGCCGGAACCGAGGGTGATTGTGCGGTTTTGGATTGTGACATTTATTCTGGTGCTGGCAGGGCTTGCCACGCTGAAACTGAGGTAGTGTGAATGGCGAAATATTCCTACGTGGTGGTGGGTCTTGGCGCCTCTGGATTTTCTGCAGTGCGCTGGTTGTTGCAGCGGGGCGAGTCTGTGGCTGCAACTGACAGCCGTGCAGCGCCGCCGATGCTCGCTGAATGCCGTGAAAAGTTGACGGTTTCAGCCGGCGACATTGATGAGTCACTGCTGAATCAGGGTGAGTGCATTGTGCTGAGCCCTGGGGTGTCCAGAGCCGATCCCCGTATTGCAGCCCAGATTGCCCGTGGTAAACCCGTCATTGGTGACATTGAACTGTTTGCGCGGGCAGTGGAGGCGCCTGTGATTGCAATCACAGGCACCAATGCCAAAAGCACGGTAACCACGCTCGTGGGTGAAATGGCGGCCGCTGCGGGACTGAGAGCAGGTGTGGGCGGCAACCTCGGCACACCGGCGCTCGATCTTTTGAAACAGGATGCTGCACTTTATGTGCTGGAACTGTCGAGTTTTCAGCTGGAATCCGTGGACTCGCTCTGTCCGTATGTGGCCAGTGTGCTGAATGTCACGCCGGATCACATGGATCGATATGCGAGCTTTGAAGACTATGTGGCCGTCAAAAATCAGATTTATCAGCATGCCTCCATTGCGGTTTATAACCGGGATGATCCGGCGACAGTCTGCAAAAACAGCACTTCTCATCAGCTGGGTTTTACACTGGGGTCATCAGGTCCCGGTCTTGTGGGTCTTCTGACACATAACGGAGAGCCGCATCTTGCAGTGGGGGATGAGCCGCTGCTGCCGGTACGGGCATTGCAGACAAGTGGAAGTCATGCCGTGGCCAATGCACTTGCCGCGCTTGCGATTGGACATGCCTTTGGTTTTCCGGTGCCATCCATGCTTGAAACGCTGCAGCAGTTCCGGGGTCTGCCGCATCGCTGTCAGCTGGTGCGTGAGCGAAAGGGAGTGTGCTGGTTTAATGATTCCAAGGGCACCAATGTGGGTGCAACGCTTGCCGCCATCAATGGCCTCGGCGCTTCGCACCCTGGCCGGCTGATTTTGATTGCAGGCGGGGTGGGCAAAGGCGCGGACTTTTCGTCTCTTCTGCCGGCCATTAAAAATTATGTCAAAAAAACTGTGCTGATCGGTGAATCAGCGCAGGAACTGCATCGTTTGATTCAGCCGGTGACCGAAACTGAAATGGCCCCCTCCATGGAAGCGGCCATTCACATCACCGATCAGTCTGCAGAGGCCGGCGATATTGTTCTCCTGTCACCTGCCTGTGCGAGCTTTGATATGTTTTCCAATTTTGAACATCGTGGCAATGTTTTTGCGGCGTGTGTCAATGCGCTGGTGTAGCAGGGATGATTCCGTTCGTTGACCACTGGATCGAAAAAAAACTCAAAAAAATTCTGCATGCAAAAATAAGATCTGTGCGAGAGCAATCCTTCCTCCCCTGAACCGGACAGCAGTTCTGGGAACTGTGCATAATATGCGTTATCATACGCACTCATCATGCTTATTCAACGGACTGATTATGCAGTCAACTTTCACCTTCTCCCGCGCCTTCCTTTCATCAGATATCTGTGACCGCTGGCTGGTGCTTTTGGTGTTTTCTCTGGTCGTGCTGGGTCTTTTAATGGTCGCCTCCGCCTCCATTGCAGTGGCTACGCATCAGTTTAATCAACCCTTTCATTATTTTATCCGCCAGTTTGTATATCTGGTGCTCGGCATCCTGATCGGATCAGTCATTATTCAGTTCAGCACCGATGAGATGGAAAAATTCAGCGGTGCACTGATGGGGATTACGCTGATTTTATTGGGTCTCGTGCTGTTGCCGGGGGTGGGTCATGTGGTCAATGGGAGTGCCCGCTGGCTGGGGGTGGGGCCTCTCATGATTCAGGTGTCTGAAATTGCAAAGCCGGTGGTGGTGCTTTATATGGCAGGTTATCTTGTGCGCCATCACCTGCCTGTCACGACGACCCTTGAGGGGTTTTTAAAACCGATGGGGATTCTCGGTGTGGTGGTGGTTTTGCTGCTGAAGGAACCTGATTTTGGGTCCACAGTTGTCATGCTGGTCACAGTGCTTGGTATGATGTTTTTAGCCGGCATGCGGCTGCGGTATTTTTTACTGCTTGTGCTGGCCGTTACTTTTTCTCTGCTGGTGCTCGCTGTTGCAGTTCCCTATCGTCTTGCCCGTCTGACAGCATTTATCAATCCCTGGGCTACACCTTACGGCAATGGTTATCAGCTGACACAGTCCCTGATTGCCTTTGGACGGGGCGGGTGGTTTGGAACGGGTCTTGGTAACAGTATCCAGAAATTATTTTATCTTCCTGAGGCACATACGGATTTTTTGTTTGCCGTGATTGCAGAAGAACTCGGTTTTGCAGGCATTTTGCTGGTCACGCTGCTTTTTATGTTTCTGGTTTTCCGGATTTTCCTGATTGCCCGGCGTGCGCAGCAACTCAGACGTTATTTTGCAGGTTTGAGTGCCTATGGGCTTGGTTTTTGGATTGCGATTCAGTTTGTGGTGAGTATTGGCGTCAACTGCGGAATTTTGCCGACCAAAGGTCTCACTCTGCCATTGGTGAGTTATGGGGGCAGCAGTATGCTGGCCAACTGCATTGGCATTGCTTTGCTTCTGCGGATTGATTATGAAAGTCGTCAGCAGATGGGTGGTTTTCGTTAACCTATTGAAAAAACAAATTAAATTACTTTCGGTCAGTTAAAAAATAAATCATCGGCTACACTTATATTATTCAGAGCTGTCTCTGAGGTGTAGGGTATGAACGATGAAAAAGATGACAATTCCAGTCAATATGGAACTTTTTTGGTGAATGCGAAAGCGGCGAAATCGATGCTCTCGCTTTCCGGTGTACTCAGAGAAGAAATGGATCCCAATGACCCCAGAAGGATGCTGCTCGAAAAAATAAAAACAGAGAGCAAAAATCTGCTGAAAGGGAGGAGAGGGCGGTCTGACAACCTGTCAATGATGCTGAATGGGTGTTCAGAAGACATCAAAAAATCCGAAAAAATTCTTGGAACAATGAGGGCGCTTGTTGACAGAGCTACAGGAGACGACAAAGAAATACTCTCAGCTGTGCTGGGCAATCTGGAAATCCTGATGGAGGCAGTCACATCCAGAGTGAATACCTCAAAGCTCGCCATTGAGAAACTGGCTGTCCATGAGTTTCAGGATCCGGAATTTAAAGAGAATGTGCTGGATGATCTGACCGTCACCACTGATTTTTTTGAGGCAGAGATTTCATCCAATACACTGAAATCCATTCTGGATGAGCAGACGGAAATTCTTGAAAAATTCCAGAGAAGTATAGAGAGAAAAAATTTCAATCAGGCAAAGGCACAGATTGCAGAGCTTGCAAAATCAGACAGATGGGAAAATTTACAGGAAGTGTTTGAATCATCCCGGATTACAGTCCATGATCCGGAGACCAAGGAGACCCATGAAAGAAATGTTGTTTTCGCAGTGACGCCCGTCAAAAAACCGAACACGGGGCCCGATGATGCCCCTTCAAAAAGTGCCATCTATCCAAAGGATGTCAAAGAGGATCTTGCGCGGACTGAGCGTGGAGACAGGGCTTTTTTTGATGAGTCCGGTGATGGTTTTGAGTTTGATCCGGATGATGAAGACACGGAGGAGTTTGACCCCTCCGGCTTTGTTTATAAAATGGAGGAAGAAGCTGAAGGAGAAAAACTCCTGAATCAAAGAATCAATGCACTGCTTGATGAGGCAAGAGCGCTGCTGATATCAGCGGTAAATGCAGGTGCATCCCCCCGGACTGTCGGTGCCCTCGGTGTGGCCCTTGTCCGGTTTGAAGAAAATTCGGCGGAAACCCATGAGAAGTTTGATCCTGCATATGAAGACCTCACTGAGCAGATGAATATTGCGGGTGCTGAAGTGGCGGAAATCAATTTAAATGCCGCAGAAAATATTGATGAGATCAGTCATATACTGAAGGTTTATATCGGCGGTCTTGACAGAAAGATTTCCAGAAAATCCAGTTCGCCGGAGGAAACTGCATATCTTGAATCAAAGCGGACAGTGGCAGGAGCGCTTTTGGCATCTTTGCATCCTTTGATTGATTCAGACAGTAACAGTGCGAAGATACTTGGAGAATTCAGTAAATCATGGCCGGATAAATCAGCCTCTCTTCGGAGTGACAGGGCTCATTCAGGCTTTGCAAAAAGCCTGTCATTTTTTGGCGGGCAGCAGAGCAGTGGATCCTCTGTGGCAGATGACATCGACAGAATTTTACTGCGCTTTGCTGATCCCCAGATCAGGCAGAACCGGTCCAGATGAGTGCATTGACAGTAAGAGATACTGCAGGAGTGCGGTAAATGCGTATAAAATTCGGGGAGATTAAAAGCAAAAATTATGCATCGATCTCTTGGTGACTGTCACGGGCTGACAGGTAATTAATGAGTTATATTTTTCCCGTCGAAGGTTTCCTGTCCGAAAATGCATTCTCAGGCCCTGTTGGAACATCAATACTTTTCGGCGTTTTGAACAGGGAAAAATGCTCTCTGCTGACTTTCATATCCGCAATGAGACCTGCGCACAGTCCCACAAAAGAACTGATCAGCAAGACAGCCACAGGTGCTGCCACAAGCGGCCATGCAACAAACATCGATGCTGCAATGGTGATGCCCACCGTGAGGGCTGCTGCTGCGAGGAATACCTGAGAGGCTTTGACGAAGGCTTCTCTTCTGATGCTCTGTTGCGGGCTGGATCCCCGTCCTGCATCAAATGCAGACGCTTTGCAGAGAGAGCTGATAAAACCTTCTTTTTCCCCTTCTTTTCTGAAGATATCCCAGTTGTTTGAAATGTCACTGATCTGCTGATTCAGCATCTGCATTTCTTCGTCAACCATTGGTTTGGTGAGATTTTTTGCGGGGTCTTCTTTGCTTTCGGCGTCCGCTTCGGCAGATTTTTTGGCACGGGCCTCCGGACTCTGTGATCTTACAAAATTATCAATTGCACGGATTGAGCGTGGATTTTCATCCACCACCATCAGATCATGAATTTCTTCACGTCTTCCGCAGTGCGCGGATATCACTTCAGCTGCTTTTCGGGATACTTTCTCACCCCCCATGCCATGTCCATCAAACACGGCTATCAGTATAGGTGGGCGTTCAGGAGAGAGCTCCTGGACCATAATGCTGATGTTGTCAGTGGAGGTTTCGGCAGATTTTTGCATGAGTTTTGAGGAGATGAGACGTGGATCACCCTCCAGTATTTCATCCCGTGTCAGCGCCGACTGCATCCAGTCCACTGCAATGTCGCGGTATTTATTCCGTCCCTCTTTTGTTGAAGTGTCATAGCTGATGCCATACATTTCAGGGTTAAACTTAAAAGGGCCCTCCAGCATGCCGTCACAGGAGACAATCAGCATGGCTTTTTCACCCTCATCCAGCCTGACCCGATGTTCGAGATATTCAGGTTCTGTGCCGAGGCCCTTCAGGCGGTGGTCTCTCACTGAGGAGGCACTTTCTATTGAACGGCTGCAGGCCAGAGAACCACTCAGTCTTTCAAGCTCAAATACACCGCCGGCATTTTCCACTCTTTTTATTTCTGCTGAATTGCCATATTCATGCAGCGCGTTCAGCATGCGGGATTTTTCGCGGTTGATTCTGCCATTTTCATCATAAACGACAAGAAATGCAGTACTGTCTCCCATGTTGGCAGTATGGACATTGATGGTTCTTTTGTCGCGGGCAAAGCAGGCGCCTGCCACCAGACCGCAGGATCCACCTTTCAGTGCGTTGCATTCATCCTGTGCCTCTTTGAATGCATTAGTGTATTTTTTCATTCTCTCCCGTGAGGAAGCTGTAAAGAAACTGTCTTCAGCACTTATTACTGAAACGGTATCCTGCTGCAGGTTGTAACGTCCGAAGTCACGGTACGGCCGTTGATTCCTGGGTCTTCCCACAATTTCAGCACCTCCCACCCATTCGTTCAGTTGACCGGTGTTTTTTCTGGTGTCAGCTGCCATGTGAGAATCCTCCGTATGAATTATTATATGAATTATTATCAGTATAATCCAGCCTTTAAAAAAAACAAAAAAACAAATAATTACATGCGGTTGGAGAGGGTGTTTTTTTCCTGTATCCATTGCCGCACGATCGTTGTAAAATGCGCGGTGAATAATGGAGATTTTCATATGATGAAAAATGAAATAAACAGGGATGATGACAGCAAAGAAGAAAAAAAATCCGATCCAATCCGGCATGTTGTTTTGCTGATGATGGAGAATCACTCATTCGACCAGATGCTCGGATGCTTTCAGAAGATATACCCTGAACTTGAGGGGATCGATCCGAATGTAGAACGTTACAATCTTGATGACAAAGGAACCAAAATATATCAGCGTGAAACAACCGAACGCCAGATGACACTGGATCCATTTCATGAAGTTCCCAATGTTTTGGAACAGATTGAAAACGACAACAGTGGGTTTGTGAAAAATTTTGTTGCCCATTATCCCGCAAGCTCAGCTGCGGACCGTCAGAATGTCATGGGCTATTATCCGATGTATTTTCTGCCCGCGCTCCATCCATTGGCAGCTGAGTATACCATCTGCGATCACTGGTTTTCTTCATTACCCGGCCCCACCTGGCCCAACCGGTTTATGGCACTGTCCGGCACCGCTTCCGGAAGAGTCGATATGCCCTCTGGTATCACAGATCAAAATATGCTCCCTGACCTGTTTCATCAGAATCAACCCACGGTTTTTGACAGGCTCAATGAAGCAGGTAAATCCTGGCGGACGTATTATTATGATTTTCCCATTTCATTGGTGTTCACGCATCAACGTGAACCGCATAATCTGATCAAATACCAAAAAATTGATGACTTTTTTGAGGCGTCCAGTGGGGCTGAGTCCGATTTTCCGGACTTCGTCTTCATCGAACCCAAATATATGGGTGTCGCACAAAATGATGACCATCCACCGCACAACACGATGAAAGCCGAAAAATTAATTGCCGATGTGTATAACGCCATTCGCTCCAATGAGGCGTTGTGGGAATCCACCCTGCTGGTTGTCACTTATGATGAGCATGGTGGTTTTTATGATCATGTTTCGCCACCGGATGCCATCCCCCCCGATGCGCACGCCGAGGAATACACATTTGATCAGCTGGGTGTCCGTGTGCCTGCACTGCTTATTTCTCCCTGGGCACGGAAGGGTGTTGACAAAACCATTTTTGACCATACCAGTCTGTTAAAATATCTCATTGATAAGTGGCAGCTTAAGCAACTGGGCAATCGTGCAGAGCATGCCAACAGCATTGCCGTTGCACTGGATTTTGAACACGGTCCCAGACGTGACTGCCTTCCCTTTATTCGGGTTCCCACAAGCGCGCTTATTTCCTCTGACACAGAATCCGAAAAATGGGATAGCAACGTCAATCACGAGGCCATTCATCAGTTTGCAGATTTTATGGAGCGTGAGAAGAAAGTCGCGGTGCAATCCCAGGTCACACCGCTTTCCAGAACCGCCAAAGTGAAAGAAAAAATTGGGCATCAGCTGGTTAAATTTGGCATGTGGCTTGAAAAGGATTCCTCCGAACACCGAAAATCCCGCATTGAGCATACGTGTGAAGTGACTGAAAGTGTGCTGAAGATGGGGCATAGTTAGGGGCTGTTGCAGGCAGTCATTGCTGCAGGAAATTCATCTGGGGTGGCGGTCTCTGCTGAGAGTGTGGGGCGGGTCAGACGGTTGATAATGGCTGAGTGCTCTGGAAATGCTTTTGAGAGAAAATGCCTGTCCGCCATTTTAAAATCCCTGAATTCAAATCCTGGAGTGACAGTGCACCCAGCCAGACAATAACCTGCTTTATCAGAAAGTTCCGCTGCAAACCATTCGCCTGCTCTGACACTTACCTGAAAAGATGCGCCGGTCGTTTCAACCGGGTCTCCCAGAAGATAGGTGGTTAAAGTACCTGCCGCATCTATCACATGGATATTCACCGGACTTCCTTTGTAGTAATGCCAGATTTCATCAGATTTGAGGGAATGCCATGCTGAAAAATCATTGCCCTCAAGAAGGTAGTAGATGGCAGTCCCGGCATACCGTGTTTCATTGTTGTAGCGGATTATATCGGTGGATTTGACGGTATCCTGAGACTGGAAAGTTCTTGCATACCAGCCTCCTTCCGGATGTTTTTTAAGATTAAAAAAATCAACAAGATTTGAGGCTTCATTTTTTGATTCATTTTCATCTGTCAAAGAATTTACAGATCTGGCAATCAGGGATTCGAGCAGATGGATGACAACTTTTGCTGCGGCCTCTGAGCTTCCTTTTATATCGGATTTATCGACATTGTCATCTGATCCGTCAGAGTTAAGCAGGTTGCTTATTCCTCTGACGGCCAGCGCTTTGATTCCGAGCAGCCATGCGGTTTGATAAAGCGCTGATGTTTCCATGTCAATTGACCATGGGTTTCTGTCTTTGATGCGGTCAAATAATTCCTGGGGGGCTGGAAAAGTGTTTGAAGTGACGACATTTCCGCATTTTATTCCGGAATGCAGCGACAGAGCGGTTTGAATCAGCTCTGGATCTGCGGAGTAGATGTCAGGAAAAGGCTGTTTTTTCAGGGGATGGATCAGGCAGCCCTCAAAAGGGGTGTTTTTTACAGCTGGAAAAATGCCCTGAATTTCTGCTTCAAAAGCATTTTCAGCGATAACAACATCACAGAGTCTGAGATCCGGATGGATGCCCCCGGCCGTGCCTGAGAGGAAAAGGTATTCAGGGTGAAAATGGCTGTGAATCAATGTGATGATGGACGATGCGAAAGCAGTTCCAAGGCCGGTGCATCCGAGGAGGATGCGGGAGTTTTCATATTGGTAAACTTTGAATTCGAGATGATTTACTTTTTTTGTCCATGATTTGGCGGATGAAAAATAATCACTGTAAAACTCAAGTTCTTCTGGCATTGCTGAGAGTATGGCAAAATCAACTTTTTTTTCGTTCTTTTCAGAGAAGATGTTGTTCGCTCGACGTCCCTGCATTGTTGAGCTTATATTTGTCAGCATAAGATTTCCTAAGGTTGGTAAATTCAGATTTTTTGTGTCAATGGGGCATTTATTTGTGCCGTTCTGATGAAATAGAACGGATTAAAATTTGTGTCATGGTCGTAGACATCAACTTTTTCGTATTTTTTAAGAAATTTTGCAATGACAGCAGATGGAAGCGCCAGAATTATGGCGTAGACCACTTCAAGCGAATAGGTTGATTTGAACATGATCCATGATTTTGTGAAATCAATATCCTTTCCGGAGAATCCCATGGCTACAATTATGGTTACCATAAGAAATCCGCTTACAATTGTAGATAAAATACTTCTTATCCAAAACAACCTGCCTTCGAGTGGAATTTTTAATTTTGATACAATGTAGATATTCATAAAATTGCTCACAACATTGGCGATTGTTCCAGCCGCAACAAATCTTAAGATTGATCCAAATACTGTATAGTAGGCATTGGCGCTAAGATAATAGCCGGGATTTGGAAGATGTATTGCGGCTGTGACCATGAGTGCAAATATAAATTGCAGCCCGAGGCTGAGCCATATCAATTTTCTTGCCATGCTGTAGCCGTATACTTCGGTGATAATATCACCCAGTGCATAGGTGACCGGGAATATAAATGTGGCTGCTGAGTTGAGTTCAAAGAGTGAATTCAGTTCAACCATTCGATATGCAACAGAAACTGCCGCAAGATCCACCGTAACGAACAGCATTGCCAGAAATATGATGCATTTATAGGGGATAATTTTCGGTGCTCTTGATATCATTTAATTTCCCGCTGACAGTATATTTTAATTCATTAAGGGACAGAATTTTTTAAGAGGCGGTATTCTGGCTGAATAAATTCTCTCCCATTGATATAAAGCCAAATTTTATTGCCTCAGTTGGATGAAATTTTTCGATGAGTCTACAGTTTTTAATGAGGTCTTCAAGTTTAATTTCATAACCTTCTCTTTTTCCCATAATGGTGTAAATAACAGTTGTTTTGGTTTTGTTATGATTGCATTTTCCGCCTACAAGTTTGCAGGGATACCTGTTGCCGGGTATATGCTGACTGGGGAATGCGGACTGGGGAGGGGTGTGAGTGGTGTGGGCCCATTCCTGATTTGAAGCCTGTATTTTTTTGTTGTTTCCAATATCATGTGCTGAATTCAGCATTAAATCTCTGACAAAATGATATTTTTCCTTTTTTTTGTTCTGAGAAATCTCTGAGATGAATTCATCAAGAGCGATTGCTCCAATTTTAATGGCGTCAGCCGGATGAAAGCGGGAAATTAAGTCAGGACTCTCCAGTAGGAGGGATGTTTCTGTTTCAATCGGAATTTTGTTCCCGAGGATTCGGTATATAATCACTGATTTACCGGACGTGCTGTGTTTTTTCTCCCCGATAAGTCTGCACGGGTAATGATTTTTTGTATTGGAGCAGTGGTACAGAATAAATCCCGCAGTATAAGTGAACATATTTTTTATTTTTTTCAGAAACGCCATGTTAATATCACCTCCATTGAATCCAATTTTTTAACTTTTCCACCTTGCTTCAACCATCACCCCTAGGATGATATCTTTTTCACTCATGATGATTTTTTTGTACATTGTTATATTTGCCGGATTTAACAATGGGGGGTTGTGTTCATCTTCATATTGTCTGCAGATGATGTCGTCGCTTTCGTTCAGATACGCAACAATAAAATCTTTATTTTTTGGTATTTTATCAGGATTAATAATGGCGAAGGTGTCCTGATCAAACCGGGGAAACATTGATTTGTCCGTCAGTTGAAATGCAAAGCCATGTTTGCCGACGTCAGAGTTTGTAAAAACCCACTCACCGATATTCTCAGGTGACTCATCTGGCTTCCTGCTTTCAATTATTCTGTGTTTGATTTGTCTTCGATTAAGCAGGGGTATACGTGTTTGGGAAGTGATAAGTTTTTCATCGGGATCTTTTTCTGGCTGCATAGCGCCTTCACCACAGGCGAGCCACAAACTGTTTATCTGCAGGGCTTCAGCGATCTCATAAGTAAAGCCAGATTTTTTAGAGCGGCTGTTGCACAAATAGTGGATTGCCTGAGGCTTGACGTTTATTTGTCTTGCCAGGGCAGCCTGCGATATCTTGAGTATATTTAGAGCATGTGCAAGTCTGTCCGATAAATTTTGGAGGCTATCGGCATCTTTGGTCGGCGCTTTATTTTTATTCATTGTGTGAAACTTTTATCATTATTGTTTGATTTTTGACAAGTATTTATTATTTAACTAATCACAATTTAAGTAAATGATAATTAATATCGCGAAACATATCTATTAGTTTGTCAGAAATGATGTTTATTTTTCAGATTATTATATAAAAATAATAATTTGTTGACAAAAAACAAGTAAACTTGATAGTGTGCGCTCGATTGATATTTGTCGCTGATATTTTGGCGGTTTGTAAAAATTTGGAAGTGTGACCTTGCGTTTTATAGGTTGATTTGAATAAAGGAATCAGTATGTCGGCACCACAATCATTTCTCCGTCTTTTAAATCTGACTTTTATACCTAAAGAATTCTCAAAATCTGAACTTCAGTTAATTGAAGCTGAGGTTGCAATCTGTCTGATTAATGAACTATCCGTGTTGTTCGATCTTAGCTATGAAGTGAGTTTTGCATCAAGCGATCTTAAAGGAGGAAATATGCTGGATTTTAATATTTTGAGGAAAATGTTGCATGAGATTTTACTTAATGAAGAATATACATTGGATGCAATTGTGCGATATACAGGGTTTCATGAAGATGCTATTCATGAAGTTGCTGCAGGATTAAACACTAACCCCTCTTTTTTTCTTTTTTACAGGTTGGTTGAGCTTCATCGGCTTGCGAGAAGAGATCTATATGCCGGGGTAAGAGAAAAAATATGCCAGCGTTTATTTGGTAATGAGTATGCCAAAAATGATTCCCGTTCAATTATGTCAGCCTGAGGTGCCCTGGGGTTGCTGCATTCCTTTCATACCGGAATTTTCAATGACAGATTATTAAGAAGGGCTTTACAGGGATTGAAAAACATGTAAAATTCTCTCTCTCAGAGATTCCACATGCATCAATATTCCTCTTTTTTCGTGATCCAGTTTCGTTTTCCTTCTCTTGTACTCAACTTTTAATTTTTCTATTTGAATATAAATTGGAATGGATACCCATGGATCATCATGTCCACAGCATTTATTTGCCTGCCTACGACAGCTCCGGTGAAGGACTCATGACGCAGGTGACTATGACGCTATTAACTGGCAAATCTCTGCGTGTCACTTCATCCGGAACGCTTGCGGATGCACTTAAAAATAATTTTACCCGTGCAATTGAAATTATGTCGTCAGTGAGAGAAGCGTGGAAGTTGCTGCTGAGTGCTGAATACCGACTTGAAGGAGAGGGTGCATATATTGTTCGTGATACGAAAAGTGCTGGGATGGCCATTGGAATTGCCCTGATTAATGCGCACCGTATTTTGTCTGGATTCAATTCTGTTCCGGGACTGACCGGTACGGGTGTTCTCAGAAATGATGGAACATTTGATCAGGCAAAGGGGGAGGATAAAAAATTTTCTGCGGCAAAACTGAATATGCCGGGCTTTAAAAAGTTTGTGACGCCTGAGGTGTGTAAAAATCTTTTTCAGCTTGAATATTTTTTCAATAGTTTTAATCAACCAGGAGGATGAAATGAAGTATCTACTCAAAACAATGGCAACAGTGGCGCTGTGTGTTTCTGGAGGTCTTGCGTACGCAGATACCTGCAGCATGGTGCCTGGCAGTGTGACCTGTGGCAGTGGGAGTGTGGACAGTCTCATGGCCAATGGGATGGCAACGCTGAATGGCACGGTGATTAAGGGTTCTGCAGTGATTAATGGTCTGTTAAATGCAGAGGATGCCCGGTTTCAGAGTTTGGATGTGAATGGCAGTACGAAACTGGATCAGTGTACCGTCAGTGAAACTGCGAAAATAAAGGGCTCTCTGAGCGCATCGTCCACTCTGTTTGAAAGTATTCTGGAGGTTTTTTCAGGTGAAATTCATTTAACGAACAGCAAGGTAAACCGGGATCTGCATATAGGACACACTGACGCCAAAAAACAGACTGTTTATCTGGATAATTTTTCTGAAATTTTTGGAAATATTGTTTTTGATGACGGCAAAGGAGAAGTGATTCTCCGGGGTAAATCCAAAATTGACGGTAAAGTCATCGGCGGCCAGATTGTACATCGATAAAAGTTTAAGGAATCCATTTATGAGCAGGAATATACAAAGCGGTATCAGAGAAATATTTTTTGGGATGTACAGTGATGGCAAAGAGGGTGGCAGTGACGGCAAGGAAAGCGGCAAAGATGGATATGAGGATATTCACCGGTTTGATCCGCAAAATCCCCTGTTTGGACAGGATTATACGTTCTGAATCATGAAAAATAAAATCCTGATCGTCTCACACAGTGGCTGTGAGACGATCACACGCTCCGCACAAAGTATCAGAAAGCTCAGAAAGGCCGCTGAGATTGTGACCCTTCAGGACCTGATGGGTGATTTTGAAATTTTTGATGAATTGTCTGATCAGGGCGGTATTGTTCGATGGTACAGAGAAAACCGGTGTTTCTCGAGCCTGAATCATCTGCTTTTGAACCGGGTATCCCATATTCCGGATTCGATGTTTGATCCATTCGCAGAATATGACAGAGAGTATGCAAGACGTGAGTTTGAAGCGTATCTCAGTTTTGCATTCGGCGTATTTTCGGGCACTGACAACCGGTTTATGAATGGATTGTGCGGGGATGGACAGTCACTTCCCGGTCAGTGGAAAATTGTTTCAGAATTGGATGATATTGATGTGCCTGATTATTACTGGGGACCTCATTTTATGAACTCAATTTCAGATGATATCCCGTGTGTGTATTCCAATATTTACAATTTTCTGAACTGGTCACTCTCGGATACTGAAAATACAGACGGTCACGTGTTCTGTTTTAAAAAACCGAAAGGGTTTCCGATATTTGTGCTGACTATGGGTGACAGACAGTTGGTGACCTGTGATGTGCTGTTGTCGCATCACGACCGGGATATTATTCTGTCAGTCTCACGTCAGATCAGCCGTTTGTTTGGATACTTTATTTCTGAAATGCTGCTGTTTATGGACGGTGAAAAAATGGTATTTGGATGCATTAATCCGGAGGTCATCCGGTCACCCAGAAACGGCCATTTCAATGATTTTCTGTCACAGCATCTGATCAGCGAGTTTTACAGATGCGCAGTCT
>Ga0206941_10153_pt1 | contig 20219 bp, 23 predicted proteins | sample Alteio_BWOrgHeat_9_FD_153251 | JGI IMG/M metagenome (GOLD analysis project Ga0206941, IMG submission 153251) | Enriched cells from forest soil in Barre Woods Harvard Forest LTER site, Petersham, Massachusetts, United States -... | ecosystem: Environmental > Terrestrial > Soil > Temperate forest >...
ATTAGTTATATTCTATATTTCGTCGTCCCGCCAGGGCTACCTCATTAAAAATGACCTTTTAGTAAACAATCAAGGAATTGGTCATCCCAACCAGCAGCTTTTCTCATCCTTTTAAAACTGACACGAGGGTGTGCGGCTTTGGCAATCTGCATCATGTTCAAGGCTGCCTTTTTAACAAGAGCAATATTCTGAGGCGCATTTCCTTTTCTGATCCGGCTGTCATCTTCACCGAAACAGACATCGAGCACCCAGTGAAGCCGGTTTTCTATCCCCCAGTGCATTCGCACCGCAGCCAGTAATTTTTTTGGATCAGCGGAGTGACTGGTGACATAATATCGTTTTTCCTCTGTCACTTTACCCCTCTCCCCGCGGGTTGACTCAATCTCTATTATCGACTTGACTGTATTCCAGCGCGGGTGACGCTCGCGCAGCCATTCAATATCATCAACCACCGTGCATTTCCTTTTCTCGTGGCGGCCATGTCCGTTGTTTTCCTTTGTGAACCTTTTTCGCTTTATTTTTGGAAGTTTTCTTTCAAAAAATCTCTGCACACTATCATGCAGCGCACCTTGATTTCCCTTCAGGGAAAAAATGTAATTCGCCCCTTTTTCAAGCACTTTCTCTGCAATACCCACTTGGCAGCCCATCGCATCGATCGTCACAGTGGCACCCGTTAAATCCAGCATGTCCAAAAGCACTGGAACTGCCTTGATCTCATTTGTCTTGTCATCCACTTTTACCTGCCCAAGGGAAATTCCTGTTTCACTTACGAATGCGCTCACCAAATGCAGGGGGCGGGTATCTGTATCAAAACTTCCGCGGCATGCCTTGCCATCGATGGCGATAATTTTCTCTGCCAGCTCTGATTGAAATGACTTTACCCACAAAAAAAAACAATTTTCAAATTTTTTTGGATCAAGAACCCTGAAAAATCGCCTCAGCGTATCATCGCTTGGTATGCCCGATTTAAATGGAAAATATTTCCTCAAATATTCCAGCTTGGTGCGGCCATAGAACTCAATGTCATTCCAGCCTTCACATCCGGCGAGCAGGCCGCATAGCGTCAAAAACAAAATCTCCTCTACCGGGTAACGCTTTCTTCTTTCAACACGATGGTCTGGCACCGTTTTGAAAAAATCCATAAACCCTGTTGGCAATGCATCCATCTCAATCCCTTTCCTTTCAGAAAAGGAAGAAATTTAGCGCATTCCGGACAGTTTTTCTCTTTTTTATCAATTAAATGCGAAAAATAAGATATTTTTTATCCATTTTTAATGAGGTAGCCCTGGTCGTCCCGCGATCCCTCCCCCTACACCTCATCGTCCCGCGGCTTGTCCGCGGGATCCAGAAATGAGCTGCGTTTGTCTGGATCCCGCGGACAAGCCGCGGGACGATGAGGTGTAGGGACCGCGGAATGATGAGGTAGATATACAGGCCCATCCATCGTCCATTGCCCCCGGCGAATATGCTGAAAATCAACAGAACAGGCCACAGCCGCCATATAATCCAAAGAAGCAGCCACAAAAGCCAGCCGACAAACGTCACCGTCCGCCAGCATGACAGACTGCAGATCCTGCAGCGGATCAATGAAAAAATCCGCAAGCGATCCTGAAAGACCCTTGCCCGTCATTTTGAGAATGGCTTCCTTCCCAGCCCAAAAGCGAAAAAATACCGCGGCTTTTTCAGTGTCCGTGAGTCCTGCAATATAATTTTTTTCATTCGCATGAAAAAAACGCTCTGCAATGCCCACATCAATGTCAGTGCGAATCTGTTCGATGTCCACGCCAATGTCGGCATCTTTCGTAACTGCAATCAGAATAAAATCCCCTGAATGAGACAGGTTGAACTGCAGATTTTCTTTGTTGGACTGCAAAAAGGGTTTTTCTTTGGGACCCAGACAGAAGTTAAGTTTTTCAGGTGAAATCCGGGTGTAGTGTCCGAGCAGTTTTCTGAGAATCGCATGGGTGATAATAAAGCGGTCCCGGTGAACGGGAAATTTAAAGCGATAAGCTCTCGCTTTTTCATCAGGTGACAGAAGCGGTTCCAGTGCCTGTAAATCCGGCATCAGATCCGGTATGTGAATCTGCCAGAGATCAATGTTTCCCGGGCTTGGCAATTTTAAAGATGACATGCGGTGAGTGTACTTCAGATCAGATACTGTCCGCCATTCACGGTGAGGTTGGAGCCTGTGATAAAGCCGCTGTTTTCAGAGGCCAGAAAGACCACCACCCGGGCAATTTCGGTGGGATGACCAAGGCGGCCCACCGGAATCTGGGCAATGATTTTTTCACGGATGGGCTCAGGCACTGCCATGACCATCTCAGTTTCGATATAGCCGGGTGAAATGGTATTGACGGTCACGCCTTTCCCCGCCACTTCCTGGGCCAGACTTTTGGTAAAACCATGAATGCCGGCTTTGGAGGCGGCATAATTGGCCTGCCCTTTTTGTCCTTTTTGGCCGTTGATGGATGAGATATTGATAATCCGGCCATATTGACGGTTGATCATGCCATTGATGACATGACGGGTGACATTAAAAATACTGTCGAGATTGGTTGTCAGCACTTCATGCCACTGTTCAACGGTCATTTTGTTAAGCAGCACATCCCGGGTGATGCCGGCATTGTTGACAAGGATATCAATGCGGCCGTGTTCGGATTCGATTTTTTCAATCATTTTTTCGCAGGCTTCAAAAGAAGTGACATCGACGTATTCAATGGCAATGTCAAATCCATGATGACGCTGCTCAATCTGCCAGCTTCGTGCGGATTCATGGTTTCCGCCACGGTTGTAAGTTGCAATGACTTTGGCGCCGAGAGAGCAGAGTTCCTGAGAAATGGCAGTGCCAATTCCGCCGGTACCGCCCGTGATGATTGCTACTTTATTTTTCATGGCGTAAGAATAACATGCACTTTTTAAAAACAATATTGAGGGATTACCCCTGGTGCATCAGGATGGATCTTGATCGAATAAGGATCTGTATTGTTTGGGTTGAAAGGTCACAAGGGTATGAGTGCCATCAGGCTGAAACAGCAGTGCGCCCCCTGTCTGATGCCATGCGGGGAGTACGATACGTTCTGCGGGTTGGTTGTTGAGAGATAAAGTATGGACAGCGGGTCGATGTGTGTGGCCATGAATTAAGGTCTGTACCTGATGTTTTTTCATTTTTTTTTCGACTTCAGGGGGCGTGACATCCATGATTTCCGGGGCTGTGTCTGCGGTATGGGCCATGCTCGCTTTGCGGTATCGGGCGGCAATGGCGGCCCGGGTCTGCAGGGATTTCATCAGAAAGAGTTTTTTAATGAACCAGCAGCGGCTCCAGCGACGGAATTTGAGATAGGCAATATCAGCTGTGCACAGGGTGTCGCCATGCATCAGTAACACAGGCTTGCCATAGAGGTTGGCAACCGTCTCATCCGGCAGAAAGGTGCAGCCTGCGTTTTTTAAAAAACGTTTACCGATTAAAAAGTCCCGGTTGCCGTGCATCAGGTAAATAGGCAGCCCTTTTTGCCTGGATTGTTGCAATGCAGCAATAATGGTTTGTTCGGTTTTTCCCAGGTAGTCGTCCCCAATCCAGACATCAAAAAAGTCCCCTAAGATGTAAAGGGCATCGGCATGATTGCTGCAATCCGCCAGGAATTGGCAGAAAAGTTGGGTCATTTCGGGGCTGTTATCAGAGAGATGACAGTCTGAAATAAAAGCGGTGGCCATTTATTGCTCCAAAATAGCGATTTTAATCAAAAAATCAGATTTCCGATTATAATAAATATAAGTAACAGAGGCGTAGGCCATTTACGAGGGGGTGCTGTGATGGCGATGGTGACCCGTCTTGGCGATACAGCGCTTTGGTTTGAGATTGTACATGACGCGGAAAAGTCATGCGCGATCTCTCTGCATCAGGAACTGGAATCTTATTTGGTCTTTTTACTGATGCGATATGTGAAGCGGCCTGATTTAGTCCAACAGGTGATGGCAACCTCATTTTTGGCGGGATTGCAGGCCTCTCCCCGTGAGCGAATCGAAATTTTGCGCAGTGTTGGGGATCAGTGCCTGTTGCTGACAGGGCTTTATCCTGGCATTGTCAAAAAACGCCATGTTCGAATTGGGTATTTTGTAGGCATGGGACAGACGGCTTATGTGTCGAGTTCTTTCCACCGGGATGATATTTATGCTCAACTGGGCGGGCACTTTGTGCCCTTGATGGATGTTTTACAGTCGGTACGCCGCTCAGACAGTCAATTGCCCGATTTATTGCCTTTTGAAGCATGGGAGTTATGGAGCGAAACCGGCAGCCAGCGGGCTTTGTCGATTCTCAGGCAATATACGAATGCCGTACCAATGGTTTCATCTTTAGATGGCAGAAAGCCAATTTAATAGCACAATTTTCATTTTAGGTCTTTATTTGAACCCATGATGCGTCCGTGATTATTCAACTGACCGTGAAGCAGGGGGATCCCTATTTTTTGGGTTAACCCAAAAAATAGGGATCCCCCTGCTTTCACCCCCGCCATCAATCTTTAACACCAAAATCAAATTTTAAGCACCAAAGTTGAACTTTTTGTGGAAAATCTTGGTAATTTCTTTGAATTGTCCACTAGAATAGGCACCTTTGAATGTGAGGGGCGGTAAAAATGCGTCTGGTTTTGCTGGGCTGTCCTGGTGCGGGTAAAGGCACTCAGGCCAAATTCATCTGTGAAAGATACGGAATTGCGTCTATTTCAACAGGCGATATGCTTCGCTCGGCGATGAATGCAGGCACCCCGTTGGGGCGTCAGGTATCTGAGATTGTGAATGCCGGTCGTCTGGTGCCGGATGAAGTGATGATCGAAATCATCAAAGAGCGGCTAAAAGCGCCTGATTGCGCCGGTGGGTTTTTGCTGGATGGTTTTCCTCGTACGATTCCTCAGGCGGAGGCACTGGCGCGTATCTCTGTTCTGCTTGATGCGGTCATCGAAATTCAGGTACCCGATAAACTGCTTGTGGAGCGCCTCAGTGGTCGACGAGTGCACCCCGCTTCGGGTAGGGTGTATCATGTTTACAATCAGCCACCAAGGGTTGCCGGTCTTGACGATGTGACAGGTGAACCGCTTGTTCAGCGCGCAGACGATTCAGAGGAGACCGTTCGAAAACGATTGGCGTTGTATCATCAACAGACAGAGCCATTGGTTAACTATTACTCAAATCAAGGGATTTTGATTGGTGTGGATGGTACACAAAGTGTGAGTGAAGTCAGTCGGTTTATTTTTAAGGCACTTTCACAGGTAACATTACAGGGAGAGAAACATGTTGGGTCGTAAAAAAAATCTTTTGGCAGTCGTCATCGGTTCTTTGAGTCTGGTCGGCATCGTGGGGGCAACGCCTGCAGTCCCTCTGTCTTCACCGGTTGGTTACTGGAAGACGATTGATGATGTTTCCGGCAAGCCAAAAAGCATTATCAAGATCTGGAAATCATCTTCTGAAAGTTTAATGGGTAAAGTGGTGCGTATCTTCCCAAAACCAGGTGAGGATGCGGAGCATAAACTCTGTACAGCCTGTAAAGGTGAGCTGCATAATCAACCCGTGGTTGGCATGGTTATTTTGTCAGGACTGACCCCCGAAGAAAAACAATGGACCAATGGCAAAATACTGGATCCTGCCAATGGCAAAGTGTATGACTGCAATGTCCGTTTAACGGCAAATGGTCAAAAGCTTCAGGTACGTGGCTATATCGGCATGCCGTTGTTTGGTCGTTCCCAGACATGGGAGCGGGTTGATCTGATGTCGGGATAGGCCCGGTTTATTTTTGCCCGGACAGGGAGGTTCGATGGCAATACGAAACGGACACATCGATCAGCGGATGATCATTCACCTGTGGGGTGTGCGTGGCACCCTGCCGGTTCCGGGCCGCAAAACACTGCGGTATGGCGGCAACACCAGCTGTGTGACCCTCACTGTTCCCGGTCAGTATTTTCTGATCTTTGATGCCGGTACCGGCATCAAGGAACTCTCGAATTTTCTGGTCAGGAAAAATCATTTTCCCATTTCCGCCAAAATTTTAATTTCTCATCCGCATTATGACCATATCAACGGCCTGCCTTTTTTCGCACCGCTTTATATGCCTGAAAATGACTTTGAAATTTTTGGAAGCTGTCATGGCGGTCATGACATTGACATGCTGATTTCAGGTCAGATGGATGAGATATATTTTCCGGTCACCATCAGTGAATTCACGGCGCGTCTCAGTTTCCGGACAGTCAGGGAGGAGCGTTTTAATATCGGTGCGCTTGAGATAGAGACCATTTTTCTTGAGCATCCCGGTCTCTGTCTGGGGTATCGGGTGGAATATCAGGGGCGGTCTTTCTGTTATCTGACGGACAATGAACTGTATCCTGAAAATTCCCGGTTTTATAATCCTGAAAAAGTGGAGCGACTGGTGGCATTTTTAAAAAATGCAGATCTTGCCCTGATTGATGCAACGTATACGGATGAGGAATATATTACAAAAATTGGCTGGGGGCATTCTGCTGTCAGCCGCACGGTGGATCTTGCAGAACGCGCAGGGGTAAAACAGTTTTGTCTCTATCATCATGATCCCGGCCAGCAGGACCGTGATATTGACGGTAAAAACAGACAGGCCAGAATCATTCTGAAGGCACACCGCTCCAAAACCCGCTGTATTACAGGCAGGGAGGGGGATACGATTGTCCTGAAGTAGTTTTTTGTTTTTATGCTGTATTCCCCCTAGGTTGACAATAAAAAATTTATCTCTTTTTTATCACCAAATTGTCTTGTTATTGTCGGCAGGGCCTGTTGTTTTCTGGATGCCCCTAATAAAACCAACAGCAATGCGATTTTCAGGGACGCGGCGTATTTGTGGCTTTTTTACCCGCAGAAGAAAAGCCATGCTGCTTTAAATCCTGCTTTGATTTTTTGAACAGACTGAATTCAAGGTGATACAGGTTATGGGGTTTTAGGAATGATTCAGAAGAGGATACCTGTGCAACAGGGTGATTTACAGAAGGCTTGGTTCGCATGATGGATCCTTGATAGGTGGTCAGTAAGGAGCGCCATTATATAGCATCATTTTAATGTATCCAGTCACTTTGAAGCAGAACGTCCCCGTCCGAACCAGGAGGAATCCTGTTGAGCCGCCGCTTCTTTTTCACGCTTTTTCTCCTGTGCGCGAAATTTATTTTTGACAAAGCCTGACTGGCAGGCGAGATAAGCCCCTGTGAACATGGTCACAGGTGTCATATAAGAGGACACCATATTCCCGGCCATATATCCCAGAAATGCACCACTGATGGCATAGAGAAACTGTTCACTGGGTTGGTGTCCTCTGTCCATCAGGACTTTTCCCATCACGAGACCGCCTGCGGTGGGGGTGTATTGGGCGACAACATATCCAAGGAGTGCGGCCATTGTGCCATAGGCTGCAATCAGCATACGCTCATCTGCGTTCATTTTTTTATAGTCATTCAGCCGGATGCAAAAATCATCGACGATTTTTTGTGCCCCACGGGTTTTGGTATATTGAAGGAGTGAAATGAGTTCCTGGGCAGAGTCTTTGATCAGGTTGTCCAGCGGGGTAAAGAGTTCTGAGTGCTGGGCACTGCGATAAAAATCCTGATACGCCTCATAAACCTGTTTAAAAAATTCATTTTCTTCATGCCGGATTCCGAGTGCGACCAGCGTTCGGTGTACTATCCCGTCTCGATTCATCTGTATTTCCTTTATTCTGATTGTTCAGGGGTGAACAATTTATTTAATACCATTGACGTCTGTATGATTTCTTTTTACCTGATATTTCTCCTGTGTCAAATGAATACCGGATAAATATTCTCTGCTACTATTTGGGAGCATGGAATAACAACTTATCAGGGATATTCGCCTATGATTAAATTTCAACGGTCATCGTTTTATGTATTAATCAGTGCAATAAGCATTCAATCTGTCTCCTGGGCCGCAGGGCCTCTCGTCGTGGATGATGCGTATGTTCAGGCGCATGGCAATGTGATTTCCGGCATCTATCAGGGGACCGAAACACAGCCGGCCATTTCAGTTCAAACAACCAAACCTGTCTTTATTAAAAATGCTTTCGTCACAGGTCCTGGCGATTTGATCAGCGGTAATACGGTGGATCTGAATGTTTTAAATACAAGAGGGTATGGGATGATCCCGGACACTGCCGGTGTCACCCGCGGCGCCTTTGTGTCAGCAGAGAATGTCAAACATCTGACCGTTAAAAATTGTTACATCGAAAAAGTCAAACTGGGTGTGTATGTCGCGCGGTTTATCGGTGACAGGACGGGTCACAGTGCCACAGTGAATGTGGTGAACAACAGTTTTCGCAATATTGACGGACGCGCCAGTGATGGGGCAGGTGGTCAGTCCATTACCGGCAGTGCCCGTGCGCATGCGATTCAGCTGAACGGCGTTCAGGGCGTTCCCAATATTGAAATTGCCTGGAATCAGATTATTGATGAACCGTATCTCAGTGAAGTGGTCGACACCATCAATCTGTATGACAGCTCTGGCATAACGACCAATCATATTAAGATTCACGATAATTATTTACAGGGTGCCTGGCCTGGATTGCCTGCGGGTGAATCCTATGCCGGCGGTGGGATTATTACGGATGGCGCAGCTGCGGTGACGGATCCTACCCTGAAAACAGCCTGGGTGGATGTATACAACAATCAGGTGGTCGCAAGTTCCAACTATGGTCTCAGAATTGCGGCAGGTCATGACAATGCAATGTACAACAACAGGGTGATTTCATCAGGCTATCTTTCAAGTGGTCTGCTGGCAGGTTCCGCGGGCAAGGGGGAGGGGCTGCAGAATTACAATGCTTACGCTCATCCGGTCACGACTTTTTTCAACAATCATTTGTATAGCAACAACCCGGTTGGATTTGTTCGGGCAGACAGTGTAGGTCAGCCTTATCGGTCTGATTTTTATCTGCCAGGACAGAATTTCAACAATGAAAATAATGTGTCGTTTACACCAGTGGATAAGCTTCATCCCACGCGTCAGGATGAGTTGAATGAGTATCTGTTATGGAAGTCTAAGGTGGCAACGGCGGATCAGTTGATTGGGCCGCAGGGTTGAGGGTTGTTACATCTTATCGTCCCACATATATCTCGTCGTTCGCATATATCTCATCGTCCCGCGGCTTGTCCGCGGGATCCAGAAACAACGCAGCGTTTGCCTAGATCCCGCGGACAAGCCGCGGGACGATGAGATAAGTGAAGCGGGACGATGAGATAAGTGAAGCGGGACGATGAGATAAGTGAAGTCACCGCGGACTGGGCATCAGCGCATACTCCGGGGAAGCCTCCCACTTTTTTTGCTGAATAGACTGCTCCAAAAAGTAATTGACCCGCTGAATTGGGCGCGGACACAGGCCGAAGAGTGTGTGGGTATGGTTCGTTATTTCAGACTGTCCGGGTTTTGCCGCCAGTTTTATCTGTTCCAGCATCTTTTGCAGTGCAATGCATTCTTCAAGCGTCATCTGAGGAATCAGTAATTTCAGTGCATCGCATGCTGCTTTTTGTATCTCAGGCGTGTCTCCATAAACCTGATCATATAAACAGGGATTTTTTATACTGTCCGGCAGGCTGGTCAGCGGCAGCAGATTTAAAGCCGCGGTTTCGGCACAGAGCCTTTTTAAGGCAGCGGGCACAATCGCGCCGATTTCGCCAAGATATTGCAGTGTCAGCGTGCGCAGGTCTGTGCTGCTGCTTTTCAGATGGGCACCCATGATGGTGTGCAGTCGGTCATGAAAATCCGAAACGTCATCCGGGGTCGGTGAGGTCTCTGCAAAGCGAAGTGCGGTCAGTAATTTTAAAAGGTGCATTTCAATGACGGGAGACCGGATATACCGCCGGTAATGAATGGCCTTTTCAGTCCATTCAGTCAGTTTTTGCTGTGACTGGCTGTTTAAAGCCGGTCGCAGTTGATCCAGCAGAATCAGGATATCCTGGTTCATTCCGAACTGTTCGATCCAGACAATCACGGCCTCAGCCATTTCGTCATGACTGATCCGGCCGCCGAAGGCCTGTACTGCAGCGCTGAATTCAGGCGCGCTGTTCAGGGGGTTCTGGATATTCCCGGCCCGGATATCAGCGAGTGTCCGGTGGAAGATTTTCAGCTGTTGACGGGCTGTATGGGTATTATAAAGATAAAGCCCGGTGCCTGCAGAAAAAAGACCGGCGGTGCGCACCGCGCGGGATGACATCAGACGACGAAGAGACTGCATGCGTATATCCGTAAACTGCGTTATTTTTTATTTTTGTCAGTCCCTGGCTGCTGAAAAAAGGACTGCCAAAAATCCATGTTTTTTTGGGCCAGCTGACTGAGCTGACCGAAGGGGGTATTTGTAGCAGAAAAATTTTTAAACGTCTCTGCAAAATTTTCCTGGTGCTCTGAAAAAAACGAAAATGCTTTTTCGAGAAAATCCTGCATGGACTGCTGAAAGGGATTGTTGTGCAGCCGGATGATGCCCTGAAGAATTTCGGTGGTTAAAAAGGGTGCGTGGCCGGACTCCTGGGAACTGATCACCTGCAGCAGGATCTGGTTGGTGAGGTCCTCGCCGGTTTTGGCATCGGTCACCTGAATGCGTGTGTGTGAAAGGACGAGATCGCGGACTTCCTCAAGGGTGATGTAGCAACTGGCGGTGGTGTCGTATAAACGCCGGTTCGGATATTTTTTGATGTGTCGGATGGACTGCATGATTATCGTGCTCCCCGCATCATAACACCGCCCGCCTGCAGGGCGGTCAGGCCTTTTTTATATAATTTTTTTTCGCTGACGCTCAGCGTTTGAAATTCATTTTCTGTGAGCGTCAACGGCAAAAAAGGGGCCATTGAGCGCACAGCAATATAATAATCACATAATGCGGCAATGTTTTCCCGGTAACAGGCACCGCCATATCCGACAAAGCGACTGACGAAGGGCTGAACGGGGCAGTCATTTAATCCATCGCCAATGTAACCCACCCGTGGATGGCGCTTTAAAATGTCTTCGACAATACGGCATTTGCCCTGATTTTGAATAAGGACAGAGGCATGGTCAAAATCTCTGAAGTTTCCTTCATCATCAAACAGGATGGCCACCCCATAAACATGGGATTCCGGGATATTCAGCAGGCGTGCCAGGGGTAAAATGGCCGGCAGGAGACCTGCAGACAGAATAAAGATTTTTTTTTCGAGACGCTGATACACTGAAATAATTTCAGCGATATCCTCAGTCAGATTTTCAATATATTTTCTGCCGATCAGCGTCATTTGATCTGCTCGGGGGCGTGTCAGCATCAGCCGTTCCCGGTACATTTCCGGGTTGATGCCGGTGGTGCCCATGGCAATTTCGGTGAGTGTTTTGACGGCAGGGCCCACATCATTTATGGCAGCCAGCGCATCAATCCCTTCGATCTGACTTAAAGTCCCGTCACAATCGAAAATCAGGGCATCAAGAGGGGTTTGTAATTGCCAGTCTGGTGTTAGCATAGGTTTCTTTTGGTTAATCAATGCGGAGTGTCCCAGCGTGTTTAATGTTCAGATACTTAACCCAATTTCAGCCACAGGGCTTCAGCAATTTCCCACCGAATCATATCACATCGAAGATAAGCTGCAGCAGCCGGATGCGATTTTGGTGCGCTCTTACCAAATGCATGATTTTGAGCTGCCGCCTTCGGTGTTGGTTGTGGGACGGGCGGGGGTGGGTGTCAATAATATTCCAGTTGAAAAATTGACTGAATATGGCGTGCCTGTATTGAATACACCAGGCGCCAACACCAATGCGGTCAGAGAACTGGTTTTGGCGGGGATGTTACTGGCCAGTCGAAATCTCTGCCGTGCGGTGGAATATGTAAGGCAGTTGTCATCCGAGAATGACGTGTCGCTTGAGAAAAAAATTGAAAGCGATAAAAAACAATTCGCAGGCAGTGAACTGCGTGGCAAGACCCTTGGCGTGATTGGTCTTGGCAATATTGGTGTTCAGGTGGCCAATGCGGCGGCAGGGCTTGGGATGCATATTCTGGGGTATGATCCATCGATCACCGTGGAGCACGCATGGCAGCTGTCTGCAGATGTGCAGCAGGTCAAACAACTCGATGATTTATTGTCTCAGGCGGATTTTGTGACCTTGCACGTGCCATTGTTGCCAGCCACTAAGGGGATGATTAATTCAGACAGGCTCGACAAAGTCAAAAAAAATTCAGTTTTACTCAATTTTTCCCGCCATGACATTGTGGATGACAGCGCGCTTGAAGCAGCGCTCAATCAAAATTATCTGGCAATGTATGTGACAGATTTTCCAACCCTGAATTTAAAAAAGCACCCCAAAGTGATCTGTCTGCCGCATTTGGGTGCCTCCACCTATGAAGCTGAAGAAAATTGTGCGGTGATGATTGTGCGTCAGGTGAGACACTTTCTGGAAAAAGGGACGATTGTTCAGTCAGTCAATTTTCCGTCTATTGAAATGCCGAACAGTCCGGATGCGTATCGTCTTGCATTTGTGCATCGTAATACGCCCGGGATGGTGGCTCAGATTTCGACGCATCTTGCGACGGCGCGTATCAATATTATCAGCCTGCAGAATGGGTCAAGGGATCAGATTGCTTATACTTTGGTGGATATTGGGACGGAACCGGATGAAGCCCTGTTGGCGGCATTGACCAAGATTCCGGGGATGATTCGGGTTCGCAGGGTGAGCTAGCAGACTCAACCTTCATGAAGGAGAAGCTATTGGGACATTTCTGTTTTTAAACAGAAATTCCGGTATAATTCTCCGCTGTTTAAGATGGGATGGGTATCTATGAGCTGGTTCAGACGATTGTTGCCATTGCGAATTCGAACCGATGCGGTCACCAAAAAAGGGGTGCCAGAAGGCCTGTGGTCCAAGTGTGACAAATGTGCTTCTGTACTCTATCGTATTGAATTAGAACGTAATCTTGAGGTTTGCCCGAAGTGTAATTATCACATGCGGATACCTGCCCGCCGTCGTCTGGAATGGTTTTTAGACAAGGCTTCGGGGGTTGAAATAGGGGCTGATGTCCGTCCTGTTGACCGTCTGAAATTCCGTGACTTAAAAAAATACCGGGATCGACTGTCGGGTGCCCAAAAAGACAGTGGTGAAACCGAGGCTTTGGTGGTTTTATCCGGAAAACTGTGTGGCATGCCGGTTGTGGCTTCTGCCTTTGAATTTCGCTTTATGGCAGGTTCCATGGGGGCGGCGGTTGGGGAGCGTTTTGTGCAGGGTGTTGAGCAGGCGATTGCGCTCGGTGTGCCTTTTATCTGTTTTACCGCAAGTGGGGGTGCCAGAATGCAGGAAGCCCTGATCTCCCTGATGCAGATGGCAAAAGTGAGCGCAGCTTTGGCCCGTCTTGCTGAGCGTAAACTGCCCTACATTTCTGTTTTAACGGATCCCACCATGGGTGGGGTGTCTGCAAGTCTTGCGATGCTGGGTGATATTATTTTGGCAGAGCCGGAAGCGTTGACGGGTTTTGCAGGGCCGAGAGTCATTGAGCAGACCGTTCGTGAAACATTGCCGGAAGGGTTTCAGCGCAGCGAATTTTTGATTGAGCATGGAGCCATTGACCGGATTGTACACCGCAGTCAGATGCGAATGAGTATTGCAGGATTGCTTGCAAAATTAACCGGTCATCAGGCAGTTTCATAAAGAGGAGCTTATTGTGATGGAAAAGAAAAAGTTACATCGTATCGTGGGTATTTTGATTTTTGTTGCGGTGGTTATTATTGTTCTGCCGCTTGTCACCAGTAAAAATGGTCCAATGGATAAAACATTATCGGTAGAGGCGCCGCCTTTTCCAATAAGCGAGAGTGACAGTAACAACATTTTACCTGTGGCTGATCAATCCCCAATCACACCGTCTCCTGTTGAAGAACCGCCTTCTGCCAAAGAACTGCCTCAGGCCCTGTCTCCGCCTTCCGATACGCCGCCAGGTGAATCCGCTCAATCCGGATCTCAAAGCACTGCTGCAGATCAACCGCCCGCTGTGAATCCGCCTTCTGCGGTGTCAGAACCGGCTGCGACGTCTGCAACGCCCCCTGCGACGCCTTCTCAGCCTGAGAAGATATCTGCAGTGACACCGGCAGCATCGCCTGCATCCGAAATTTCGTTGGTACAGCCTGCAACGTCCAAAAAACCAGTTCCCCGAACGGTTGCCAGTGCATGGGCCATTCAGATGGGCAATTTTCATAATCACGGCAATGCCATTCGTCTTGCCAATCGTCTGAGAACAGCGGGCTATAATGCCTTTACCCGGCAGGTGGTCTCAAAAACCGGAACGGTAAGCACCCGTGTCTATGTGGGACCGGAAGCCGTACAGGCCTCTGCGCGCAAACTATCAGCAGATATTCGCGCTCAGTTGAGTCTTGATGGCATGGTCGTGCCCTTTGAGCCGCTCGCGCTTTAAAAACAAATCATTTTCTGTCACCTCAGGATCCTGAGGTGACAGAAGCGATACAATCCGTTTATCTGTAGAGCCTCTATTAAAATGTCTAAAATTTTGCAGCATACGTTTGACGTTGAGACAACCGGCCGCACTTTGATCAATATTACTGATTCTGTGAGTCTGATTGTCTCAGACAGTGAGATTGAGGTGGGTTTATGCAATATCTTTCTGCATCACACCTCAGCCTCCCTGACACTGTGTGAAAACAGCGATCCGGATGTATGCGGTGATCTCGAACGTTTTTTCAGTCGTCTGGTGCCGGATGGGGATCCTATCTATCGCCATACGGAAGAAGGCCCGGATGACATGTCTGCGCATGTGCGTTCTGTGTTGACCACCAATTCTCTCACGGTGCCGGTGGCAGATGCGGGTTTATTGCTGGGTCGATGGCAGGGCATTTATCTTTGGGAGCACCGAAAGAGTCCTTATAAACGCAGGGTGACCGTGACACTTCAGGGGTGATATCCTTTTTCTTTGGAGATCACCTGGAGTAAGTTATGGATGATTTTTACCAGTGGGCCGGTATTCTTGCCGGTATTTTATCAATCGCAGGCTATGTCCCGTATATCATCGGGATTCTTCAGGGTACAACCCGCCCCAACAGGGCGACCTGGCTGATCTGGGCGCTGGTGGGTGGTCTGCTCGCTTTTTCCTATATGCAATCGGGGGATGCGCACTCTATCTGGCTGCCATTGGGTTATTTTGTCGGTCCATTTGTGACCATGATACTTGCGTTTCGTTACGGTTATGTGGCCTGGAGTCGACTGGATACGGTCTGCGTGGTGGCTGCTCTTTTGAGTCTGATTCCCTGGATTTTTTCACACAACCCCCTGATGACACTGATGATCAATGTGGTGATCGATGCAACCGGGGCCATTCCCACCCTCATCAAAACGTATCAGGAACCGGAGACAGAGGATTTCTGGGCGTGGCTTATTTTCTTTGCTGCAAACACCATCGAGTTGTTTGCCATTGAGACCTGGAATCTGGCCTCAGTGTATCCTGTTTATCTCTTCTTTTTGGCGGGGTTTATTACCCTGTTTACGTTCCTTGATAAAGTCAAAAAAAGAAAACATGCACACCCCGGGCGTAACAATTAAAAGGAAAATGGATAATGCACTCCAGAAAAAAGAAGCACCTGAACCCTTCCTCTTTTTCAGAGGTGGATATTTTAAGGCTGCTTAAGAGTGATGCGTGCGGGAAGTCAAAAAAAGTTTCTGCCCGTTCCTCTGTGATACGAGCGGTTGCATTTCAGACGGTGCTTTCCCATACGCAGTATGAAATTTCAGACAATGAAATTTGCCGGGAGCCACACCAGTCTTTGCTGGGTGAAGGGGGGTATGGGCGGGTTTACCGTGCGAAATACAATGGCCGTGACGTTGCTGTCAAAGAAATGAAATTTAAGACTCAGGATATGCTGCAGGCCTGTGAAGAAGAGGCGGAGATGATGTCTGAGCTTTATTCGCGGCTCAACATGCCGAATGCCATTGCTTATTATGGGTTCACCTGTGACAGACGCGCCAGTAAATACAGTATTGTCATGGAATGTATGCACGGTGGTTCTCTGGAGAACTGGATTGATAAGGTGGGGCAGCAGGAAAATTTTGATGAAAACTGGCGGCTTCGTTATCAATGGATGAGACAACTGACAACCGACCTCAGATTTTTGCACCAGCACGGTATTGTCCACCGCGATCTTGGCAGTAAAAACATTTTTCTGAATGGTGAGGAAGATTCCCTTAAAATCGGTGATTATGGGTTTGTCGCCTATTCCAGGGGGGCAGTGGGTACACCCTGTTATATGGCACCGGAAGTGCTGCTTCTCATGAGTGCTGAGTGGTGGGAAAAAACAGATATCTTTGGTCTGGGCTGCATTTTCTGGGAGCTTGCCACCATGCAGCTTATCTGGGGAGAAACAGAAATGTCGGATCAAACTGACCGCGTCAGCCGCGGTGAGCGGGAAGAGATTCCGGATAAAGTGCCCCCCAAAGTCGCATCTTTGATCCGCTGGTGCTGGCATCAGGATCCAAAAATGCGGCCTACAGCGGCTGTTTTAAAAGAGGTGCTGGACTCAGACATTGATGTGATGCCTGCCGGTCTGACTCTCTGATGGAGCGTCTGCAGACGGGTTAAAATTCACAGCAAACAGGGAGAGGTTGTCATGCTGTCAGATGAGAAATATGATTCCGGCGCGTTATTGCTGAATTTTGATGAGTTGATTCATCACAATCCTGAAATAAAAAAAGAACGGCTGGCACAGATGCATGCGCTGGTGCGCAATGAAGGACTGGATGCTTTTTATAACTGTATGGATGAGTTTGGCATTGGCAGGGAAATTTATCTTCATGAGACGGAGCTGCAGCAGATTGCAGTATCTGACAGCCGGGACACAGCGGATGTTGCTGATGAAAAAAATGAGATACCTGTTCAGCTGTCCCGCAGTTCTGGTTTATTTCACCGGATCACCGCCCACACTGATGTCAGGGAAAAAGACAGAAGCGAAATGACCGTCATTGAAAACCAGGGTTTCACCAGCTGGGAAGGCACCGTCAGCAATCGTCCGGTGCTTACTTTTATGCCGCGCTCTGTTTCGGGGCTGAAAAATCTCGTGACCTGGGCCAATACAGAAAAAATGCGTCTGCGTGCCTGCGGTTACCGTCACAGTTCCTCGGATGTGTTCTCTGAGAATGGCCAGTCCCTGGTGTCCATGGTGAATGTTCAGACAGCCACAAAACTGCCTGCAAAATATCCCAAAATGGATCCCGAAAATGATCTCGAGGGCATTCAGCTTATGGGCAGACCGTATCAGAAAAACGGGCTGACAAAAATAAAATGCAAAATCGGGGCGGCCACCTGCAATTATCATTTTCAGGACTGGGTGCATGATCCGGCCGGCGGCAATTTTAACTGGGCGCTGCCATTGAATGTCATCATGACTGAAATTTCATTCGGCGGCAGCAATGCCATGATCTGTCATGGGGCAGGCATCAAAAACCCCACCATCAGCGATCTGATCCAGGAAATCAGCTTTATCAATGTCCGCGGAAGGGAGCAGACAATCACTGATAAAGCGCTGCTCAGAGCGGCTGCCGGCAGTTTTGGACTGATGGGGCCTGTCACCTCGCTGACATTTGAACTGGATGCGATGACATATGCCAGTTTTAAAACCGTGCAGAAAAAACCACTGGCACTGACGATTCCGCCGCCTGTGGGAAATTCGCTGCCGGCGCATGTTTTAAAAAATCTCAGCAGTGAAAACCGGGCACTTCTTGATTCCAAGAAAGATCTGGATGAGGCGTTTCAGCATTTTGTGGACTGCTGTGAAAATTATTATTATGCCGAATGGTTCTGGTTTCCACTGCAGGATCAGTGCTGGATAAACTGCTGGAACAATGACGGTGATCCTGCAAAATCCGTGCGGTATCCAGGTGCGTCTGACACCTCCATCCAGCGTGCCATGTCCTATCTTGCTTATCTTGCAGATGAATGTCTCGGCGATCACACGCCTTCTGTCGTCAAAAAAATCCAGACCAAACTCATGGGCAGTCTGGCCATGTGGCTGCTGCCCGACAAAAAAGACATTGTCTGCACGATGGAAGATGCCCTGCATTTTCGAAGCGGTATTCAAAATTTCAAAACCCGGATGATGGAGATGCAGATTCCCGTCCCGGATCTTCCGGATACCGGAAATGCTGACTGGTCAGTCTGTCAGAAGGCCTGGTGGGCTGTGCTCGATGTATTTTACACAGCGGAAAATATGAAATCATTTCCAATGCGCACCACGCTTGAAATGCGGATCATGGGCGGCACGCAGAATATTCACATGGCATCCCAGCATGGAAATCAGCGCACCTGCTGCATTGAAGTGCTGACGCCTGTGGCGGTGGATGAAAAAGTCTGGGATAAATTTCTTCAGCAGGTGCTGGACAAATGGTCTGAACTCAGAGACTGCCATGGCCGCTATCTGAATATCCGCCCCCACTGGGCCAAACGCTTTGACGGTCTTATGATCACCCGTGACCCGTCGTGGCTGGATGAATGGGATGATGCACAAAAAGCAGTTCTTCAGAAATATGTTTCAAAAGGCAGCGCATCGATTTCAGTGCCGATGCGGGTGTATATGAAAGAAATTGCCTACAAAGAACAGATCCCTGAATTTGTCCGCAAACTTGAAATCATCTGTAAAAAGGGCGGATATACCCTGACGGATATGCAGAGACGGTTTTCCAATCCGTTTTTTGATGACATTATTTATGATCATGCAGATGTTGTTTCAGTTAAAAGAGTGCCTGGACGGTTTGGAAAATATCCTTTGTTCAGTTCATCAGGGAGGCATTCTGATCAGTCGTGTTGTGCCGGGGTAACCTCGTTGTTTAAAAGACGACTGGGATAAATCAAAGAGCAGGGTGAAATAAAGACAAATATAAGGTAGAATGGGCGATAAATTATCAATTTTTGGTATTAAGATCCCATGCAATCCTCTCAAGTCATCATCATCGGTGCCGGTGCCGCCGGGTTGATGTGCGCGATTGAGGCCGGTAAACGCGGCCGCCGCGTGACTGTCCTTGAAAAAGCCAATAAACCGGGTAAAAAAATTCTGATGTCAGGGGGCGGCCGCTGTAATTTCACCAATCTTCATATCAATCCCGGCGCCTATATTTCCCATAACCCACATTTTTGTAAATCCGCCCTGAGTCGTTACACACAATGGGATTTTATCCAGCTGGTGCAGCAATACCGTATTCCCCATTATGAAAAAACACTGGGACAGCTTTTCTGTGAAAATAAATCCCACGAAATTCTGGATATGGTGTTAAAGGAGTGTGAAAAAGCGGGTGTTCAGATTTTCCTGAATGCAGACACGGCGAACATTGAAAAATTAAATGACGGCCGGTTTAAAGTCACCGGCAGTCAGGGTGAATTTGTTTCAGAATCCCTCGTGATCGCCAGTGGTGGCCTGTCTGTTCCGACGATGGGAGCCGGTCCCTTTGGATATAAAGTGGCGGAAAAATTTAATATTCCGGTCTGGCCTACCCGTGCAGGACTTGTTCCGTTCACCCTGGATATACCGGAAAAAGAAAGACTGTCAGTACTTTCCGGTGTTTCTGCAGACTGTTTAATCCGCAATGACCGTATTCAGTTCCGGGAAAATATTCTGTTTACGCACCGGGGCTTAAGCGGGCCGGCCGTGCTGCAGATGTCATCTTACTGGATGCCCGGAGAAACTGTTACCGTTAATCTGCTGCCTGAAGTGAATGTTTATGAACTGCTGAAATCAGAAAAACAATCTGCTCCGAATAAATTGATTAAATCCATTCTGAGTGAACTGTTACCGAAACGCCTGACTGAGATATTTGTATCACCGGATATGGCAGAGCGTAAAGTGACGGAAGTGTCGGATGTCTGGCTTCAGAAAATTTCTGAGTGTTTTCATTCCTGGACTGTGAAACCCAGTGGGACGGAAGGATATCGCACGGCAGAAGTCACACTGGGTGGGGTTGACTGCAATGCGATTTCCTCGAAAACCATGGAGGCTTCGACTGTTCCCGGGCTTTATTTTATCGGTGAAGTGCTGGATGTGACAGGCTGGCTGGGTGGGTATAATTTTCAGTGGGCCTGGTCTTCGGGGTGGGCGGCAGGGCAGTGGGTTTGATATTTTTACTGTCATTGCGGGCGAAGCGCGGCAATCCAGTTCTTAACAACCGTTGCTATGGATTGCCGCGCTTCGCCCGCAATGACGATCAGCGATATTATCCTGATCTCA
>Ga0206941_10154_pt1 | contig 20074 bp, 17 predicted proteins | sample Alteio_BWOrgHeat_9_FD_153251 | JGI IMG/M metagenome (GOLD analysis project Ga0206941, IMG submission 153251) | Enriched cells from forest soil in Barre Woods Harvard Forest LTER site, Petersham, Massachusetts, United States -... | ecosystem: Environmental > Terrestrial > Soil > Temperate forest >...
TAATCTGCTGGTAAAATCTCATTCACTGCTTCGATAGGGTAGATTCCTGCTGCTGCTTGTATAATGGGATAAGTTTGAGCAAGTTGGAGAATTTCACTATTGCTTTGCGGACCTAGTCCGTTAACAACAATAGCACCAAGTCCGGCTTTACTGGCTCGTTCTATAACTTCAACTTTATCCATTGCAAAATCGGGGTGTGTGAGGTGTGTGTGTACATCTACGTAAAAAGCCACTGCGCATTCCTTAAAAAAATATATGATCCCATTATAAACTAGGGAGTCGTCATATGGACATTCTAATTTCATCGGTAGAAGGCAACAGGCAAAAACTGGATGGGGGAGCCATGTTCGGCAACGCTCCCCGTCCTATGTGGGAAAAATGGCACCAACCTGACGAACGTGGGCGCATAGAACTCGCCTGCCGCGCAATGTTAGTTGAAATCGAAGCTAAGAAAATTCTCTGTGAAACGGGTATAGGAGCTTTTTTCGAACCCAAACTTGCGGAACGTTATGGAGTTCAAAACCCAAATTCTCACATACTTCTTCAATCTTTGAAAAAACTTGGTGTGAGTGAAAACGATATAGACGCAGTGATTCTCTCTCATTTGCATTTCGACCATGCGGGGGGATTGCTTCGAACTTTTGCGGAGATTCAAGAAGGAAAAGACACGCTTGTATTTCCCAAAGCAAAATACATTGTGGGAGCCGATGCTTGGAAACGCAATCAAACTCCTCATTTTCGAGACAAGGCTTCCTTCATTCCGCAGTTATCTGAAAAACTCATAGAATCGAAACGTCTCGTTGTTGTTCCTGATGGTGCAAAGTCGCTTCCTGATATTTTACCGAAGAATATTAGCTTTTTCTATTCTTCAGGACACACTCCTGGTCACATGCATACCTTAGTCAAGGGAAGCAAAGATACTGTGGTGTTCTGTGGAGATCTGATTCCTGGAACAGCATGGCTTCATGTGCCTATTACAATGGGCTATGACCGTTTTCCTGAACAGCTTATCGATGAAAAACAAGACATGTACAAAAAAGCGGTTCCTGAAAACTGGATACTCTTCTATACGCATGATCCAAAATTCCCCGCTTCTCGCTGCCGTTGGGATGAAAACAAGAAAGCAATTCCCTTTGAACCTGTCACGGAACTTGTGCGAGTTAAAATCTAGTTCTTCAAGCACTATTAAGACACTTGCACTTTGTACATTCCACGAATTAGTATTTAGGAAACATTCAAAAAAGAGGATCTATGAGAAAAATGCCTTTTTGCATTCTAGTGTTTCTGTCTTTTCCTTTATTCGCACGCGAAAGTTCGTTTACAGATTTACTCGCACCAAAAGTAACTCCTCCTGGTGATAATGAAACGTGTTTTAGTCCAGACGAACCCTGTGCAGCGAAACTCGATAGGTTCATGCAATCTGCTGAAAAAACATTAGACATCGCAATCTATTCCATTAATTTGGAAAACGTTGTCGACACCCTTATTAAGAAAAATGATAAAACGAAAATCCGTATTGTAGTCGACAAAGTTCAAGCGCATGGAGCAAAGTCCAGAGTTAGACAACTTCTCGAAGGAGGGGTTAATGTTCGCTACGGTAAACAAAAAGGAATCATGCATAACAAATTCGTTATTGTGGATCATCGTATGCTTGAAACGGGTTCTTTTAATTATACCAATCATGCAAGCATTGCAAATCAGGAGAATCAGATTTACCTCGCAAATCCTCAAATCGTGATGCGTTATGTAGAACGTTTTGAATGGATTTGGGAAAATTCCGTAGAAATCAATTTACCTGAACTTATCAGAGAAATCGAAAGGGAACATACTACACATGATAAATATTAGTTCTGTTGCTGAGACTTGTATTTATCGTATGCGTCGTTGACCTGTTGAATCACGGTAGGTGCTGCAACGAAAGCTGCTGCTCCAAAAACAAGAGCTGGAATAACATAACCTAGACTCGATCCACTTTTTTGGGGTTCATCCGAAGGTTTGACGCCAGGAGCATGATCTCCTACTTCCAAGCTTTTATTTTGAGTTTTGTTAACCAGTGCTGGATTCTCTGCTATTTTTGTTCCCTTTGCAGGCTGGGGAACTTCCCCTTCTATTCTAGTAAATTGAACGCTCATACTGTTCTCTTTAATATCTTCAAGTGCTTGTTTTTTGCTGACTTCAGAAATTTTGTCATCGCTGCAAAGGAGAACTTTGTCTGCTTCGAAAATATAGCTGACATAATGGCCACCCTTTTCTCCACCCCAATGAACAATCGCAGATTTGAGTCGCATAGATTGCTCATAGATTCCATTCACCGGATTTTCAGAACCAGCAGGAACGACAGGCACTTGAATCGTGAGATCATCAGGAATGATAACTGGAGTTTTATCTTTATACATGCTTCCGGTGTTGTCCATCGCAAGACGCTCTGGGAAACGAAAGTTAATTTCCATTAAACCTTTTTGCGAAGGACTCGTTATACGCTTAAGATTATAAAGCCCCGTGTCCGAAGTGTTTACATTCGCTTGAGGGTTTCTATAGCTCACGTCAACAAGATCCTGAAGACTCTTAGCGTTTTTATTCAGTTCCAAACTTATCGAAGGAGCTAAGCCTACGTCTCGGGGAGATCCTGAGATTTGATAACTGTCATTGACCTGTTTCACATTATAATCGGTTTGCTTAACACCCACATTCATCAGTTCGGCAAAATTACCAAAAAACTCATCCGCAGATCTTTGCTGAGCAATAAACTTCCAATTATTATTTGACAACTCTCCGAATAATTCATCTGTAGTATTGGGCTGCATGCTTAATTTATAACGATCATAACTCTCCATCAATGCAAGAATCTTTGTTTTATCGACGACATTTGTGGTTCCATCTTTTGCTTTCATCTCTTGCAAGACAGCTTGAAGCGATTGGAAAAATATCTGTCGCTTTTTAGCTATATCAATGTATTCCACTTTGGAAGTTTGAATAAAATCATTTTTGTTAGCTAATGCAATTTTAATCTTTGCTTGCTTATCTTCCGTTTCACTTCTTTTCGTTTCCCAATAGCCAAGATTCTGGCCTTTTTTGATTGCGTTCGCAATGTCTTGAAGTCGAGTTGTATTGCTTTTGAATTGCGCTTGTAAATTGTCCCATTTTGTTGAGTAGTAGGTTGCAAATTCATTTCTAACGTCTTTCGCTTTTGCACTTCGATCCGTGTCATTACTCAGCGCACTTTCGATGTCTTTAGCTGCATTAGCTTCCGAACCTACTATTGTGTTCACGACTAGAGGCATTTTGGAATGGTAAATCATCTGTAAAACAGAATTCAAAAAACAAGTTGTAGCGCTCCAATTAGGTAAGGGTGCGGCTAGTTCCAACCCACTTGTTCCCATATTGATTTCGTCTGTGAACAGATATTGTACTGTAATAAAATTCCCGTTTCCCAGTGACGCAATTGAAGTTCCTTTGAGATTGTCTTCAGCAAACGCAAGGCTCGAAGCATCTTGAGGAGTTGAATCTTTAATACTGGGGTCTGTTACGGGATGCAGAAGCAAGAGCTGCCATGGTTTACAATTCTGTCCCTGAGTATCGCAAAGACGTGCGCTATACAATGCAGGAGCTTTTAGGGAAAGAGTTTGCGTGGCGCCTGCTGCTGCAGTGAAAATAGGACATTCCTCGTTCTGCTGGCAAAATTTAAATTGCACTTCGAATTGTGGATCTACAGAAAAAGTGAATTGCAGTTCCTGTGAAGGTCCCGCATCGGGAATAGTTGCATAATCCGAACCGGAACTTTCCACCGAAGCTGAATCGGGTTGCAATCTTGTTTTACATCCTATTGTTGAAATCGAAACTCCAAGCAGAAACATAGAAGCAATACGATGCATGTTCGTTCCTTTAAGCTCTGAGAAAAAGATTCTTTTATTGTACTCTAGATTTGAAAAAACTAAATCAGAGTTTTAAGCAGATCCGTTTTTGCAAACGCAAGTGCTTTGTGTAGGGATTGTTCTAAGCGAATTTGGGGATTTTTTTTAAGCAACTCAGATTTTTGCAACAATTGCAAGGGCTGTGGATTCACCCCTGCGAAATGTACGGAAACATCACGGGATCGAAGTTCCAAAATGGAAGATTCCAATGCAACCAATCCAGAAAGATCCATAGTCGGTACACTTTCCAAATTAAAAATCACAACTTTGATCTCTTTATTTTCTGTAGACCCTTCGATAGCTCTTTCCGCAGCTCCGAAAAATAAGGGACCTGCAATTTCGTAAACCATAATTCCATCGGGTATAGCTTCGAGCAATTTGTGATGGGTTCCTGTCCATTGAATTCCTGTTGTTATACCAGACATACGTTGGATGAAAAGTAAAGAAGCGAGAACCACACCCACTGTTACACCAATCACCATATCGAAAGATACCGTAAGAGCAAAACATGTGAGAAGAACGATTTTATCACTACGTGGGCTTACACGCAGACAATGGAAGAAATGTTTTGCATCAAACATTCCATACGCAACATATACAAGCAGAGCAGCTAGAGAAGCCATAGGCATATACGAAACATAATCTGCAAAGAACACAACGATACACAGAACGAAGAGAGAATGAAATATTGCAGCAAGCGGAGAGCGGGCTCCGAAACGTATACTCGTCGCTGTTCTAACAATAGCTCCTGTTGCAGGAATAGCACCGAAGAAAGGGCCGATGATATTTGCTATACCGAGTGCAACCAATTCCGCATTGGGATCATGATCCGTATGTGTGATTCCATCCGCAACAACTGCACACAAGAGCGATTCAATAGCGCCTAACAATGCTATCGCAACACCTGCCATAATAAGAGGTTCTATATTCGTGAAGCCTAAGCTGAATGCTGTTCCTCCGGGATTCCAAGGCCAATCCCATTTCGGTAGAGCAGAAGGGATTCCTGCTATGATTTTTCCATCAAGCATATAAGAGAAACGATCGCGAATAGTAGCAAGCGTGAGAAAGGGAAAGAGCTTGTTTAAAAACGAAACAAAAATAGTCATGAATCCCAAAACAACAAAAGGTGAAGGGATGCGTTTGTTTATTTTAGGCCAGAGAACAAGGAGTAGAAGTGTAAGACTCGCGATTCCGAATTCTCCAAAAGAAATTGTAGAAGCATATTGAACCAAAGCATGAATGTGTTCGAAAAACCCTTCGGTCTTATGTTCGATTTTCAAACCGAAAAAATCTTTAATCTGAAAAACTGCAATGACAACAGCAATACCACTCGTGAATCCGGTTGTAACGGGGTAGGGAATAAAACTTATCACCTGACCAAGACGAGTCACACCTAGAGCAAGTAGAAGAACTCCTGCAATGCAACTTGCGGTAAGTAGACCTGACAAACCATGTTGACTGACAATAGGCGCTAAAATGACTACAAAAGCAGCAGTTGGACCTGTAACATTAAAACGAGAGCCACCTAACAGCGCTACGATGCCTGCAAAGATAACAGTGTAGAGCCCGTACTGCGGCAGAACACCCGTCGCGATAGCCAGTGCCATGCCTAAAGGAATTGCAACCATTCCGACTATGACACCCGCAAGGAGATCTGCTTTGAAATCTGCTGTGGTATAACCTTCCTTCAGTTTTTCGCGCAGAGCGGTGGCTAGGGAAAGACCTGCGAAGGGGTTTTTACTTTGCCTAGAACTCTTCATAATGGATTCCTGACTTTCTGCTGTGGTTGCTGGAGTATTCGTTATAAAAATACCGTAAATGAACTGAAGTGAATAAGGACTTCGCTAAAAAGACTTCACAAGGATTCTTCATGCTAATCCGTAAAACCCCTTTGGATGAAAGCTTCTGGCTTTATGAAGAGCCCGAACTTCTAAAATCCCTGACCCCTCAAGAAGCCATGGGGCTTGCATGCCAGATTGCGCTCAAGGGTGTCGGCTCCGTCCATAAAAACCCCCTCGTTGGGACTGTGCTTGTAGATCGGCAGCATCGATTTCTGGCAGCAGCAGCACATCTTGCATACGGTCAGGAGCATGCTGAAATAAATCTCATCGAGTGCCTACACAAACGGCAGCTGGAAAACCATTTAGCGGACAGCATTCTCTACACAACTTTGGAACCCTGTTCTCATGTGGGGAAAACGCGGCCGTGCGTGGAAGCTTTGTCCAAAGTTCCCCTCAAAGAAGTTATTTACGGAAGCATAGATCCCAATCCACTGGTTGCAGGAAAGGGAATTGCCTATCTTGAAGATAAAAAAATAGCGTGCACACATTCTTCCGAATTCGAAATTATGGGCGCACACCTTCTCGAACATTTCCGATGGAATCTCATGCAAAAGACTCCGTACATTGCAATCAAAGCAGCTCTGTCTCTTAACGGCATGGCTGCTTATTCCGGAGATCAGCGTGCATGGATCACTTGCGAACGTTCGCGAAACTATGGCCACTGGCTTCGCAACGACTATGAAGCTATTTTAGTGGGCGCAAACACAGTGATTAGAGACAATCCTACTTTGAACATCCGTCATCCGAAGTTTAAGGGACGCACACCTCTTCGCATTGTTCTTGATCCGGAAGCAAAAGCTTTGCTTGCACGTCCACTGCACAAGCACCATTTGCTTTCTGTAGAACCGCACAAAACTCTGTGGATTTGCAAGTCAAGTGTTTGGAAAAAAAATTCTGCTCTTATGAAGGAAATAGAAACTCTCGGAGCACACATTCATTCTCTCGAAAAAAACTGGAATTTAAAAAATTTGGTTGAATTTTTTGCATCTCAAAATATTGCAAGTTTATTGCTCGAAGGTGGACCTCATGTGTGGGGATCGTTTTTGAATGAGGGGCTCGTGAATAAACTTTATGTATTCCTTGCACCTAAACTTTTTTCTGGAAATGCGATGAATTTCGCAAGAGCTTTCGAACCGCATTCCAATATTGAACTCACATACACGACTTTGACCTGCCTTGAAGAAGATTTTCTTATGGAAGCAAAAATAGAACGGAAGGAAGACCTGAGATGAAAGAACGTCCGTCTTTTCAAGAAATTTATTTGCAACTTGCCGCAACACTAGCGAAGCGCTCAACTTGCAAGCGTTTGCAAGTGGGAACAGTGATTACAACAGAAGATTTTCGCAAAGTTCTTGCTGTAGGTTACAACGGAAATGCAACGGGTTTACCCAATACGTGTGATCGAGAAGAGCCGGGGAACTGCGGCTGCCTACATTCGGAAGAAAATGCCGTGATCAACTGCGACAGCCCCCGTTCTATTCCTAAAATTGTTTTTGTTACACATAGACCTTGTGCAGGGTGCGCAAAACGTTTGATTAATCTTGGGAATGTTCGAAAAGTTTATTATGCAAAGGAATACCGCTCGAAGGAATCCGATCAGCTTTTTGCATTAGGTGGGATTGAACTGCATCATTTAGCTTTTACTTCGACATTTGAAGTTCCGACACTTGGGTCGTAACGTCTTTGTAAATTGCTTTCTTCTTATGTAATTCATCTATTCCGACGAAATTCGAAGTATCTACGCGGGACATTTTTATTTGACCGTTGAACTGCGCGCCCTCATGTATCAACAGCGAAGGGGTTTCTACCTCTCCGTCGAATACAGAGGTGTTTGTAAATTCCACTTTCATAGAAGCTTGCAAACGTCCGGTAAACTTCCCGTGCATAATGATCTCTTCCGCTTTTACAACTGCGTCAATAACCGCTCCTTCTTCAATAATGAGAACCCCTTCGGAAATAAGTTCACCTTCAATTTTTCCCCCAATGCGACTGGACCCTTTGCAATACAATTTGCCACTGAAATGGCAGCCTGAGGTTAAAATGGTCACGGCGGACTCATTGGAACCAAAACGTTTCGTGCTCGTAACCCCGGTCGTCTTCGTACTGTTAAAAAAACTCATAATTGTCTCCGGCAATTTTTGGAAATATTTCAATTCTAGCTAAAAAGGCGCTATACGAAAAGTAGGCAAAACAAAAGCCGGGTCTCGTTTGAGACTCGGCTTTGGTTTTTGCAGGACAGAAAGTTCCAAAAGAACATCCCGCCGAAGCAGATTTTAACGTTTAGAGAACTGGAATCGCTTACGTGCGCCAGGCTGACCTGGGAGTTTACGCTCTTTCTTACGAGCATCGCGTGTAAGAAGACCCGCTTTTTTCAGGATCTTATGGTTCGCTTCGTCAAGTTTGGACAGAGCTCTTGCAATCGCATGGCGAATAGCACCGGCTTGACCTGAGAGACCACCACCATCGACATTGATATTAACATCGAATTTTCCAACGTTATTTGTCAGCTCAAATGGCTGCATAATAAGAACGCGGGAAGTTGGGCGGATCAAGTAACTATCCAAAGAGCGGCCGTTGATTACGATATTGCCGTCGCCCTTTTTCAAATTAAGACGTGCTTTTGCAGTTTTACGTTTACCGATAGAGCTTTGAATATATTTCGTTGTCATAAACCTTATACTCCGTTCGCAATTCTCGGTTGTAGAGGACTTGGCTTCTGAGCCGCATGAGGATGAGATGCATCCTTATAGACCTTCAACTTCCTTAAAAACCGCTTACGCAACTTATTCTTAGGTAGCATTCCCATTACCGCGAAATGAATAAGACGATCTGGGTAGGTCTTTTTAAGATCTTCCGCATTGGTCGTCCTCAATCCACCTGGGTACTGGCTATGCTGGTAGTAATTCTTTTGATTCCATTTATCGCCGGTCAAATTGATTTGATCCGCGTTGGTAACAACAACAAAATCACCGCAGTCCATATAAGGTACAAAGTAGGGCTTATGTTTTCCGCGCAACACGTCAGCAATCTGTGATGCCAGACGGCCTAGTGTTTTTCCAGCTGCGTCTACGACAATCCAGTCTCTCTTTACGCTTGCTGGGCTTATGCTTGTGGTCCTCATCCATCTCTCCAAAAACGATAGCGATGCTGGTCATTTTCCAGCATTTTTTCCTAATTCATTCAGTCTAGGAACGGCGAAATATATCCTGGTCTCTTAGGAAAATCAACTCTTCTCGTCAGTTCTCAAGACAGCTCTAGCCTGAATGCAAACCACCTTATTACACTGGTGACAAATTGCCAACACCTTAGCAGAGAAGATTTTCACTTGAATCGTCAGGAAGATGCACAACACTCTCTTCGGAGCGAAGCTCTTTCCACTGGGAGTAGGAAATCAAGTTGCCATGGTAGACCTGCTGATAAATAGCCAGGATTTTACGAACCACCCGCTCCCAAGTAAATTTGCGAACACGGGCGTAACCTTTGCGTATTAAGCGGTTTCGAAGCTCCTGATCTTTGAGCAGGTCAAACATAGCATCTGCAAGTTGGGGTGCATTGCTGGCATCCACTGTCAAAGCTGCGTCCCCAACAACTTCCGGAAGAGAAGAGCTCTGAGAGGTCACAACAGGTGTTCCGCTCGCCATAGCCTCCAAAGGGGGAAATCCGAAACCTTCGTACAAACTTGGGTAGACCAGAATCTTGGCTTCCCTGTAGTGTTTGCGAAGATTCTCTTCGTCGACAAAACCAGTGAGAAGAATGTCCTCTTTAAACTCTCGAATAGTTAAAGTGAACTCTGCAAAAAGAGGGCTCTCTCCTCCTATAAGAACAAGTTTGGTTTTAATGTCAGGATTCTGTTTACGGAGAATTCCATACGCCTCGACAAGCAATTTAATATTCTTCCGAGGTTCCAAAGAGCCTACGTAGAGAATGTAATCTTCACGGGGACGATCGAGAACCGTTTCCTTTGAATCCGAGTGAAGGAAGAAATCATCCACAGCCCAATACACCAAGGAAATGCTATCGAGTCGAGTTTTGCAATATTGAAGAAGATCATTGCGTGAATTGTTGCTGTTAGTGACAACTTGTGAGGCTTTTTTTGCAATGCGTGGAATGACAAAACGGTACCAGTTACGAAATGCAAAACTATACCATTGCGGATTCACAATAAAACAAAGGTCGTGAATGTGAACAATGGATTTACCTTTATAAAATAAAGGAGCCATATTTGCAGGAGAATGAAGTACATCGATTTTATGTTTCTTCGCGAGTTTGGGAAGTATGATCTGTTCCCAAAAAATATTGCGAAGTGTTTCTCCAGAACGGAGATTGGATAAAACAAGCGTCACATTGGGATAAGACCACTCATGTTTCTCCAGTTCCTTATGACCTACAAAAAGAATGTACTGGTTCTTCCTGTCGAAGCGAATCAAAGTCGTAACCATGTTGATGGCTGCTCGTTGAACACCCGTCTGCTTCGTCATTAAAAAACGTCCGTTGATTCCAATTTTCATCAGTTTACTCTAAGCAACTTTGATATAAATTCAGTGTCTTTTCTGCCATTGCAGTCCACGTAAACGTTCTTGCGTGTTGAATTCCGCTTTCTCGAAATGGGTTACCCTCTGTTTCCAAAACACCAACAAACCAGTCTAGTGTTCTTGCAAGAGCATCTATATCCGAGGGATTTACAAAGACTGCATTGTCACCAACCACTTCAGGAAGACTAGAAGAACGGCTCACAATCACAGGTGCACCACAGGCCAGAGCTTCCAAGGGAGGAAGTCCGAAACCTTCATAACCCGACGGGTACACAAAAAGCTGACAGGATGAATACACAGCTGGCAAATGTTCTTCTTCTATAAAACGAATAAAATAGATCTGGTGTTTTTTCCCATATTCTTCCGCAAGTTTAATCAGTGTGTTGTCAACAGGCCCCACCAAAACAAGAGGGCTTTCCACATTGGACCGCACATAAGCACTGATAAGTTGGTACACATTTTTATGAGGTTTGTTATTGGAAAGACAAAAAACAAAACGATCGGGAAGTTCGTACAACTCGCGCACATATTCCAGAAATTTATTGTCGAGTACAGGTTTATAATGTTCGGAAACACCGTTGTAAGTTACAAACACTTTATCTCTTGGAACTCCCAAATATTTCGTCATCTCATTCTTTGAAAATTCGGAAACTGTAAGAACACACGCACTTCGAAACGTAGAATAGCGCACAATGGTATTGTAATAGAACTGATGCAGAGGTGTGTAATACTGTGGCAGCATGAGGTGGTTTAAATCGTGAATAGTCATAATCATTTTCGATGGACAAAGAAACGGTGCAACAAAAGAGGGTGAATGGAAGAGATCTATTCCATATTTTTGTAAAAGTCTGGGTATGGTCCATTGTTCTCGAAAGCTAATCCATCGTGCTTTTGTTGGGATAGGAAAGATGTGAGGTGGCCATTTCTTTTTAAGAAGCGGACTGTCTTCAAATACAATGATGTAAAATTGAAACGGAGTTTGCATCTGAGATAAACAGCGGACAAGTTCGAAGACGTAGCGTGCAATCCCATGCATGGATCTTGGCTGAATCATCCGCCCATCTATAGCTACTTTCTTAGGTCTTTTAGAATGCCCAGCCAATTTCAATTCCTATCTTAAGTGAAGTGGCAAATTTCTTCTGTAGGTAGTGTTTATCTTTTACGCTGATATGCGAATATTTACTTGGATTTTCCTCCGAATCGTCCATCACGTCATTGATATAATGTTTAACACCTGCAAAGCCACCGAGCGCAAAACCGATGCTTTCACCAACGAACCTATAACCCAAGCGCCCTGCAAGAGTAGGTCCTGACGCATTCACATGGTAGAGCGAAGGTGTAGACTGTGTTCCATTGCCCTGATTTGTATGAGATCGAACCCAATCTGCTTTTACAAAGCGATAACCCGCACCCATTCCCCAATGAAAGCCACTCATATTCATGGGATCTGTATAACGGCTGTACATCAAACTCAGCTCTCGTCCTTCACTCATAAGGGAGCTGCCAGGATTAGCTTTGATTTCGGGATTCGTCAATTCCTCTCGCTTGCCTCTTCCCACCCATTCTGTCCATTCCAATGCGAGAGTTCCCTTTTGAAAGAGATTGTATTCTCCTCGTATGGAACCTTCCCGCCCCAATGTAAGAACAGGAAGAGAAATTAAGAAATACTTTGCATCTGCAAGTGCTCGCATAGGAGTGAGAAGTTCCCAAAAAAGCAAAGCTCTCATGAAGTACTTATCAACGCAAAACCTAGAAAGAAACATAGATTCTCCCTTATGCTTTAGGACTCACTACTCTATTGTATCACTTCGTCACCCCGAGCAGCTCGAGATGACGGATGAGCGGTGACGTGCATGAACGATGATGTTAGAAATGAAAATCACCAACAAAGGAAAGATTGGACATGGAAAATTCAACATGGAAAATTCAAACACTCACTCTTCCTAACAAAATTAAAATTCGTTACGGTCTGTATTGTCAAAATGAAACTGCAATCGATCATTACGTCATTTTTCTAAATGGACATGGTGAGTTCATTGAAAAGTATGATTATCTGCCCGAAGATTTAAAACTTCCTCCCAACTATGCTTTCCTAACATGGGATCATAGAGGTCAAGGGGCATCAGATGGTGAACCAAGACTTCACATTGAAAATTACGATGAGTTAGGAAAAGACGCACAGTATATGGTGAAAACATTGGTTGGGAATAAACCTTATACTGTGATTGCTCATTCGATGGGGGGTCTCATCGCTTTATATTCAACAATGAAATCTTATCTTCAACCCGACAAACTTATTTTGAGTGCACCTTTTTTCGGTGTGCAACATTTTATTCCGGAATCTGTTGGACGTATGGTGGGAAATTTTCTAACGCGTCTTGGTTTCGGAAAGACTTATTTCCAACGAAAACTGCAGAGCAATATGAAATTCAAAAATAATATATTCACCCATTCCGAGGAACGTTTCGAAAAGCGATTCAAAAGTCCTTATATGATTGAAGGCATCACATTCGGCTGGATAAAAGCAAGTTTCGATGCTATTGACTACGTCACGGACGAAGCCAACCTTGCTCGATATAAGACGCCTACTAAAATTCTTGTTGGTGATGATGAACGCCTTGTTTCCATAAAAGCCATCAAGCAGTGGGTGGAAAAAGCAAAAAAAGTCAGCAAGGCTAATGTCTGCTTCGAAGAACTTGCCGGCACACGTCACGAAATCTTTGCGGAAGCTCCTCCCTACTACACTCGGGTTTTGGACCTCACACGCAAGTGCATGCTCGGCACCTAATTTTGCAGGTGAATTTTGCAATATTGCAGCCATTGGCGAGACATACGCACAACGCTCAAAACAGGAACTTTTCCTCTCGTTGATCTGCGCAGCCCTAAAGAGTTTGCACTCGGTCATATTCCCCGAGCGATCAACATTCCGCTTCTTGATAATGAGGAGCGTCATCAGGTCGGCAAACTTTACAAAGAAGGTGGCAAGCGGGAGGCCGTTCATCTTGGTCTTGAAATATTTGCAGCAAAAGCCGAGCGTTTTCTTTTCCAAATAGAACAGCTTGCTCCCCAACGAACGATCGCAGTGCATTGCTGGCGTGGTGGAATGCGTTCACGTCTCGTTGGATATTGGCTTTCTCTTGCAGGGTTCGAAGTTAGTATTTTAAAAGGCGGATATAAATCTTTCCGTCGCGATGTACACGAGGGGCTCGATGAGCTTGCAGCGCATCCCAAAATTGTTCTGAATGGAAGAACAGGCAGTGGAAAAACGCTTTTTCTAAAAAACTTCGCACGTGAACAACGCGCAATAGATTTGGAAGGGCTGGCGCATCATCGCGGATCTACATTCGGTGGACTTGCTCAAGAACAGGACTCACCTACGCAGCAGAATTTCGAAAATCAAATTTATGACGCCTATCTGGATTCCAAGAAGAGTCCCAAGTTGCTTTTCGAAATTGAAAATTTTATTGGCCCTGTGTGTGTTCCTCAACGCATTCGCGAATCTCTTCAGTTGGCTCCGATGATTTTTTTATCGCGAGAGTTCGAAGATAGAGTGCAGTTGTTAACGCAAATCTACTGTGAGAATTGGGATGATGAAGCGGAGAAGCAGTTCCAATCCAATCTTGTCTTACTCCGAAAATACATTTCGCACGAAGAAGAGCAAAAGATCCTTCATGCCATTCAAAGAAAAGATTTCAGCTACGCAATTTCCCAACTTCTTAGACTGCGTTATGATCGGGTCTATGATAAAAGTTTGAAACGGCACCAATTGCAAGCTATCGCACACTTCAATCTTTCCAGTGACGCAGAAGCTGCAAAAGTGTTTGTGGAAAACGCACTCGCATAGGGAAATTTTTGCCGAGTTGCTGCTGTTGAGAATTACTCACCTTCAGACGATAAAAAGTCGGCAACAGAAGACAAAGGAAGAGATCGATGGCTATCGATGTGAAAGTACCTGGTGTTGGAGAATCTGTTCAAGAAGGAATGATCGCCTCATGGGCAAAAAAAAGTGGAGATAAGGTTGAACAGGATGAACCTCTCTGCGCACTTGAAACAGATAAAGCGACAGTTGATGTCCCCTCACCCGAATCCGGTACTCTTCAAATTCTTGTCGAAGCAGGCAAAGTTGTTAAAGTGGGCGAAGTTATAGCACGCATCGAAGCTTCCCAAGCAAAAAGCAAAGACAGCAAAGCAGAACCCAAAGAAATAAAAAAAGAAGAGCCTAAAAAAGAAAAGGCTCCAGAACCTGCGCAGCCTGCAAAATCAGCACAGAAAGAAACAGCTTCTACACAAAAAGAAAACGGTCCGGCAGTTCGACGCATGGTCAAAGAGATGGGCGTCGACTTGAAAAACGTAGAAGCTCATGGCAAAGATGGAAGAACGACCAAGAGCGATATTATTACGTCTTTGGACAAATCAACAAAGCCCGAAAAAACAGATAAAACGGAAAAAACTGTCGCGACTACAAAACCTGCGCAAGCAACGGCAAAAGCAGCTCCAACAGGCCATCGTGAAGAAACACGGGAACCTATGTCTATGTTGCGAAGAAAAATCGCACGTCGACTGGTGGAATCTCAGCAAACTGCTGCAATACTCACCACCTTTAACGAAGTGGATATGAGCAATATCATTGCGCTTCGCAACAAATACAAAGATGGTTTTGAAAAACGCTATGGAATTAAACTCGGATTTATGGGTTTTTTCCTAAAAGCAAGTGTGTGGGCTTTGCAAGAATTCCCTCGTGTAAATGCTTATATTGACGGTGATGATATTGTTTATCACAACTACTGTGATATTGGAGTTGCAGTTTCAACGGAAAAAGGACTGTTGGTTCCCATTCTTAAAAATGTGGATCAGATGTCTTTGAAAGATATTGAAGAACAGATTGTTAATTTCTCTGTAAAAGCTCGTAACAACAAAATCACTGTGGATGACATTACGGGTGGAACGTTTACGGTTTCAAATGGAGGAATTTTCGGTTCCTTGCTTTCCACACCTATTATCAATCCACCTCAAACTGCAATTTTGGGAATGCATAAAATACAGCAAAGGGCAGTTGTACTCGAAGATGGTCGCATTGAAGCACGGCCTATGATGTATCTTGCTCTTTCTTACGATCATCGTTTGATTGATGGTAAAGAAGCTGTTCAGTTCCTTGTAAAAATAAAAGAAACAATAGAAGATCCAAGTCGTCTCTTACTGGGAGTGTGATTATGGCTGCGGAATTTGACGTTATTGTCATTGGAGCCGGTCCAGGTGGTTATGTTTGTGCAATACGTGCAGCACAGTTGGGAATGAAGACAGCGTGTGTAGAAGTTCGAGATTCACTCGGAGGCACCTGTTTGAATGTAGGTTGCATTCCTAGCAAAGCTTTACTCGAATCCACACACCACTTGCATCAATTGCAGAAGGAATTTGCAGATCACGGAATCACGGTCGAGAAAATCGGAATAGATCTTAAGAAAATGCAAGCACGTAAGTCCGGTGTGGTTCAATCCATTACGTCCGGAGTTGACTTTCTATTTAAGAAAAACAAGATCACTTGGCTACACGGTTGGGGAAAAGTCGAAGCGGAAAACAAAGTTTCTGTTCGCAGCAAAGAGGGAGAAACAAAAACCTATTCTGCGAAACATATTGTCATTGCAACAGGAAGTGAACCTATAGAGTTACCCTTTGCAAAGTTCGATCATAAGTTTGTTGTCGATTCAACAGATGCATTGATGTTTGAAAAAGTTCCCGAACATCTCATTATAGTCGGTGCTGGTGTTATTGGTTTGGAATTGGGAAGTGTTTGGAGCCGTTTGGGTGCGAAAGTTACATTCATCGAAGCGTTAAAAAACATACTCGGTAATAACGATATAGAAACTTCCAACTCCATGCTTAGGATTTTAACAAAACAAGGGATGACTTTTCATCTCGAATCCATGTTGGAATCTATAGAGATCAAAGGTGATAAAGTCACAGCACGTTGCAAAGGTAAAGAAGACGTTTTCGAAGGGGATAAAGTTCTCATCGCTATTGGTAGAAAACCTGCGAGTTCGAAGTTGGGGCTAGAAGAACTGGGTGTAAAGAGAGAGAAAAACGGTTGCATTATTGTGAACGAGAAATTTGAAAGTTCCGTTGCTTCTGTTTATGCAATCGGTGATGCGATAAGTGGACCTATGCTTGCACATAAAGCAGAAGAAGAAGGCATCGCACTTGCAGAATTTTTTGCAGGAAAAGCGGGTCATGTGAATTACGAGTCTGTGCCTAATATTGTGTACACGTGGCCTGAACTTGCTTCCGTTGGTCTTAGTGAAGAAGAAGCAAAGAAGCGGGGGATCAATTACAAGACAGGTAAATTTCAATTCCGAGCGAATGGTCGTTCCAAAGCAATGGGCAACGTTGATGGTTTTGTAAAAATTATTGCAGATGCACATACGGATCGTTTGATTGGAGTGCATATTTTAGGACCTATGGCTTCGGAAATTATAAGTGAAATTGCAGTTGCCTTTGAATATGGCGCAAGTGCGGAAGATCTTGCTCGATCGGTTCATGCACATCCAACGCTTGCGGAAGCGGTTAAAGAAGCTGCATTGGATGTTTCCAAACAAGCGATTCATGCTTGAGTGAAGGAAGGTTTAGTAAATGAGTCAGGATAAAAATACTTTTGCTTCGGGAACCAATGCTGCTTATATCGAAAGCATGTACGAAGATTATCGTAAAGATCCGAGTAGTCTTGATGATTCTTGGCAAAAATTTTTTGAAGGTTACGAATTCGGTCTCACTGCTGTCGTAGAACCTACAGGTGAACGCAGAGAAGATGCTAAGGTCGAAGCTTATATCAATGCCTACCGACGTCTTGGATACCTTGCTGCTTATTTGAATCCCTTGGACCCCAAACCTGAAATTCCTGAAAACTTGCATGTCACTTCTCATGAGTTGGATCACGTGGATGCAAACCGAAAATTCCTCACTGCGAATTTTGGCACGGGAGAGATGACTTTCGCAGAAATTACAAAGAAGCTGCAAGAAACCTACTGTGGTTCTATAGGTCCTGACTTCCGAGATTCCAATAATGTGGAAGAAGTTGTATGGCTCCAACAGATTATGGAAGCACATAACAATAAACCTTCTGTCTCTGCGGAATCAAAAAAACGTATTTTGCAAAAACTCGGAGAAGCGGAAGCTTTAGAACATTTTTTGCAAACACGCTATCTAGGACAAAAAAGATTCTCCGTCGAAGGGCTTGACGCTCTTATTCCTCTTCTTGATGGAATGATCGACGAAGCTGTGAATGTTGGTGTGCATGAAATCACTATGGGTATGGCACATCGAGGACGATTGAATGTACTCACTCACATTTTGAAAAAACCTTACGAGCGACTTCTTCTCGAATTCGAAGGACAGGTTTTCAATTCTTTCGACATTGAAGGTGACGTCAAATACCACATGGGTTATGCGCATGATGTAGAGACTTTCTCTGGGAAAAAAGTGAGAATCTACCTCTCTCCGAATCCAAGTCATTTGGAAGCTATTAACGCTCCTATTGCCGGTTTTACTAGAGCTAGACAAGAGCATGATGAAGGTTCTAGCGAAGGGATTTTACCTATTATTCTTCATGGTGATGCTGCGATCATTGGTCAAGGTGTCGTTGCGGAAGTGTTGAATCTCTCGCAATTGCAACATTATGGTACGGGTGGAACCATCCACATTATTACAAATAATCAAATTGGTTTTACAACAAATCCTTCTGCTGCAAAATCGTGTGCTTTCAGTTCGGACATTTCAAAAATGATCCGTATGCCCGTTCTGCACGTAAACGCAGATGATCCTGAAGCTGTTGCATGGGTAACCAAAATCGCAATTGCATACCGTCACAAGTTTAAAAAAGATATTCTGATCGACTTAGTAGGTTACAGACGCTATGGACATAATGAAACAGATGAACCGAGTTTCACACAACCTATTATGTATAAGAAGATTGCAGAGCACCCTACAGTTTTCCAAATCTATTCGAAGAAACTTATTGCGGAAGGAGTCGTCACTGAAGAAGAAAGTGCATCGTATTTATCTTCGGTCAAAGAACTCTTAAACGAAGCACAGAAGAGCGTGCACACCAAAGGTTTTGTCGCTCATCCCACACCTGCTCCTGCAGCATTCAAAGATATTCTTGCCTATAGAAAACCTGATCGTAATGAAGTGATGGCTTCCGTCATTACGCATGTTTCCGAAGCAAAATTAAAAGAACTTGCTCAGGAAATCCTCAACATCGATAAAACATTTACTCCTCATCCTAAAATCATCCGTCTTCTCGAAAACAGAGCAAAGATGATGGAAGGCGCCGGTGCTGTAGACTGGGGATTTGCGGAACTTCTTGCTTTTGCATCGCTAGCAGATCAAAAATATCCCGTTCGTCTTTCCGGTCAGGATTGCAAGAGAGGAACTTTCAGCAGTCGACATGCGGTTCTTTTTGATTATGAAACGGGTAAAGCCAATGAACTTCTTCAAAAGAAGAATTGGGCTCCGGTGAATGTGATCAACAGCCCCCTCAGTGAATTGGGTTGCATGGGATTCGAATTCGGTTATTCGGTTGGCAATCCTAATACGCTTGTTTTGTGGGAAGCACAGTACGGTGACTTCGTAAATGGTGCGCAGATTCTCATGGATCAGTTCCTCGTTGCTTCCGAAGCAAAGTGGCAACAGACAAGTGGTCTCGTGCTTTTACTCCCACATGGGCACGAAGGTGCAGGCCCTGAGCATACCAGTGCAAGACCGGAACGTTTTCTGCAAAGCTGCGGGAATTTGAATATTCAAGTTTGCAATGTGACGACACCCGCGCAGATGTTTCATCTACTGCGTAGGCAGATCTTGCGCAATTTCCGTAAGCCACTCGTTTTGATGTCACCGAAAAGTCTTCTCAGACATCCGAAGGTTATTTCGGAGTTGAAAGATTTCACTAGCACGACCTTCAAAGAATTCTTAGATGATACGGATCTAAAAAGCGGGAGCAAAGCAGAACGGCTGATGATGTGTACGGGTAAAATTTATTACGAGTTGACGGAGCTGAGGGAAAAAAATCCAGACTTCGCTCATGTTCCTATTCTGCGTTTGGAGCAGCTTTATCCCTTTCCTTATGAAGGGTTGTCGGAACTGTTCCAAGCTCGTTATCCACAAGTGCGTGAAGTGATTTGGGTTCAAGAGGAACCACAGAACATGGGTGCTTGGACTTTTGTTCGTGCACGTATTCCCCGCATTTCTGATACTATTCACAAAGTAGACTATGTGGGACGGAAAAATTCCGGTTCTACTGCAGAAGGTTCTGCAAAAGCACATACCGCAGAGCAAAAACGCATTCTCGAAGAAGCTTTTGCACTTGCAACTGCCAAAACTCCTCAACGTTTGGCCAGAAAGTAAATTTACTTGACAGAAATACCACACTATCAAAGTTTTACAGCACACGAACTTACTCACGAACAACAGTACGCGGTGCACCTTGCTGTAAGCTGCAAAGACAACTTAAAAATCAATGCTCTTGCGGGAACTGGCAAAACTTCAACACTGCGTGCTATTGCTTCGCATCTTCCTCGTCAGAGGGTTTTGTATCTTGCTTTCAACAAAGTAGTACAAGTGGAAGCGAGCACGAGTTTTCCTCGTAATGTTTCGGCACGCACCATACACAGCCTTGCGTACCGATCTATGCAGATGTTTGACGAACGTTGGCAGAAGAAATTAGGAACACGTTTTACTCTCAAAGACTATGCTGCGTTCTTGGGAATAGATCTGCGTGCGACTCGTGCCATGAGTACGATCT
>Ga0206941_10155_pt1 | contig 19915 bp, 24 predicted proteins | sample Alteio_BWOrgHeat_9_FD_153251 | JGI IMG/M metagenome (GOLD analysis project Ga0206941, IMG submission 153251) | Enriched cells from forest soil in Barre Woods Harvard Forest LTER site, Petersham, Massachusetts, United States -... | ecosystem: Environmental > Terrestrial > Soil > Temperate forest >...
GATTTATCGCTTTTTTGTGAAACAGTGTAAGTTCTATTGAGATAATGTTGAAGAATCAAATCGCCTGCTTCTTCCGCATATAAGCAAACTTTTTCAACAAGGTTCGAAAGATTAAGCAAGGTCTCTCCTTTCACATACATACCATAACCAAACATAAAACAGTGGAGTGAGAAAGCTTAGGCTATAATAAAGTAACGGTAAGCATAATATTAAGTTGTTCTTCAAATAAAAAAACTATGGGGCTCGAAATAAATGAGACTTTACTGTTGGATCCTTGTTTTATGTTCGTTCTTGGGATTATCGAAGTACGTTTATGCAGGAATTCACAATGTTCCCATCATTATACAGGCTGCACAACTTCGACCTGTTTTGCTTCATCCACTTGTGCAATATCGCTTGTTTAGAAATAATAATGGTGCAGCGCTTCCCATTCCTTTTCAAATCGATCAAAAAGACAAGTATTCGGACTATATTTTAGAAAGCGGTAAAAATCCCAATACCAAATCGAGCAATGGTTTGTTCAACGCTCAGGATGAACTCTGCATCATGGGAAACGATGTTGGTATCAAGCAAGTTCCCACAAAATGGGATTTTAAAAAGCCAGATATTTTATATGAAATTGATTTTTCTCTTTTGAGTGCTGTTGGAAAATCCAATGCTCCTCATGAAGGCGCCGTCTATTTAGGTATTTATTACAAAGATGCTCCTCCGCTAGCAAAAGAAACTTATGTACGATTTGATTTAGACAATGCGCAGATTATCACATCGCGTTATCGTTATTTATTCAATAGTAAAAATTATCTTGTGGTGCGTGGAATCGATGTCGAGAAGCCTCAAGGCGAAGAGCAAATCATCATGTCTTCCGCTGTTTATATGAGACTAGACATGAAGTATTTTCTCACGTTGAATCTTGGGCACAGTGACATTGAAAGCGAACTCGATGCTTATAAAATAGGACCTGTTCGTGTGATTGCGCGTGTGAATTTTGATTATAAAATTTTGAAGATGAAATTCGATTTGGGTATGTATACGGAGGTTTCCTTCTTTTCAAACTCTGTGAATCTTCCTGCTGTTATAGACAATCCTCTGGATGGAAAGAAGAGTTTGAACAAGGGTAGTTATTTTTATTATGGACTTGCATTAGTTGATAATCCCAAAGATTTGGAACCGCAATCGAACATGCCTGACTTCAAAGGGAAGGGGGGTTTTTTTAGTTTTAAAGAACCGACACCCCAAGGTTTCTACTGGGCCAGTGCAAAATCGGAAAAATATGCGATTTATTTGGAATTCCAACCTTCCAAGCAGATGGAAAAAGATGGGAACATCCCTTACATGTATGTGGAAAGTGTAGGAAAGGAGGATTTGCAAACACGTAAGAACGGCCCTCTTCCTTTGGGTGAGAGTCCTGTGAATGTTGCGGTTTCTTTTGATCTCGATAACTTCCGAATGGGTGTGCATCAGGTTGCTTTCCGAGTTTTTATAGAAAATAATAAAGCGGAATCTGTTCTCGAAGAATTCAAAACACTCAAAGACTGGAGAATAGGTGCACAGCGTCTTGATTTGGGTACTACGATTTCCAAAGAAGTTCCCAAAGCTGCACCTACACCTAAGAAGACACCTGCAAAGAAAGCAGCACCTGCAAAGAAAGCAAGTCCCGCAAAGTCCAAGAACTAGCAAGCTTTGTTCCTTTGTGGCATTCTCTTCTTTATAAACGAAGGAGCAAGTATGTCCGAGAACTTAGAAATACACAATACGAACCAAGATTTTATACACTCCGAACATCCCATGGTCGTCTTCCTACGGGGTGACGAAGAGTACTTCAACGATTTCTGCATGAATGCCGAACAGGCTATGCAAGTTCTTGGTATACGCAGATCGCGTTTGAATCAGATTTCGGGAAAAGAATTACGTGTAGGTCGTGCGCGTATTGATAACTACATACGGCCCGTCTATAGAAAACAAGATGTCGAAGAATACCTCAAATGGATACGTCCCACTGCAACACATAAGAAATCGTCCGATCTTCTCAATGAAGCACGTTCCAAACTCGAACAACAAAGCGATCGTCTCTCTGAACAGTTGACTTCACGTTTTGAAAGCATGATCGAAACTTTTATTGCGAATTTCCAAAATCAGTTTTTAGACCAACGTAAGTTCACAAATACTGTACTAAACGTCATGCAAAAGAGTTTACGTCTCAGTGTGCATAAACTTTTACACCGCTCTTCTTTTCAAGAAACTCAATCCACTCGCTATTGGGATGAACTCAAAGAAGGTTTTTTCCAAATACAATCTATGAAAAAGGAAATTGAGGAACTGAAAGTTGCAATGGTGCAAAACACGGACATTACAAAGTACAGCGAACGCATATTAGTGGATATGCAAACACAAAATAAAGACTTGCTTGAAAAACTAGATGCTATTGCAAAAGAACTCGATCAAATAAAAAACCCTGTTTTGCCAGATCCCCTTCCTATTGTTCGCTTGCGAAGAGCTTCTGGAAACTATTCAAGAGGACGGCAAGAAAGCAAAAATACCCCTATTATTTCAGCTTTTCCTGCAAAAAATCCAGGTTTTGTGCCATCTTGGAGGAGGAAAAAAGTAGCGATCAGGCACTCCTGTTCTAAAGCCGAAAAGGGGTTAAAATAAGTGTAAAGAGATGAGATGGGGGCAGCCTTTACATGTTCAAGATCAGAAATATTTTAAGCTTAGTTTTTGCCCTCGTCTGGATTTTACATTGTCAAGGACAGTCCGGTATAAGTCGAAATCCAAACCCTTATGTGAACACAAACACCACTACATTCACCCCTCTGCCCTTCACAAACACTGCAACTTCGACTTCAACATCCACCTCAACTTCGACTTCAACTTCCACATCCACGTCTACTTCCTTATCAGGAACACGCATACTCGATAATTCAACCCCTGTACCATTGACATTAAATACAGGAACTATAACAGCAGACAGACCTGAAGACTGTCCCAATACGATTTGTCTAGTGAGCCAGGATGCAAGTGTACTCGCTGCTTTGCAAACATTCACGTCCACTGCGACGAATACTTCCACTACACCTGTATCTTTTAGCCCTACGGCAGCTCCGATACGAAACTACTTTAAAACAGTATGTCTCGTTACCCGACTTGTGGATTTGTATCAGCCGATATTTTTTCAAAACTGTTCTTCTGTTTCTGGTGAAGAATTTTTCGTAGAGCAAAGTGGTTCAGGGGTTTTATTTCACCCCGCTTCTCGACATGACCTTTGTATCAACACACCAGGAACACCCACTGCAGGTGAAGAACTGGATCTTGCAAGCTGTGATGGAAGTTCAGGGCAACTCTGGGATTACGATACAAGCAGCCCACCGGAAGCTTTCGTGCACCCCTCTGCCGATCTCTCGTTATGTCTAGTGCGTGGTCAAGATCAAAGTGGAAATGCTGTGATTGGTCTTTGGGATTGTGATAGTCAGAATACGCAACTGATGTGGGAAAATATTACCTTCTAGATCCCCGGGCACTCGGCCTTCGGTCTCCTTGGGGATGACGGATTAATCCCAGTTACGCACACCTCCGATATGAACTCCTCCTATACCACGTGTGATGGGAAAGCCACGACTGTGGGGAAAGAGATGGCATTTGTAAGATTCGTGTGTGAGAAAGTGATCGATACCGACAGCTTTCAATACAATGTCTTCCAAAAACTTCTGATCATCACCGTACACAGCTTTTTTATCACCTATAAAATTCTTATACAGTGTTTGCATCTTGTCTTCGTTATAAGCTTGCTTAAGCTTTTCTCTCAGAGGATGTATCTTTGCACCCCACATTCCTGCAAGCAAGGGGTCAAAGTCTCCTTCTTTGTCATGCATTCCGTGAAGTATAGCCCAGTCTTCTTTCATCCAATCCGCAACCGCAGCAACTTCCCTTGGGTAAATTCTTGAATCTGCATCCCGACTGATAAAACGGTCATAGTCCATATCTGCAACAAAAAATCGGGAGGAAGCATTTGCATATTCTGGACCCACTTTAACAACAGCACCTTTGTCTTTAGCCTGTTGAATGATGTCGGGAGGAACCGATTTGGAGTCGAAAAAAACTACGACATCCCAAGTTGGATAAAGATCTTTGGCAATATCGATGTTTTCAAGAACCCCGTAGGTGTACATTTTCTTTTTTCCATAGACGCAAAAGGTAATTGCTTTTTTTTCGTTGGGACGGCTTACGATTTCTTTTGCTTCTTTAAGAATAGTAGCAACGGATTTGTTTCTGTATTCCTCAGGCGATTTGCACTGGCTTTCCTGACGAGTTGCACAGGAAATAATGCTTATTAGAAAAATGAAACTGTATAATTTCATAGAACCCTCTATTTACGATTAAAATCCCACACATACTGAACGCCAATTGCTAAAAACGTCGTTTGGAAATTCATCTGTAGCAAATGATAAGCAAGTGAATATTCAATATGACCCCATGGTGCCAGTCCCGTACGTGAAAAAAGTCCTACAGACATTCCATAGAGAAGATCTTCGTGAAACACTTCTTTTCTAATATAAGTTTTAGTCTGTTTCCAAAAATTTGCATCCATTCCGAGACTAATCCCTAATGGGAAATATCCGTTATAAACAAGCAAAGACAATTCAGGTGTGATGAGGATGTTTTCATTAACAAAACCATTTTTGCGAGGAACGTAATATTCGACTCGCAGCCCAATTCCAGGTTCATAAGCACTAAGAAAGGGTAATGTATATTCATACGCAGCTGTAAAACCAACGGTATTGTTGAACTGTTCTTTAAGATCATCCATGAATACATAACCACTCATTCCCAGTCCGAGGTGGTGTCCGCTGAGTTGAGATGCGTGGGAAAAGCTTGAATGTAAAAACAGTAAACAGAAAAGAGCTAACTTTTTCATCTGATCTCCGTTAAGTGCCGCAATTGAATTCGCGATGATAGGAGCGTAGCAACCATTGGTAGTGGGAAGTCAGGCAGTTGTTGCATTCTCCGACAGTGGTGAACATGATAACATCGTAAGCTGAAAAGAGTACGGATTTTTTTCCAGCATCACCTAGATTTTCTGTTTTATTTTTTATTCTGTAGTCTTCGAACGCAATCTGTTTGCACTGATCCGAAACATAGAATCCTGTTGTGTATCTTGCAAGGTCTTGTGTTGCAAGGTGATCACTGTGTGAGAATTTTTTCTCACTTCCTGGATCTTGAATGTAAAAGGTTAGGGGTTGAGCGGGTGCAGGAACTTCTCTTGCGACTATGTTTTTCATGAGTGTTTGCAATTCACTCCAGGTAAACGTGTTTGCTTTGTCTATAGTCGTTATTTTGCTGATATCTCCATCCCGAAGTTTGAGCATGGATTCACCGTTACTTGCTGAGGAACCACTTCCGTCGGGGAAACCATCGGGTAAGCGGATAAAATACATGCTGACATTTCGTAAAGTGTGGTGACGTATGTTCTTTCCGTTTAACGACAGAGTTTCATCTGTTTCGCTGGGGTCTCCTTGCACAAGAGGATAGCCTAAAGATGCACGCACGGATGCAAGGCTTGCAAGTTCTCGTGCTTGCCAATAAGTTGTACCTTTTCCAGCATCTCCTGCGTTTGTAAGCACTATAGTTACTTTTGTAGATGCGGAACGGATGACGTCATAAGCGTATTCACCCATGAAAAGTTGCCAGTCGTCCGGGTGAGGAACGAGAAAAACATGATGTGCATTAAAATCAATAGCAATGGTTTTGCGAAGCGTACGAGTGGTGTTGATGTCTTTCGCTCCGCAACTGAAAAGAAGAGCAGATAGGCTTAATAAACTTATTTTAGAAATTTTTTGCAATTCTAAGCCCCAAATCAAAGTAAACATTGGTCAGATGTATTTCCGGGATATGGGAGAAGATGAAGAATTCCACTTCGAAAAGGGAAGAGATGTTAAAAGAATTCGTTAGACCCACGAGTAAACTTCGAAAATTCCCTTTGTCTGAAGACGCATAGTTTCTTCCTAAGTGATTGCGTACGGTCCAATAGGTGATTTCAGGGCGCAGAGATATAAAGAGGGAATACCAGGAGATTTTGAAAAATTCCTTATCAAGACCAAGGCTGATGGAATACAGACGAAGAGAAGTGGATTCTCGAATATCATCTCCTTTGAGGGGAGCGTAGTCAACGGAAGATCCTATATAAAGTCCTTCCCAGAGTTTTGGAATTTCCCAAAGCCCGTTGATGTTGTAGGAGACTCCATCTTTGAAATAGTCTCTTAGGTTGCCAAAAAGAGCTGTGTAGCTTAGTCCAAGACCGAGACGTTTATTTGCAGCAACGTTCTCGTTGGCATAAGCAGAATAGGAGATGCTAAGCAGAAGAATGAATTTTAGGATTTTCATAATTCCATTTTACAGGGACTTTCAAGGAGAAGTAAAGGGCTCAAACAAGAACTTCGTCACTGGGATCAAAGGGAGGTTTATCTATGCACAGTATACTTTGCTCTTCTAGAGTGTTGTTTTCATAACTGTGTGCAATTTTCTTAGGCCAAACTTTAACCGTTCCTCCAGCAATACTTTTATCATCCAAACTGAGACCGTCTGTTAATATGATTTCTTTCTCTTCCATAATATTGTGATAGTGAGGAGGTATACGAAATCCAGAAGCGATGCGAAGCCTGTAAACACCGAAACTTTGATTCACAAGCAAACAATCCACCTGACCAAAACGCGTTTTCTCTATTTCCATGTTAAATCGGAATCGATCTATGGGGTAGATTCTCTGTGCCGTTTCTATAACAAGCTTGCTAAAAGGATATTTCCCAGGAGCTGAATAACGTGAGTCGGAAAATAGATAATGCAGCACAAGATCTACGAATTCCAGTTCCGAAGAAAGAGGACAAAACTGCCAAAGAAACTGGATTTCTCTCTCAATGTTTTGTACATAGTTTGGAGCAATCTTTGTCTGTGCGTTTTTGAAAAGATCTATGCGCATAGATAGAGTTTTTAAGGAACCCGCAGCAGGTTCTTTAAATGAGACTTGAAACGAAAAGTCTACTTTTTTAGCAGGCATAGAAGATTCTCCCCTTGATGAAAGAGAGCTGATGAAATTCTACCGTTATATCTTAGCGTTCGGATCCAATCTTGGGAACCGTGAGTTCAATTGCCAACGGGGCGAGGAACATCTTCTAAATTTCGGGCGTATACTCAGCGTTTCGCGCAAGTTGTATACGGAACCGTTGAAGTCTGACATTTTTGTCGTTGAAGAAAATCAAGAAGCTTATCTCAATTATATTATTGAATTCCACTGTTCTCTTTCACCGCAAGATCTTTACAAAGAAATTGCCTATATAGAAGACCAAGTGGGTCATGATCGTACTCGCAAATGGGCGCCCCGTCATTTGGATATCGATATTCTGTTTGTGAGTGTGCAAAGTTCTGAAAGCCAATGGAGTCCACTTTCGCTAAACGAGCGAGAGGGGCTCATTATTCCTCATAGTGAGATTTTAAAACGACCTTTTCTTGTGGAGTTACTTCAAAGCTTGAATAAGACGGACAATCTTGAGTACGCACTCTTCAATGCTCATAGAACTGGTGTCGAACTCTAAAGCATCGTCTGCTTTTTGCAAGGGAGCGTGGTTACGTTGTGCATCTTGAAGATCACGTGCATGTATTTCATTAACAAGATCTTTGGTGGAAGGAAGTGGTGTTAAATTCTTCTCTAACATCTGTTTATAACGACGGTGTGCACGTGCTTCCAAATCTGCAATCATAAAAAGTTTAAGATCTGCGTTCGGAAACACAACCGTACCAATATCTCTACCATCAATGATCACACCATGTTTTGCATTCAGAGCAAGTTTGCGTTGGATGGGGAGTAGAAGCGCACGCACGGATTGAGATTTTGCAACATCACTTGCAAGACGACCCATTTGTTCACTTTGCAACTCATGAGTGATCTCTTTACCCTTGTAATAGAAAACTTCTTCTCTCCATTCTATATCTTTTTCGGATTTTTGAATGAGTTCTGCAAGTTCCTTGTCTGCACTGAGAGAGACACCATTTTTTTGTGCAAGAAAACCAACCAAACGGTAAAGAGCACCCGTGTTGAGGTAGTCCCAACCTAACTTCTTGCTAACAAGTGAGGCTATGGTGGATTTTCCAGAACCAGCAGGACCGTCTATAGCAACGATTTTAGGCATGCGAAGACTCATGAATGGATCCCATATTGAGGAACTTGTTCATCCGGTGTTCTTTGAGTTCTTCACCTGATAGTAAAACAAGTTCCTTCAAATCACCGAGAATAGTTTGTTTAATCTGTTCCGCAACAAAGTCTAAATTTCTATGCGCTCCACCATTCGGTTCGGGAATAATGGAATCGATAACTCCCAACTCCAAAGCATACGGAGACGTAAGTTTCAAAGCCTCTGCTATAAAATGTGCTTTTGTAGAATCTTTGAGAAGAATAGACGCACAACCTTCCGGAGAAATCACGGAATAAATAGAGTACTGCATCATGTGAACGCGGTTGGCTACTCCAAGAGCAAGGGCACCTCCGCTACCACCTTCTCCAAGGACTATGCAGATGACCGGAACTTTTAGCTTGGCCATGACCATAATGTTTTTGCCAATAGCTTCGGACTGTCCCCGTTCTTCTGCATCAATTCCTGGATAAGCGCCTGGGGTGTCGATGAAAGTGACAATGGGTAAAGAAAGGCGTTCGGCAAGGGACATCAGACGCAGAGCTTTGCGATAACCTTCCGGCTTGGGCATACCGAAGTTGCGAGCGATATTGTCTTTGGTTCCTCTGCCTTTTTGATGGCCGATAATCACGAAGGACTGACCCTCAATTTTTCCAATGCCTCCGACTATTGCGGGGTCATCATAGAAGTTACGATCGCCATGCAGTTCTATAAAAGAAGGACAAATGAGCGAGAGAATATCTTTAGTCGTCGGTCTTTTGGGATGGCGCGAGAGCTGCGTGATTTCATAAGCGCTTAGATTGGCAAACATCGTGTCACGAAGTTGATCGGCCTGAGTTTCCAAATCCGAGATTTCAGAATTCAAATTTATTGCCTGCGTAACAGACATGCGCCTGAGTGCGTCTATACGCATTTCCAATTCCGCAAGGGGTTGTTCAAAGGGGATATAATCCATAACGAAGCCTTTTTCTCTGAGGTCAGTTCTGCGCATTTTAATCCAAATTTGATAAAATTTTCATTCTTTATTATTGATTAATTTTTAATCATTAAAACAGAAACTTAGCTGCCAATATGACCTTGTTGAACATAGTGATTTCTGTTAGAGGCTGAACAGTTTGGGTCTGTCTAATCTTTTTAGGAAATTGTATGAAAGCTTCGCATTTGCTTATGGGTTTGTTTTTGGTGAGTATGATTCCTGCAACGTATGCATCCGACAATGTTGCACCAGAGGAATACGAAAGTCTCTTTTTGGACGATTCTGAGGAAGAAGTTTGTATCTGTGAAGAGGATCTTATTTTTGAAAAAATATGTGCAGAGGAAGAAGAGTGTTTTTTCGAAGCTAATTTTGATGAGAAAGGATCACGACGAGAAAAGATGAGACGTGATCGCAAGTTTAAAAAACACTATGAGAAGAAAGAAGAAGTTAAAGAAGAGGTAAATCCTGAAACTGAAAACACCGAAGAACAGGCTATTGTCAATGAAGATGAAGAAGAGTCTTCACAAAACAAAAAGAAGAAATGTGAATGTGTTCGTGTGGATAAAAAAGTGAAGAACCTTCATCAATATAATAACCAAGATGCTAAAGGAAAGGCCTTTAATAAAAGGTCAAAGCAAAAGACTAAAATTGCGAAGGCTCAAAAATTTGAAATTCCCTTTTTCATGGCACCGATACTTCCTTTGGTGATTGGGCAGTTTGGATTCCATTCACATCACTAGTCTTTTTTAGGACTGTCTTTGCTTGCTTCCGGTTTGGCTTCTGGTGTGGGTTCCGATTTGGTTTCGGAAGCAGGTGCTGTCGTTGAAGAGCTGGACTTCGGCTTCTCACGAAAATCGGTAACGTACCATCCTTCTCCTTTTAAGGAGAAACCAGTAGCACTGATTATCTTTTCAAGTTTACCTGTTTTGCAAACAGGGCATTCGGTGGGATAGGGGTCGGACATTTTCTGCCACTGCTCTGTGATAGCACCACAACTTTGACATTTGAATTCGTATACTGGCATTTCTAGCAAGTCTCCATGTTTAACGTCATCCCGAGCGAAGTCGAGGGATCTCCTGCATAGCTCTTCGGGTTCACGAGAATATCAAATTTTTTTTCGAAATCGACGGAAAAGAGGAATCTTGCGGATCATGTCGAAGGGTTTTGCAGAATGCGATGTTTTTTTCGGAATCCAAATTTTAAGCTCGTTGCGTTCATACAAATAACGAATCTGCTCCGCATCCACTTCCGCGGGAAGCTTCACAGTGCGGTGTATGCTGCGTTTAGCATACTGATGAGAACGTGAGACAAGATAGGAAGAAGCATAGATATTCAAAATTCCATTACGAAAATTAATGCGAATATCATCTTTTATAAAACCCGGAATCACAGCAACCACCAAATAGTTCCTGCGATCTTCATGCAATACAATACGTTCCCGCTCTTCCTCTTTAGAGAAAAAGTCAAAAAAACCTCGCGGAGGCCACGAGCCAGACGGTACTAGACTTACACTATTCATTGGCGGTTCTTCTCCAAAAGGCGATTCTAGCAGAAATTGCTTCCATTTGCCCTCTATCTCCCTATCATCGTCTTTTTATTGCAAAAGTTCATAAATTCCATTCCAAAAAACCCCCTTCTTTTTCATCAGCATACTGCGAGAAATTGTTTAGTAGACGAAACGCTCCAATATAAGATACTGAAAATGAAGACGAAATAGAAAGTCCTTCCCAGGAATTTGGAATCGTTTTAAGACTCAGGGCTGTGCAAATTTTTCGAGTAGCTAAGACTCTTTTAGCCATCTCTTGCATAGGATGGCGATATTTGCTATAGCTGACTCTTGGATTCATGGTCTAAAAGAAAAATATCTGGAAAGGAATTTACAAAAATGGCTGAAGTACTGAAAAATAATCAGGAAGTTTTCGAAACGCCATCACTGGCGACGGATGCTTTTAGAAAATCTAATGTTTCTAGCGACGACGCTACGCCTGAACTTATTAAACCAAAAAAATACCTTTGCTTTGCAGATGCTCACAAATTCGCAAAGTCATTGAATTTTAAAACACGTAAAGAGTGGCGCCTCTACGTAAAAGGCGGGATCATGGATCGCCCTCCAAAACCAGAAAACATTCCAGCTCATCCAGACGGAATCTACCGTTTAAAAGGATGGCAAGGTTGGAAGTTCTGGCTCGGAACAGCGAACCAAGGGCTTAGCCAAGCACCAAAAACACCACAAGCTACACATTAATTCCAATTGGGCTTACCCCAACTGAGAAAAACGAGTGCTCTGAGTAGCAGCCTTCTCTTCTTCCAAGTAGCGATCAAAACGAGCTGCAACCAATCTTACAAGAAGACGACCTAAAACAGCGCTCAGAGCAAACCCCTCACTGTTCAAAGTTAAAATTCCTTCAGATTCAAAACTTTCTAATGCTCCGTTTTCGCACTCAAAATACTTCTGAAGATCCAAACCCACACGCTCACTCAACTCATTCCAATTCAAAGATCCATAACAGTACAATTCATGAATAAGCTCTTGTCGAATTTTGTCATCCGATGTGAGCTTTATGCCTTTGTGCACAGTCCATTCTTCTTTTGCGAGTGCAGCATTCCATTCCTCACTCGTTTTTTTGTTCTGCCAAAAATATCCGGGAACTTGACTCACAGCAGAAGGACCCATTCCTATAATCGCAAGTGATTTCCCCGTAGTCATACCCTGGAAATTACGACGCAGACTCTTGTCCTGAATAGCTTCGCTAAGCCACTCTTCTTTTTTTGCAAAATGATCAAGACCTATAAATCCGTATCCCTTCTGTGTAAATGTATTCAAAGCAGCAAGGAATATATCGATGTTTTCCATTTCGGAAGGAAGATGCTCGCGACCAAAAGATTTCTGCCATTTAAACAGTTCAGGAATCAAAGCGAGTCTATAAAAAGCAATACGATCCGGTGATAATTTCAATGTTAATTCAAGACTCCTCTCCATCGATTCCAAACTTTGAAAAGGAAGTCCATAAATCAAATCGAAATTAATAGATTCAAAACTCAAGCTCCGTGCTTGTTTTACGATCTCTTCCACCATTTCGTAAGGTTGTATGCGATTGATTGCTTTTTGAACTTTTTCAGAAAAATCTTGCACACCCAAAGATACACGATTGCACCCTGCTGCACGTAAAGTTTGCAAGTGTTCAAAAGTGGTCACACGCGGATCAATTTCAACTGCTATTTCTGCATTTTCCCTAACAGAGAAACGAGAACGTATAGCTTCGAACAGTCTTTTCAATTGTTCTGCACTCAGAAAAGTAGGAGTGCCACCACCAAGATGTATCTGTTCCACTGCGTTGGATTTTAAATGCTGTGAGTAAAAAGACATCTCTTGAATAAGACCGTCCACAAGTTTCTCACGAGGGTCGTTTTTTTTCTGTCTGTCTTCAGGATAAATTTCTTTAGTACATGCACAGTAAAAACACAGTTGTCGACAATACGGAATATGAAAATAGAGTGAGAGAGCATGTGATTGAGATTCTAAAACGCCAAGCGCTTCTTTTATACCATTCAGAGGAAAATTCTCTTGCCAGTAAGGAGCAGCAGGATAGGAAGTATGCCGTGGCAAATTCATCTTTGCATATTTTAAGTAAGTTTTAATCTCGGATTCAGCCAATTGAAATTGCATGTTCGGTCCTCAAAATTCGGTCAAAAAATACTCTGCGTAGATGGGTTCATCAATGAAATAGTGTGAGCGGTTTTGTTTGAAGCTTCTGTATTTTGAATTTTACCGGGAAATTTGAAAGAAATTGCCATCGACCGAAAAAACACCTTTTAAAGCAGGTGCGTCTTTTGCTTCGAATCCTTTGCGGCCTTGAAGCCAGTCGCATTTGAATTTCCTGCACACTTGAGGACGCACAGCATAAATTCCACAGCCAGACGGGGTGAGAAAACGACAGGAGACACCGGCTTCTTTTGCAATGTCTTCACCTGTATCGTAACGGGTTGTATATCCCATTTGAGATTCTATTTTTAGAAAGGTGCAGCAAGCGGTGCAAGATGTGCAATTTCGTTCTTTCTTCATGCTTCTGCCTCATTTTCAGAAGTCTAGAATTTGTAATTCCACAAAGCTTGAACAATACCGTTCTTAAAAGCAGGTTTAAAAACAAACGCAGAAGCATCTGTGTAGAGCATATTATCGCTCGTAAACGCTAGACCTAGGGTGTGTTTGGGAGTTAAGCCCCAATCCAGTTCCGGGTTAATAGCGAGGTTGTAACTCCACGTACCGTTTTGATCGGCATCATCGGAGAAACTTCGATTGCGTGTCATGCGAAATTGTATGTCGAATGTGAAAAGAAAACTTTTCCCGAATTTAAAATCGGTACTCTGTTCTACAAACGTTTCATAAATAGGATTTGCTATGTCTTTTTTTTCTGTTTCGAAACCATTTTTTTTGTAGATGAAAAAAGTCGGTGCCAAAGCAATATCGGCTTCGAGAAAGCTGAAGAATTTTTTACGTAGAACCAAATAAGTTCGAGAAGTCGTGATCATTCCCTGACTTACTTTCGAAGGAAAGTGGGTTCTTGTTGAATCCGTAGGCATATACAGACGTTCTTGTATGGAAAAAGTCAGTGTTTTGTCTTCGTTTTTCCACAGATTGTTAAAACGCATTCGGAAAAAACCAGGTTGCCAGAGAAAGTTTGGCTCTTTGAACACACTCTTGTTTGTCTTATGGTAGTAAAGAGCTGTGTTGAAGTACTGTACGTAAGAGAATTTCGTATTCTCATTCAAGGGGTATCCGAGTTCCACTAAGTTTTCCGTGTGCCATTCACCGATGCGAGGAACGAGGGTGGGTCTTAGTTCTATAACATGGTTGGTTTTGGGTGGAGGTATAAGTTCGGGAGCTTTTTCCGTTCCAAGTTCGGGACTGGACGTGCTCGTTTCTATACGTTCTTCCGTTTTTTGAGGTCGGGAAAGGGGAGGAGCTGCAGACAGAGTTTGTGCAACTAAAACACTAAGCGAAGTATAAGCCAAAAAGACTCGAATACACATCGTGCTTCCTCGATAAGTACTCTTAGAGTATAGCAGAAAAAGGTTTCTGCTATACTAGTGGTATTGGCAAAATTTCTTTGGGGGGTGCTATGTATTTACTCTTAGCTTTAATACTTTCTTTATCTTGTGCACATAAGTCGAACGAACGAAAACCATCGCACTCCAAAAAATCAGAACCCTCTCCGACAAAATGGTTTTATCTCAGCACCTGCACAAAAGATGGTGTCTGTGATGAAACATCCAAAGCTCAGGTTGCAGATTATTTTTGCAGAAGCAAAGGTTTCGACCAGCATAGAACCTTCAAAATGCAAACCACACATACAAGCAACACTCGTGTTGTAAAACTGCGTACCTGTGATTTGAAAGCGAATCCCAATGATATGAAAAAATCACGTTGTGAGTGGATAGATACAGATTTGAAAGAAGAAGATGGACAAAAAGAAGCGTTTAAAAAGATCTCGTGTTTTAAAGAAAACAAAGAAGGAGCGGATAAAACATTTACGCACTTCGAAGACTAGAGATTTGTCTTTTCTGCTGAAACGTGCTCAATACTCACTTCTGTGCTGAGTATAAAACTCCGACCTTCTATCTCATAATGCAACTCTACAAACGCTGCACGCCATGCTGGTGTTTTAGGAGAAAGTAGAGGTACTTCGATCTTGCATGTATCTGTTTCGGAACAGTGGAATTCCACTTCACTCTCGTAATAACACGTATCGCAAAGAGACATAGAAAAGAAATGACGGATGTACTTCTTGAAAATTTGCCACTTTTTTACAAGCCACCATTTAGAAAATTCATTTAAATATCGAAAGTCTCTATTCTTTTCATTAAAGGCAGTCCACAGTTTTACTTTTGCAGGCTTGCTCGAACTCTTCACATCAATACGATTTTTTTCAAAGGACCATTGTAATTTAGGTAAGGCTGTTTTGTTCATTAAAAAATCAAAAAAGGAATCTACAGAAGCATTTGCAGACTCAAGACTTTGAGTGGAATCGGCAATAAAAAAACCACGGAAATAGTGCATAGAATTAGGAAGAACACGAAAGAAATTTTCAGAACCCGGAAGTTCCTTAAGAAACCACTGAGACGAATCGGGTACAAAAAAATCATCACCACTTGCGGTGATAATTAATTTCGGAATCGCAAGACGTTCTTTGTATTTGGGATCGTAGTCAGCTCCTAAATAAGAGAAGGGGTCTTCGATTTTCATCAAATCTGCAAGCTCTGGAGAGTTGAGTTTGTGTGTGAGTTCGCTGTAATCTTTGTCTATAGCATAAGGGCATTCACCATAAACTTTGCAAATATGAACTATCGATTTCTGTGTGTTTAAAATATCAATCACGATGGGAATGATCGCTTGTACTCGATTGTCTTCGAGAGCTGTAAGCCAAACGGCCCAACCCCGTTTGGAAAGTCCCGTGAGCACGAAATTTTGGGTTCCTTTAAGTTTCTGAACTAGATCCATTGCTTTGACTACAGCTTTTACCATGGGCAAATGTCCAGCAAGGTAAGCGTTTTTAAGCGGATCTTTCATAACTTTTTCGTAAGTGGATGCAACGATCTGATCTTCTCTTTTGAAGCTTCCATCCATGGGTAGGGATTGGTTAGGAACATCTTGCAAATCTACAATGAGAGCATTGTTCTTATGAGCGAGAGATTTGAAATCTAAATGTTCTTTGGAAGCAATAAAATCCTGATCTTTACCCTCTGCATTTCTCACATAACCTCCTCCTACATAGAGAAGAGCTGTGTTGTGAGAGAGTTTGTCAGGAGTGTATAAGACAAGCTTGTGTTTCCAAACCGTGGTGGGGATGTCTTTGTTTTCTTCTATAGGCCATTTTTGTGATTCGAAAACGTAAGTTTCGATCGTGATATCGTTTTCTTTTTGTGTAGAAAGCAATTGAAAGGAGTTCACACCATCGTTGTGGCGTATAAAACAACTGAGAACTTCACTCAGTTTTGTGAAGCAAGGTTCCTTGTCTTTTGGATCAGCAATAAGAGATTGGGAAAGAAGAGAGGTCAAGAGGAGAAGTGTCCATTTCATACAAAGAACCTTTACATGGCTGTTGTTGCCCGTGCGAATTAACTTGCTGCGCTAGCGAGCTGACGTGCTTCGCTTTCGAGTTTTGTTAGCTCTTCTTCAGAAGAACTGTCGAAGTAGCCTTTGATATTAGCATCTTTATCAATAAGTACAAAACGTGTGGAGTGTGTTGTTGTATCTTCAGCTCCGCCGAGTTTCATTTGCTTTTCCATCACTTCGTTGATGGTTTCTTTGCTGCCAGTGAGGAAAGACCACTTCTCTGGATTTGCCTTGAATGTCTCAGAATACTTTTTGATAACTTCGATTGTGTCGTGTGCAGGGTCTACTGTAATGGAAACAAGTTTGATATCTGCATCGTTAGCAAATTTCTCTTGGAACGCTTCCATTTTCTTATTCATAAGTGGGCATGGACCTTCGCAGCGTGTGAAGAAAAAGTTCACGAGAAGAACTTTACCCTTCATAGCAGAAAGTTTGAATTCCTGACCTGCTTGGTTGCTCAAAGTGAAGTCCGAAAGCTTGCCAAGATCTGCTGCATGGTCAACAGCGCTATGTTCTTCGCTTGAAGGAGTTTCGCTGGGAGTTTCACTCGCCTCTTCGCCAAGAGCAGGAGCTTGCACTTCAGCAGGTGTCATGGGTGTTTCTGTCGCGGATTTCTTTCCGAGGAAAAGATAGATTCCAGTGGCAAGTAACGCCATGACGAATAGATAGACAAATTTACGCATCTTGGTTCTCCAAAAATAATTAAAAAGGAACAGCAAGCGTGTGTACACTAAGATGTTTCTCGTGTCGAATGCTTTTAGTTTTGCAAATACCATTCGGATGCTGCGAGACCCATTCCAGCATGGGAAGAAGGAAGTACGAACGAACGGAGATTTTTAGGAAGCAAACTCATCTGAGTGCGAAAGAAAAGAGCGAGGCCCGGAAGTTCCGTAGCATATTCTTTCTGGAAGATCTCCATCTGATGCTTGCGTTCACTTTCTTGAATGGTGCTTGCAAATTTTGTCAGAGAGTCATCCACATGAGCATTGATCCAACCTGTAATGTTCTGTCCGGAATACGCATTTCCCAAACTAGGAATTGCAGCGGAGTGGAAGAGCGAGCGTGTGTTTTGAAAAAGCCCGAGTTTCCACGAATACAAAGCTAGGCCAGAGAAGTGGCGTCTCGCTATTTTCTCACGGAATTCCGAAAGAGGTAGAAATTTTACACTTACCTTAGCACCTATTTTTTTCCAGGCTTGTGCCAAATAGTTTGCAGTTTTGATACGAATGGGATCGTCTATGGTCAGTATTTCAAACGCAAGAGTACGGTTCTTTTTTGTACAATACCCGTCACTCGCTATTTGCCAATCGGAGTGATTCAGTAGAGCTTTTGCTTTGGATAGGGAAAATTCGTAAAAGGGAATATTCCCCGAAATATAAGGACTGCTCGGATGAATGGGACTTGAGGCGGGGATGGTCCAGTTTTCCGTGATCTGTTGAAGAATGAGTTCCTTATCTATGGCATAGGCAAGGGCTTTGCGAACCCTTGAGTCTTGGAAAATAGGATTCTGCAAGTTGAAATCCAAATGCTCATAGTGAAAACCATCATCACGAGCCACTTCGAAAGTTTTTCCGTCTTTTTTAAGAGATTCCAACAGACTCAGCGTGTCATTCCAAGCACTGAGGTCAGGAGCCATATCGATTTTTCCACTCAGCAATGCTTTGCCTAATTCATCCAAACTTGCAAAAAAACTGAGTTCTATATTGTCAATTTTTGTCGGCACTCCGCTTGAGGTATTGCGTTGCAAAGAGATATGCTGGTCTGTTTGAGAACTGAGAACAAAAGCTGTGTTGTATAAGCCAGAATGACTGGGTTCTTTAACATAGAGACTGTTGGTGAAGTATGTGTTCCATGTTTTGTCCTTGTCCACAAGGGGCTGTTCCAAATGTTCGGACACTATGTAGAAAGAGTTGAGTATAGGATAAGGATCTGTAACGGAACGCAAGAGTATGGTGAAATGCCTTGTTTCCTGGGGACGTATCAGAATATCTTCGATGTCTTGAAGTGCTATTGCAGAACGAGAGTTTGGTGGGAGATGTTTGATCAACTGCCATGTAAACGCGACATCTTTTAAACCTATATTTTGCCCATTTCCCCATTTGGCTTCGGGAAGTTCCAGATGTATTGCAAGTTTCTGTATACCGGTTTTGTCGGTGAAAACTTCAATGCCACGGTTTGCTTGAGTAGGAACTTGTGTACAAAGTCGGCATTTCCAAGTCCATTTTTTTTCCAAACTCAGAATAGGTTGAAGCAGGAAGGAGTTTGCAATGATGTTGGTTTCGGACTGAGCAAGATAGGGGTGAGAAGGGTGGAATTCCCCGAGCATTCCTATGGAAAGTTTCGAAGACGCAAAAATACTGTTCGCTAGGCAAAGCAAGAAGAGGATTGCAATTTTCATTTCTGAATCCGATCTACATAGCGAAATTGTATAAGCACAATAATGGCAACCCAAAAATTAGCAAGCCAACCTGAAAAGAAAGGGTGAATGCTACCAGAAGCGGCCATGGCTTTGCTGAAACTAAGAATGAACCAGTAGCTTAACCCTAGGACTAAAGCAATGAACATTCCTCGAACGGTTTCACTTCCCCGTTCTGTTTGGTAACCAAAACGTATTCCCAAAAAGCTTATAAGAAACGCTGCAAACGGATAGGCCAGTTTCATATGCCAAGCAATACGATAGCTCAGTGAGTCTGCACCTCCCTGTTGTCCTGAATTCAAAAGGGTTTGTATTTCGGAAAGACTGAGTTCGGAGGCAACACGTCGATCAAATTTCAACTTCTGTGGTTCGAGAGGAAGTGAAGTTAGAAAAAACGGGACGTGGGTCGCACGTACGAGTTTTTTATCTACAAATTCAAAAATATTAATATCGAGTAATACCCAGGATTGGTATGCGGGTGAATACGTTGCAGAACGCGCATGTATGTTTTTCATCGGTGAAAAATCGGTGTTGGAAAGGTAGAGAATTTTAAGCTGGTTCAAAGTTTGAGTCAGCGGATTGTAGGATTTGAAATTAACTGTGCGGTTTGGAGTTCGCTTCCAATAGGCACCTTCGTTCAGACCCGAATCTTCTTTTTCAATGACGACCTGTTTGATGTAGTGCGATCGTCTAGCGGTATAAGGGATAATATATTCGCTTAGAAGGAAGGAAGCCAAACTGAGCAAGAGCCCACCTGTTGCAAGAGGTGCAATGATGCGCAAGGGACTCATTCCGACTGCACGCATTGCTGTGATTTCCCCAGTACGAGCGAGAAGTATCATCACAACAACGGAAGCAACTAATGCAGCTATGGGAATCGCTTGATAAATTTCAAACGGTACTTGCAGCAAATAATATTGAGTTAACAACTGTGCGGAGGGATTGTATTTTCCTAAATAACCTGCTGCCTTTTGCATAAAATCAAAAAGAATAAAAAAGAATATACAGAGAATGATCGTTCCGCTTGCAAAACGAAAGAACTCACGAAGCATGTAACGATTTAGGATCATAATGATCACACTCAAAAAATCCCCCAAACTCACAAGGAAGAGTGGGGGACTTGACTGCCTAAAACTTACTGCTTTTGCTTACTGATATTGTCTTTAAGAGCAGCGCCTGGGCGGAACACAGGAACAATACGTGCTGGAATCTTAATGGTTGCACCTGTCTGTGGA
>Ga0206941_10156_pt1 | contig 19799 bp, 16 predicted proteins | sample Alteio_BWOrgHeat_9_FD_153251 | JGI IMG/M metagenome (GOLD analysis project Ga0206941, IMG submission 153251) | Enriched cells from forest soil in Barre Woods Harvard Forest LTER site, Petersham, Massachusetts, United States -... | ecosystem: Environmental > Terrestrial > Soil > Temperate forest >...
CTATTTAACAAATAAGGAGCGGGCGATAGAGTTGTAGCTAAATAACCAAGCCACAAATTTTCAAACCAAGTGCTAATAGGCAAAATAGTGGGTCTTTGCCAATATTTTTCACCTTGGCGTTGCTTATAATCAACATAAGCTTCTTGCAAGGTGCGCGCAAGTCGACTGTTAGGAGTAAGGAGAATAGCGTTAGTAGCTAGTTGGTCAAAATAACTATCCAGTGGTTGGTTGTTCATGCATTATAGCCGCAGTTCGTTGTTGGCGCGTTACTAACAATAATGCCACAAGAATAAGATAAACTGCGAGGCTCGTCCACTGGTTCAATCGTTCATCAAAAATTAGGTATCCCCAGCATAAGCCGGTTAATACGACAATCGTATCGACCAAGCTATAGTAAACCGGGCCAGCGGTGCGAATAAGGCGGAAAAATAATAAATAACCCAGGCTAGATAATAAAATTTCTAAAATAACCACGCCATCGGGCATGGTTAAGGGGAAATGGAATAAGTAAAAACTATGTGTGCCAATGACGAGTGGCAGCAACAAAGTGCTCGAAAGCGCGAGCATACCAACGGACAAGGTTATTGAATCTAAGTCGGTAGGCTGAAAACGCGCGATATAAATCGAACATATTGCAAACGAAAGCGGCGTAATTAAAGTGATAAGTACCCAGGGCGTCATATCTGACGATGGTAAGCTCGCTTTAGGCAGGATAATCAACATGAGTGCGGCGAGTGCTAGTGCAATACCCGCCATTCGTTGCCAATTAAAAGTTTCTAAACGAGCTAACAACGCAAGCGGGTAGGCAACAATGGGAACGGTATTCACGATCATTGCTAAAATACTGGCGGGTAAATGCGGTGCAGCAAAGTACATAGTGGTATTAGGAATAACAATGCCCGTTAAGCCGCAGATAAAATAATAAGGTAAATGCTGTTTATTTAAGCTAGGTAATTTTTTACGGTAAGCCGCCATGATGCCAAGTACTAATGCAGGGCCTAGTGACTGCCAGAAACTATATCCTAATGGCGCCACGCCATTTAACATGGCAAATCGCGCAATGGAATAACCTGTGCCCCAAACTACACCGAGTAGAATGAGGGTGCTAAGCGCTCGCATGTTTGATGTTTTAGTAGTTTGCATGGCGGTAATTGTAACAGAGCTCTATTATCAAATCCAACTACATACCTGCTCTATTGGAATTGTTAGTTAGCTGGTCGAATAGTTGAATAGATGGAGATTGATTGGTTAGAATTAAATTGTATGCCGCTCTGTATTTACTGCTGTTGGGGTTAATAAGCTGAGCGCACTCAATGTCTGAACGTGCAGCGTCTATATTTCTAAGTTTAAAATTAGCTATTCCACTCAGATAATAACAAAAATCATCTTTCTTGTTATATAAAAGCGCATTACCTGTGTCAGCCACAATTTTTGATAAGAGGGTAGTGTTATTCGTTAAATCGTAAAGTTCAAATTGCATCTCAGCTCTTAATTTATAAATAGCATGATTTTGTTTATGTTTTAATGAAATATCTAAATGGCCAATTCCATTTTCAAGATAGCAAAGTTTAGTAATTTTCTTTTTATTTTCTAAGTCATTAAATTGCATAAACAGACATTTAGCAAACAAATAATAAACTTGATAATCAGACGCATTGTATTTTAAAGCAAGCGCAAGCTGCTCATTAGCTTGTTCGTATTCTTTGTTTGCTAAATACTGTTTGGCGCTAAAACAAGTACGATGGTATTCCAATTCATTGGTAATTGAACCCATGTGAGAAGCGCAAATTATGCGTCCGGTTGACATAGCAAGCCCTCGTTTTTAAAATCGATTTTGCACCGGGTTATGTGCATTTGTAGCTGGCTGTTCATCGAAATGGAGATTCTGAAAGCGAGTATCTATTTCCTGCTGCTCAGAAATATCCTCATCAAAAATTAATGGACGTTTGGCATGCGGATTTTTTAAAGCTCTATGAGCGTTTCGATTTTGTAATTGCTCATCTTGTTGCCTTTGTTTGAAACTTGATCTCATTCTGCCTGTGGACATACAAAATCCTCGTTATGTTATTGATTTTATGTTTAAAATTATGTTGGTAGAGATATTGTACAATAATGCAGCATTTAATTCAATTGGTTCAAAATATCATCGACCAGGTTGATTCTAGCGGTCGATGGGTGACTATCAAGCGTAAAGCGCAATTTGGTTGGACCTTCTAAGCGGAATTTTTTTGATTGCGTTTGTATTAACTTAATAATAGTTTCAGGTTTAATAGTTGGTTTATGGCTAAACTCAAATTTCCCACCTTGTTCACCCGCTTCAATTTTCACAATACCTAATGCATGAGCTTTTAATTTTAATTCAGCAATAGCAAATAAATTTTTGGCAGGATCTGGCAGTAAACCAAATCGATCAATCATTTCTACTTGAATATCATCTAATTCAGCAACAGATTTTGCACTAGCGATGCGTTTATAAAATTGTAAGCGTAATTGTACATCGCCTAAATAATTTTCTGGAATAAGTGCGGGTACATGTAAATCCGCTTCAGCGCCATGATCTAATAAGGTTTGGTCCAAGTCAGGTTCTTTACCATTTTTTAATGCTTCGACGGCGCGAGTGAGTAATTCCATATACAAAGTGAAACCTAATTCTTGCATATCACCACTTTGTTCTTCGCCGAGTAATTCACCTGCGCCGCGAATTTCTAAATCGTGCGTTGCTAAGGTGAATCCAATTCCTAAATCATCTAATTTGGCGATAGCATCTAAACGTTTTGCAGCATCAGCGGTTAATGCACTACGTGGTGGCGCGAGTAAATAAGCATAAGCTTGATGATGCGAGCGACCAACACGGCCGCGTAATTGATGTAATTGTGCTAAACCAAATTTATCAGCGCGATTAATGATAATGGTATTTGCGGTTGGAATATCAATACCGCTTTCAATAATAGTAGAGCAAACCAACACATTAAAATGACGATGATAAAATTCAGACATGGTGCGTTCTAATTCGCGTTCATGCATTTGACCATGCGCTATTGTCACACGCGCTTCATTTACCAATTTCGAAATATCTTCTGCCATTTTGCTAATAGTTGAAACATCATTATGTAGAAAATATACTTGTCCGCCGCGCATTATTTCACGCTGAATAGCTTCTTGTATTAAGCTATTTTGATATTCATGCACAAAAGTTTTAACTGCTAAGCGTTTAGCAGGTGGTGTAGCAATAATAGATAAATCTCGAATACCTGCTAAGGACATATTTAATGTACGTGGAATAGGGGTGGCAGTAAGCGTAAGTATATCCACCGAGGCACGTAACGCTTTTAATTTTTCTTTTTGTTTGACACCAAAACGATGTTCTTCATCGATAATCACTAAACCCAGTGATTTAAAAGCAATATCAGATTGTAATAATTTGTGCGTGCCAATTACAATATCCACTTTGCCTTCTTTTAAACGCTCTAATACGGTTTGTTGTTCTTTTGCAGTGCGAAAACGCGATAATATTTCCACTTGAATTGGCCAGTCAGCCAATCGATCTTTAAAATTTTGTCCGTGTTGTTGTGCGAGCAAAGTAGTTGGCACTAATAACGCAACTTGTTTACCATTATTTACTGCGATAAAGGCCGCGCGTAAGGCAACTTCTGTTTTACCAAAACCCACATCGCCGCATATAACGCGATCCATTGGAAGATCAGAAGCCATGTCCTTAAAGACTTGTTCGATTGCTTGTAATTGATCAAGTGTTTCTTCAAAAGGAAAGGCAGCTGCAAAACTTTGATATTGTTCCGCTGGTATTTGATAACTATGGCCACTGCGCGCTGCACGTTGAGCATATAAATCTAATAACTCTGCTGCCACATCGCGAATTTTTTCGGCGGCTTTGCGTCTGGTGCGTTGCCAATAATCGGTGCCTAATTTATTAATGGGTGTATGTTCTGCATTTGCGCCCGTGTAACGACCAACTAAATGCAAGTTAGTGACAGGTACATATAATTTATCGCCAGCTTGATATTCTAGCGTTAAAAACTCAGCAAGTTGCCCGCCAACCGTCAGTGTTTGTAAGCCGCAATAGCGTCCAATACCATGATCAATGTGAACAACAGGATCACCCACTTGTAATTCAGTTAAATCGCGAATGGCAATATCGGTATCAATGGTGGATTTTTTGCGTAAGCGACGCTGCATGACACGCTTGCCATAGAGTTCGTTTTCGGTGATAACCGCAAGTTTAGCATCAGATAAGATAAAGCCACTTTCAATCGGCGCCACTAGTAGTCCGGATGTATATACATCCTTCCAATCTCCCACCACCTTCGGATGAATCCCCAGCGCTCCCAACGCTTGCAGCAACATTTCTCTGCGTCCCGTCGATTCCGCGCAAAACAATACTCGGCCTTCAAAGCTTTCAACAAACGGCACCACCGCTTTAATCGATTCAAAGCGAGGCAAAGCTTCTGTTTTAAGATCGCAAGCTGGCGAATCATGTTGCTTGCAACGATGCGCGATATCTTGATACGAAATAAATAATTGCTCGGGCGGTAATAATGGCCGCGAAATATCATGGTGCAATTGTTCGTAACGCTCATCAATTTCCGTTTTAAAACTTTGCGCACCGGTTTCTAATTCACCAAAAGCAATGACTTGTGTATCAGAAGGAAGATAATCAAATAGTGTTGCAGTATTCGCAAAAAATAATGGTAAATAATATTCAATACCCGGCGATGAAATACCATCACTAATATCTTGGTAGGTTGGGCATTTAGTAGGATTGCCGCTAAACTGATTACGCCAATTTTGTCGGAATAGCTCAATCGCCTCATCCGTCATCGGGAATTCTTTAGCAGGTAATAAATTAATTTTGTCGATCACTTCAATTGTGCGTTGTGTTTCGGGTGAAAAAGTACGAATTGAATCGACTTCATCATCGAGTAAATCAATGCGAAACGGTGCAGCACATCCCATGGGAAATAAATCGATAATGGAGCCACGCACAGCAAATTCACCATGTTCGCGCACCTGCGTGACATGTTGGTAACCCGCGCTAGTTAATCGAGCGCGTAATTTATCTAAAATAATTTTTTCACCTTTATGCAACACGAAACTATTTTTATCTAAATAGTCGGTTGGTGAAAGTTTATGCATGATGGTGGCAATCGTGGTAACAATGACGCAAGGTTGTCCCGCTAACAACTGATGAAGCACAGTCAGGCGATCAGAAATAATATCCTGATGCGGCGAAAAATGGTCATAAGGAAGCGTTTCCCAATCAGGAAATGCAATAATGCGATCCGGTATTTGGCTAAAAAATCGCATTTCATCGACTAAGCGTGCAGCCGTTAAACTATCCGGCGCGATGATTAAGATCGGTTTGTTAGTCGTCTCAGTTGCGAGATCGCTTAAGGCTAAACTTAAGCTTGCACCCGCTAAGCCGTTCCAATTTTTTGATGTCAGTAGCATAGTATTTTTTACACAATTCTAGTTAAAATTCTAGTTAAAAAAGGAGTTGGTGTTTTTTCAGTTTGCGTATATAAATAATCTTAATATGATAGCATGAATCAATATAATGACAGGAGTGAATTATGTCGTACACGAGGGAGTGGGTAAATGACCGCATTGATCAAATTAACGCCATCGCAAAAAAACTGCAAGATTTGACGGCCAAGCAATTCGCTGCCGGCAAAGAATCAAAAGACCAATCGCCTCAAGAAAAATTCAAAGTTTTTGTATTAAAAAGAGTGCTAGAAAAAGCGGAAGAATTTTATCAAGAAGAGCGTCGAAAATTTAAAACGGCTAGCAAAGGTAATCCTGCCAAAGATAAATTCTTGAAACAGACTTTGCAAATATTACGCGATGAATTTTTAAGTGCAGGGGAAATGAGTAAAGCCGGTCGTCAGCAAAATTATATTGATGAAGCGATCGATGATTATCTACATATGGGTAATAATGGGATAACTGTTAATAAAACAGATGTTAATGATAAAGAAAACGCGGTTTATTTGGCAATTATTACTTTGTATGGGCGTTTGTTACCGCAACGCCTTTGCTTAGAAGAGCACGGTAACACGAATGATTGTACTGATTCGGCAACTAATATTTCCAATGGCATTAAAGAATTTATTAAAAACTTAGCTCCTGAAAAAACTGAAACGTTAAATACGGTAAAGAAAGCCTTTAATGTATTTTATGTTGATTTAGTGCAACGTTTCGAAACTAACAGCAACTCGAAGTCATTTGAACTTACCAATAAAGATCCTAAATTTGTCGCTTTAATTAATCAAATCAATGCGAAATTGTTTAATAGCAACAAATCTACTTTTATTACTAAACAAATGTTAGATGATTTGGTCAATTCTGCAAAAAAAGCTGCGCAAAACGGTGACCAAATAACCTTGCTGCAGCTGCAGAAAAAAGCTAAAGCAATCAAAATTTGGATGTCTGCGTTGACTAAAAAAATTGGGGCTGCAATAGAAGAATATAAAGCCGCAATGCTTCCTGAAATTAAAAAAATAAGTCAGCAGGGCGTGAAAGAGTTGCAAGGTGAAAAAGATCCACGCACTTCATCACAAAATATACTGGATATGACTTATATAGTCGTTATCATGGAGCAAATGCTGAATGCTTATCCTTTTGATGATGCTCATACAAAAGAAAAAAATGATTACGATTGGTTGATGCTCGATGCCAAATTATTGGTTACCGCTTGTACACGTAACGCTGGCGCATGGTTTGCTAATAATCCTGACAGCGTCAGCATTCAAACAGATATTCAGTCGCTTGTGACTTTGTTGCGGCAATATGTCGCGCATTATCAAAATAAGCGCGAACAAATTAATTTAGCTGAAAAATGTTATACGCAGATGGATAAAGAATTTGATAGGCAAGTTACTATTCCGAAACAACTTGCTCAGGAGCTAGATGAGTTCCCACGTAAATGGGAAGAAGATACGCTGATCGCATTATCAACTAATTGTTATCGTCCTTGCGAAGAAGTGCTGCATCAACGTTCGAATGGATTAAGATCGTTTTTTAAACGTCATTGGGGGAAAATGACGATCACTGGCGTCGTAACAGCTGCGGCGATGGTTGCGATGGGATTATTTTTAATGTCATTTAGTTGGCCGTTATTAATTGCTGTTGGCGTCGCGGGGTTGTTAGTAGGCGCTGCTGTTACGGCGCTTGGCGCTAAAATTGGTGATATGTGCTGTGGCGTTGAGCCTACTATTAAAGGCTTTTCTGGCACCGAGGAGGAGCAGGTTGATCAAGCCGCTTTTTTATTAGGGATTGGTTTGCAGCTTAACCAAAGCTCATCTGCGACTGTTATTAGTCAAACAGGACAGGGTGCGAATAGCGCAGATTTAGAATTGGATAAGCTTGATAATATTAGTGAAATATTTGGTTCAATGGGTGAGGTTGGTCAACTTAGCGAAGTGGTCGTTAATCATGACCAGGAGTTGCCGCGCCCACGTAAAAACAGTTAAAATAGAGTTATAGGATTTTCTACTAGGATGGTGATAATGAAAAAAAATATGATAGCTTTTACTTTATGTATGATCGGTGCTTATGCTATTCCAAGTTATGCAGATGATATGGGTCAGGGCGGATTAGTTAATACGGTTACCCTGCAATTAAAATCAGAACAGTGGCTCACCACCAAAACAGCATTAGTGTCGGTTACGGTTAATGCAGCTTTGACTGATCAAGGTATCGATAAAATCCAAGCAGATGTGATGCAGCGTTTAACCCAAGTCGCTAAAGCAGATTGGCATATTGTTGCGTTTAATCGTCAACAAGATAAAACGGGTTTGGAAGGTGTAATAATTCGCGCCCAAGCACGCGTAGCACAATCCGATTTATCAGGCTTACGAAACGCCGCTAAAAATATCAGCAAGCCGGGTGAATCATTTAATATCGATAATGTTGAATTCACGGCAAACGAAGATGAAACACGCGCTGCAAATGTTGCATTACGCAATGATATTTATCAACAAGCTAAACGTGAAATTGATACATTAAATAATGTTTATCCAACGCAAAAATATTATCTGCACCAAATTGATTTTGTGCAAACGCCGATTGTCATGCCGATGGCGGTTGCTTATGCAACTAAATCTGCTAATAATGCAGCGCCTTTAACGGTAGGTAATAAAGCTGAGTTGCAAGCAACAGTAGTTATTGCTTCTATGCCAGAGCTTCCTAGCAATTTACCGAGACCGCATTAATGTGGGCATGGATATACTTAACGCTAGCAATTTTTACTGAGGTAGCGGCTACCACTTCTATGAAATTATCAGAAGGTTTTACTCATCTATGGCCTTCTGTTTTTATTTTTATATTTTATGCATTGTCTTTGTTGTTTTTATCACGTTCGTTAAAAAAATTAGAGTTAGGTTTTGCTTACGCGGTATGGTCGGGGCTTGGCACTTTGTTGATTTTTATTATTGGTGTGGGCGTGTTTCATGAGCCGGTGACAGCATTAAAAATCATGTCATTAATTTGTATTATTCTAGGCGTAATGGGATTAAAACTTATATGAACTCACTAACGATTATTAATAGTTGGCTCATGCTCATGCTTGCGATTATTTTTGGCGTGATGGGTACGATTTCCATGAAATTATCGCACGGTTTTCATGTGCGCAAACATCTTTGGGGCATGGTGATATTTTATGTGTTATCTTTTATTGCTTTAACTTTCGCAATCAAATATATTCAGCTCAGCGTGGTTTATGCAGTTTGGTCGGGTTTAGGTACGGTATTAGTTTCTGCAGTCAGCATGATGTATTTACGCGAGCGCGTATCACGCAAAAAAATATTTTTTCTTTTTCTGATTATAATTGGCGTTATAGGAATGCATTATACCAATGGCTTCATTTGACTTTTCTCCTCCCGTTATCGCGCATCGTGGCGCGAGTGGTTATGCACCAGAAAACACCATGGCATCTTTTGTTAAAGCAGCGCAACTCGGTATAAAGTGGGTTGAATTCGATGTGGTGTTAGCAAAATGCGGCACCCCAATTATTTTTCATGATGAAACATTAGATCGCACCAGTAATGCGCATGGATTAATTGATGATTACACTTACACGCAATTACAAGCGTTTGATGCGGGTAAATGGTTTCATCCGCACTTTTCTAGTGAGCGTATTCCAACTTTAGCTCAGGTGCTCGTGTTTTTATATGAAGCAGGCATGTCGGCGAATGTGGAAATTAAACCAATGCCGGGGAAGGAAGAGGAGACGGTGGAGAATACACTTGAAACATTTAGAGAATTGAACCGCAACGGCGTTTACGGAGCCGCGCGCGCGTATTCGGAGCCGCGACCGTCAGGGAGCGGGGTTATCCGCGAAGCGACCAAAACCAAGCGGGGTAATCTGCCAAATGATGTCCCGCAAATCCTTTTCTCCTCTTTCTCTGTTCCTTCATTACGCCATTTACGCCGTCTTGCTCCCGATTGCTCGATTGGGTTGTTGTTAGAACAATGGGATCACGACTGGCAATCTATCAGTGACGAACTCAAATGCGTCTCCATAAATGCCCACGAACTGATCATAACCCAAGAATCTGCCCAAAAAGTGAAACAATCAGGGCATTATCTACTATGTTATACTGTTAATAATCCGATGCGAGCACAGGAATTGTTTGCAATGGGAGTAGACGCAGTATTTAGTGACTACCCGGATACCATCATTAAGGAGCTAGTTCATGGCTGAATATATGTCTCAGTTTAATTGGGTTGACTATATATTTATCGCGGTATTTGTTATTTCAATTTTGGGCGGTATTGCGAGAGGGCTGTTACGCGAAGTTCTCGCATTAATTGTGTTAGTCGCCGCATTTATTGTCGCAACATTATTTTCTAATACGCTAGCCGTCTATTTTACCAATACAGACACCATGCAACATGCTGTTACTCAAGCCTCTGCAGTAGCGGGCACCAATGCTGCACAGCCTGCAACTTATTTAGCGGTTGGGGTGAGCTTTGCGTTGTTGTTCCTTGGTACGGTAGTGATCGGCGCGATTCTGAATTTTTTTATTAGCCTTATTTTGCAGGCGACGGTATTAGGGGTGGGTAATCGCTTATTAGGCGGTTTATTTGGTTTTGTACGCGGGTTGTTGATTAACCTTGCGATTGTTTTCGTGGTGCAATTAACGAGTTTTGCTGATGGGGATGTTTGGAAGCAATCTAAATTAATGCCAATGTTTATTCCTGCCGCTAAAGAAATGAGTAAAGTCGTCGCTCCAACGTTTGATGATTTGAAGAAGCGATTTGAAACTCAGGAACCTGCTAAATCTTAAAAAACAAGCAATGCACGCTGATATTATAACCCCGGCTTAATGCAAAAGGCGCATTAATCCGGGCTACATTTATTGCATTAATGTTTATTGTGGTATCACGGATTATAACTAATCTTCATTGTGGTATCACGGATTATAACTAATCTTCATTGTGGTATCACGGATTATAACTAATCTTCATTGTGGCGTAACGCGTAGCCCGGAACAAACGCGCCTTTTGCGTTTATTCCGGGGTTATAATGGCAGCGTGCATTTAAAAAGGTGAAATCACAACAAAAAATGGAGTTACAACTCCACCGCCGAAGTTGAATGCACCACAAATTTATCCATCAACTCATGCACCGGCATTTTCTCCAGCGCGGCTTGATTATCAAACAAATCCATCAATTCACGCACATGCTCAGCAGCAAACTGCAGCGATAAATTCTCTTCACATTTTTTATATAAATGTGGAATCCCTTCTTCACGACGGCGTCTATGCCCAATAGGGTATTCAATCACAACTTTATCTGTACTCGTGCCATCTTTAAAAAATACTTGCATAGCATTCGCAATAGAGCGTTTTTCCGGGTCTAAATAATCTTTAGTATATTGCGGATCTTCATAAACATGCATTTTCTCACGCAATTTATCAATGCGCGCATCTGCAGCAATATCATTCTCATAATGATTCGCGGTTAATTTACCAAATAGCAAACCAATCGCCGCCATATACTGCAAGCAATGATCGCGATCTGCAGGATTATGTAACGGACCCGATTTACTAATAATCCGCACAGCAGATTCTTGCGTAAATAATTCTATTTTTTCAATTTGATCTAATTTATCTTTAATTTGCGGATGTAATTTGACTGCACATTCCACCGCTGTTTGCGCGTGAAATTCAGCTGGGTAGGAAATTTTAAATAACACATTTTCCATCACATAATCGCCCAGCGGACGATTAATCTTTAATGCTTTTGATTGCATGATGGAATCGTAAAAACCCCATTTTTTCGCTGTTAACGCACTTGGGTAACCCATTTCACCTTGTCGTGTCATCCAGGCTAATCGTACTGCGCGGCTTGTTGCATCGCCTGCAGCCCATGATTTACGTGAGCCGGTATTGGGTGCATGTCTATAAGTGCGTAACGCCGCACCATCTAACCAAGCTTGTGAAAGTGCATCGATAATTTGCTCATGTGTGCCACCTAACATATGCGTGGCAACGGCAGTCGAAGCAATTTTTACTAACAACACATGATCGAAGCCCAATCGATTAAAACCATTTTCAAGCGCGAGTATGCCCTGAATTTCATGCGCTTTAATCATAGCGTGAAATACATCTTTTACTGTTAAAGGTTTTTTTCCTGCTAGTGCTTTATTGCGGCTGAGGAAATCACCCACAGCGAGAATTGCACCTAAATTATCTGATGGATGTCCCCATTCAGCAGCTAACCAGGTATCGTTAAAATCGAGCCAGCGTACGAGTGTGCCAATATTGAATGCAGCTAAGATAGGATCAAGAACGTAATGAGTGCCAGGCACGCGTGCGCCGTAAGGAACGACGGTACCGGGTACAATGGGCCCTAATAATTTGGTGCAAGCAGGATATTGCAATGCCAACATCGCGCAACCGAGGGTGTCCATAAAGCAATGACGCGCGGTGGTCATCGCAAGTTCGCTGGGTTTAAAATCGCTCGCGGCATAGTCAGCGAGCACGACTAATTCTTTGTCTGGCGCTGGACGTTCGTTTTTGTCGGCAATGTGAGTTGACATGGATGTTCTCCTTCAAGGGTCATCCCGCGCATGTTTTTAGCGCGGGATTCAGCGTCTTTAATGGTGGATTACGACGCAAAGGGCGCGTCTAATCCACCCTACTTATCTCTGCTCTTTCTTTTATTGGCACAAATGTTCTCGGCGCGGGGCCAATATACTCCGCTTCAGGGCGAATGAGACGATTATGTGCGCGTTGTTCAAACACATGCGCGCCCCAGCCGCTTAAACGCGACATCACAAAAATGGGTGTAAATAACGGGGTAGGGATGCCGCAAAAATGGTATGTGGTTGCGCTATAAAAATCTAAATTTGGGAATAATTTTTTCTCATCCCACATAACTTTTTCGATGCGTTCGGAAACTTCATACAAGTAACCGTCGCGCGCATCAGTGGATAATTTTTTCGACCAATGTTTAATAATATCGGAACGGGGATCAGAAATTTTATAAACGCGGTGACCAAATCCCATAATTTTTTCTTTATTCGCCAGCATTTTTTTAATGCCTTTTTCGGCTTGATCGGGCGTTTTAAATTGGGTGATCAAACGCATGGCTTCTTCATTCGCACCGCCATGTAAAGGGCCACGCAGTGTGCCTATAGCGGAAACCATGGCAGAATAAAAATCAGATTCAGTGGAAGCGGTTACGCGTGCAGAGAAAGTGGAAGCATTAAGCTCATGCTCAGCGTATAAAATTAATGACACATCTACCGCGCGGCGTTGTTCATCCGTCGGTTTTTTGCCGTGTAATAATTGCAAGAAATAACCGGCAACGGTACCTTCATCAGAAGTATAAGTTTCAATACGTGTATTGTTGCGATGAAATTGATACCAATACATTAACATGCTGGGAACGCAGGCAATTAAGCGATCTGCGATATGGTGTTCCGTATATTGTGCTGATTCAGCTTCCAGTGTGCCAAGCATGGACACGCCGGTGCGCAATACTTCCATAGGATGAGCAGAGCCCGGCATGGCTTCTAACACTAATTTAATTTCATTTGGTATGCGGCGTAATTTTACTAATTTATCGCGATAAGCTTGTAGCTGCTGTAACGTTGGCAACTCACCATACAATAATAAATACGCGACTTCTTCGAAGGTGGATTCTGCTGCTAAATCTTCAATGTTATAGCCGCGATACGTCAATCCAACGCCTTCTTTTCCGACGGTTGAGATAGTTGTTTCGCCAACTATAATACCTTCAAGGCCGCCTGTTTTTTTCGTCATGTTGCTTTTCCTTTGGCAAAAAGTTCATCCAATTTTTCTTCATACGCATGATATCCCAGCACGTCATACAATTGTTCACGAGTTTGCATCATTGGCAAGAGCGAAGCTTGTGTGCCTTGTTGACGGATGGTGTCATAAACTTTAATCGCAGCATCACTCATCGCGCGAAATGCGCTGAGTGGGTAAAGAATTAATTTTACGCCTGCATCTTTTAACTCATCACGAGTAAAAAGTGGGGTGACGCCAAATTCGGTAATATTAGCTAGCACGGGAATTTTGCAAACTTTTGTCAGGGCTTGATATTGTTTAATATCGGTCGCGCCTTCGAAAAAAATCATGTCTGCGCCGGTGTGTACGTATTGTTGAATACGTTCGATGGTTTTATCTAAGCCTTCAATGGCGAGTGCATCGGTGCGTGCCATAATAATAAAATTTTCATCGTTGCGGGCATCGAGGGCGGCTTTTAAGCGGTCGCACATTTCTTCGGTGCTGACGATTTCTTTTTTCGGTCTGTGCCCGCAGCGTTTTGCTTGGACTTGGTCTTCAATGTGGCCGGCTGCCGCGCCGCATTTGATGAGGGTTTTGATGGTGCGTTCGATATTGAATGCATTCCCCCATCCGGTGTCCATGTCTACTAAGAGGGGTAGGTCACATGCGCTGGTAATGCGCGAAACTTGCTCGGCGATATTGGTTAAATTGGTCATGCCAAGATCAGGCAAGCCAAAATCAGCATTGGCAACGCCTGCGCCAGATAAATAAATGGCTTTAAAGCCTGCGCGTTTTGCGAGCATGGCATTGTATGCGTTGATAGTTCCTGCGATTTGCAGGGGAGACTCAGTTTGAAGTGCCTGACGTAATCCTTTCATAAAAATATCCTTTTAAACTCCCCGGGACGGACTCGAACCGCCGACCCAGTGGTTAACAGCCACTTGCTCTACCGGCTGAGCTACCGGGGAATGTCGAATCAGGTGACGGAAATATAATATCGGTTGGCTCAATCGTCAATAGTAATTTTATGTTTATTTTGATAATTGTGTACTGGAACGTATTATTACCGCGGACCCAGAGAAAATTCTTGTTGTTTTGATCTATCTCGGGGACGTACATCCCTGTGCTGCCGAGCAGAAAATAAACATTAAAATTTTTCCGAGTTAAGATTATGTTAAGAATCCAACTCGATAATGACAACATTATTTATTAGATATATTGAGGAGTAATAACATGCCAAAATGGCTCGCTAATCCCTTCGGTCGTGTTTTTCCAATGGCCGGTTACGATATACACCGCCAAACCATTAATGGCGTGAAAATTAAAAATTTGGATGAAGACTCCTACCAAGCTGCGCTCATTTATCATAATAATCTAGCTGTACGTATTTTAACCTGGTTTGGTTTTGACATGCGCATGCGCTATGGTCAGAAAATTGATTCATCGAGTATCTTTAAAACTTGGTTTCTCAATTTAGTAGGCTGGCCGCAAAAGAATGCGTCAATACCTGCTACCGTAATAAAAATCATTCTGGCGGTTACTGGTATTAGTTTAGCGGCGAGTTTGATCTCAGTTGTATTTTCAACCTTAATTCACACTGCCATGTTATTTACGGAATTATTACCGCTGACTTTAGCGGAATTATGTCGTGAAAAAGCCGCTGAGGTAGAAAACAAGCATGTAAAAGGTTTGCTTGGCGCAATTGCGTTATTTTTTGATTTCATACATTTTATAGGCCGCTCAATTACTTCGCCTGTTACAGGCATGTTTGATGCTTATACTTTCGGTAGAAAAAACATACCTGGCGTAGCAGGAAAAATTATTGGCGTAATGTTAGCTGCTGTTAGTTTGACTCTATCAATCGCTGCGTTTACTGTGGCTGCTATCTTTTTCCCACCTTTGCTTGCCAAGGCAATTGGTGCATTAACCACTTATTTCCCAGCACTAGGAAACTTTTTATCTAGCATTCAAATGTTTGTGATGGATAAGATTATCACGCCTTATGTTTTGCAATCTTCTTGGATTGGACCAGCATTAGAAGCGCTCTCTCCTGTATTCCTTCCGGTAGTTAAATTTCTCGGTCTCTCTTCTCCTCTTTTGCCGATTGAAATGTTCGCTGGGTTTTTTGGATTAACAGTTATAGCGGGTGCTGCGACAGGATTTCTAGCTACCGTCGGCGCTGCAATATCAAACGTTGTTTATAATAAAATAGGTGATGCTTTTGCTGGTAAAAAAGAACAAGAAATGCATGATTATCAGGTGGCAGATCTAAATCAACCTGACCCAAATAATCCAGGTCCAAACGCTGATCAGTTAGTGGTAAATGCAATGGATTATGCTGAAAAGCGCCAGCACGGCGTTATTCAGCGTTTGCCAAAAAACATGGCAGAAGTGAATCCGCATTATAAGACATCTGCTAAGTTATCGACGATATTTAAAGCGACTGGAGATGAGGAGCAAGCTAAAACCGCTAAAAAGTTTGGCAGTTTAGAATTAAATGACGCGAATGATGAGTTGCTGCAAGACGATATGGTTTTTGTTTATAACAGGAATCAAAAGGATGTTGATTTTGTTTCTAGACCGAATGTTTTTTTAGCAAAAGATGAGCCTATATTTAAACCCCGAGTTGGTTAATAGAGATGTAGCCCGTACACGCTTGTTGTGTACGGGGAGCTGTAATCGCTATTTTCGTTCCCCGTACACAACAAGCGTGTACGGGCTACCGCGGGATCCAGTGACTTTTGCGAACTATCCCAACCCCAACACCTTCCTCAATCTCTTAACCGCTTCCACCAAATTCTGCATACTCGTCGTGTAGCAAATTCGAATATGTCCAGGCGCACCGAATGCTGAACCTGGAACAATTGCAATTTCGGCTTTAGTTAGCAGAAACTCTGCAAATTCCATATCATTAGTAATGCCATTTTCTGCATTGAATAATCCTTCGACGGATGGGAAGCAATAAAACGTACCGTCTGATGGTAAACATTTAATGCCGGGAATTTTTTGCAATTCGCCATACAAATAATCATGTCGTTCTTTGTAAGCTTTAGTCATTTCACGTATGCAACTTTGATCGCCTTGTAACGCAGCGAGTGCGGCGTGTTGTGCAATGCTTGCCGCGTTTGAAGTGCTTTGTGATTGGGCTTTTTTCATCGCGCCAATAATGGTGGCGGGGCCTGCGGCATAACCAATGCGCCAACCGGTCATGGCGTAGGTTTTGGAAACGCCATTGACGACGATGGTGCGGTCTTGTAATGCCGGGCAGGCATTGACGATATTTGCAAATGGGGTGTGGTTCCATTGGTTATGTTCGTAAATATCATCGCTGCAGACAATAATGTCGGGATGTTTAAGAATAACTTCGCCTAGGGCTTTTAATTCTTCTTTTGTGTAAGCGATGCCGGTTGGATTGGATGGGCTATTGATAATGACCACGCGAGTTTTGTCGGTGATCGCTGCTTCTAACTGTGCGGGTGTCATTTTGAATGATTTGCTGAAATCTGTTTTGACAATAACCGGTACGCCGTCGGTTAGCTTTACCATGTCGGGATATGAAACCCAGAATGGTGCTGGAACGATGACTTCATCGCCAGGATTGATTAGCGCGCAGAGTAGGTTGTAAATGCTGTGTTTGGCGCCGGATGAAATTAAAATTTGATTGAGTTGATAGTGAAGGTTATTTTCTTTGGCAAATTTGTCGATGACGGCTTGTTTGAGCGCTTTAATACCATCTACCGCGGTATATTTGGTGTGGCCGGCTTTGATCGCTTTTATCGCAGCTTCTTTAATATATTCTGGGGTGTCAAAATCGGGCTCTCCAACGCTTAAATTGATGATTGGCTTGCCTTCTGCTTGTAATTCTTCTGCCTTGGCGGATATGGCTAAGGTGGGCGAGGGTTTTATGCGCTGCACGCGTTGGGCTAATTCTTGCGTACGGTCTTTGGTCATCATTCGATCACTCCATTTAATTATTTGGCAAAATAGCCGGGTAAAATAGCATATTATTTGTGTATGTGTCATCTTGCTCCGACACTTGTTTCTTTCGTAGCCCGTACACGTTCTTTGTGTACGGGAAATCAAATTTGAACAACGCTCCCGTACACAAAGAACGTGTACGAGGAATGGTAGGGTGGATTAGGCGTGCTCTTCACGCCGTAATCCACCAATTGATGTTTCTCTCCGATCAAGGCGATCAAGCTCTGTGGCTCTTTCTTTGGCATGATTAACACTCGTCCGCAGTTCATGTGACATATGCTGTAAAATAACTTGATGCACCGGATCGGTGTCTTTATCTCTATGGTTTTTGAAAAATGCACGGCCGGCCGTGAAAAAACTGCTAAACTTATATGAGAATGTTTCACGCTTTGCAAATGCTGCTTTTAATGCATCATCTTTTGGTACTCGTAATATTTTTATCAGGCGCTTTTCTAAGTGCTTGGATAATATTCCAGAAGCATTTTCTATGCTGGCATATTGCAAATATAATTCTGAAATTGCCTTCAAAAAGAGTTGACGTTTTTGTTCGGGTGATTGTAAATCTATGTCCGTTAAAACAGACGTGCAGTAATTATCTAGTTTATCGGCGCGCTGTTTGCGTGTGTGAAAAATGGAAGTTTTACTATAACCATCAAGATCGATCTTTAGCTTATTGAATTGTCGGATAAAAATAATTTCGTCTTCTTTAGGGGCGCATTCCTTGATAAAACGAAGATGTTTTTCTCCAAGTGAAATATAGGTTTCTTCAAGCGGTTGATTGGGTAATTCATTCAGCCAGGCCATCGATTCAACAAGAGTAGGGCAGATGCTACCTTGATAAAACTCATTTAATCGCTGCAGATAAACAAATCTTAACTCTGGATTTTCACATTTTTTTAATAATGCTCGTAAAAAATTCGTGACTTCTTGTGGAGAATTAGATTGATTTAATGAGGCGGTAATAGTTTGAAACAGCAAACGCTGTTCTGCTCGAGTAAATTTTTTAAAATTGGGATGATCAAATATCTCAATTAGTGTCCAGGGTTGAATAGAATTTTTATTATTTACTAAGTGGAAACATAAAGAATAAACACTTTGTTTGTCATCAATAGCGATCAATACATTAATTATATCGGTAAATTTAGCAAAAAATTTCGGCGCTAAGTGTTTTTCAATAAGATTGCCCAGGAATAATTGGCTAACAAAACCTAGCATTATTTTTTTTATGACGGGATATTTGCTGGCCAATTTATCAGTCAATTCTATTATTTCTCGCAGCAAACCAGAGTAGGATTTTCGGTGGTGCACCCATTGCTGAAAGGCAAATCGAGCATTAGTTAAAGTAATCAGATTAATTCTAGCTTGCATGCCCAACGTTTCTTTGGTGTAAGATACAAGTTGATAACTATCTTTTTTATTTTCAATGATAGAATCTACTTCATTAGCTAAATCAATCAACACAGATAGTTGCTTAGTTTCAGGAAAAACATCAAAAAGTTTTATTAAGTAATGGAGTATCTGCTCTGGCTCAGCTTCTGAGTCTTTTTTAAGTGCCTCTGTTAACAGCGGAGTAATGGCTTGTAGCGCGAGGTTATTAGTGAATTTTAATTCTTGGGTTTCGTTTATTAATTTTGTAGAGCTATCTGCAAGTAACTGTGCGGCTAATTTTATTGCTTCTCGATGAGTGAGGGTTTTGAGGGCGGTTTGATTAATAAGTGCTAGGATTTCGCTGCTATATTTAGTGATGATAATTTTTATTTCATCAATAATGGTTTGTTCGGGCGCTGTACCTGCATAAAACGCATTTATTTCTAGATTGTCCAGGTGCTTTTGTAAATAATAAGCCGCGATGAAAATTTCATTTTCATCCGCGGCACCAAAAGTTTGTTTGATCCTTTGTATCTGTTGCGGTGTTAGTTTTATCATCCTTGACTATCCTTTTTTACTTGCGCCTTGCATCCTGCGGCTACATTTATTTTAATATTAAGCCGCCATCCGATTTTTGTGTACCAACTACAGTCGCTTTTCCATCACTATTAAGGAGTTGAATCGGAGTTTCGCCATTTCTATTGGTTTGTGTAGGATCAATAAAAAAACTGTTGGTTTGTAAATACTGTGCAGCATGTTCAGGTGCAATAGAAACGCTTTGAATATTCGTTTTATTAGTAGCTAAATAAGCATTTTGCCATGCTTCTATATCTTGTGGTAGGGTAGGAAAAGTTCTATCGTCATGTTTGCTTTTCCATGCAGGTTGAGCATATTGCTTGATGCCATTTGTAACTTGGATGATAAATGGCTCAACTTCCGCATCCCCATGAGGAGTTTGTAAAATATTAGGTTGAGTGACATTTGATGAATCAAATGTGCTTGTCATCATGTTAGTTGAATTAGGTAAAACTACAGAATGCTGAGCTTGATTTGTTTCTGCGTCATCACCACTGCAACAATCCATCAATCCAGTAATGGGCAAACTTAAAATTGAAACTGCTGTCCAAAAGACAAATGAGATAGCAGTGAGTGCTAAGGTAAAAGGGGATAATGCC
>Ga0206941_10161_pt1 | contig 19581 bp, 17 predicted proteins | sample Alteio_BWOrgHeat_9_FD_153251 | JGI IMG/M metagenome (GOLD analysis project Ga0206941, IMG submission 153251) | Enriched cells from forest soil in Barre Woods Harvard Forest LTER site, Petersham, Massachusetts, United States -... | ecosystem: Environmental > Terrestrial > Soil > Temperate forest >...
GTGCAGCTGCAAATTTATTAGTTATGGGAGATTATGCATACGCAAAAGAAGAAACCCGTCTGGTTTTTCACGGAGTAAGATATAATGCTGTAAGCCAATTTAGACTAATCAAACGAGAAGACGCCGCAGTTATGTTTATGGCGCTAGACAAAGAAAATCAACGGATTGCAAAAAAATTAGCAGAGGCCATGATTTACCGTGTCGTTCACCGTTTTCTAGGCTACCTTCGTACACCGGCACTCGCTAACGAACAAAATTCCTACGATGCATCGATGTTTTTGGAACGTTATGTTAACTATATTCATTCGCGTTTGGCCACCGAAAGATGTAGGCTGCTAATCAAGGAGTCCCTTGAATTCGCGAAAACGCTATCGGCCTTGGTTGATTGCTTGCAGTCACCCATACACAAGTCCGTATGTACACGACCAGCCGTTATGCAGGCAAAAATTCTGAATTTGATCATTTCTCGAAAATTAGATAAGCATTCAAATGCAGATTGGGTAATTGACGATTTGGCGATGTTAGATTTGATGACCGATTATTTATTATTTAAAGACGATATGTTAATCGTTCCTTTAAGCATAATTCAGGACTTGGCAAAAATATTTAATAAGGATCTCCTTACCAAAACAGAGCATGGCGTGTATCGAAGCCTATATCGTAAAGATCCTACTCAGGCTAAGATTTATTTGCGTAAGTCCTCTGAATCTAAATTATCTTACTTGTGGTATTTTACTATAGCTTTATGCCGCAGATTAATGATTCGAGAAAATCCTGTACGCGCGGCCGATGCTTATTGGCTTGGACTAATCGACGAAGTTTTAGGAGGTAATTTAACCTGGACACCAATCCCGGGCGAAAAGCGTACCCGATATTGATTAGACGCAAAAAATCCAAGTCGTAAGTCGAAAAGTGCTTATCCATTAAAAACAAAGACACAATTCCAGATTATCTCCGATGAAAGATTTTGTAGTTTATACTGCAATTACCGATGGATACGATACTCTATCGAGCCCGCCTGAACAATGGCATAAGCATGCGGATTTCGTCGCTTTCCTAGAAACACCTCAGAATGTTCCTGGTTGGGAAATTCGTCCTATTTATAATAGATTTCACGATCCTTGTCGCAACGCCAAAATTCATAAGATATTGCCCCATAAATACTTCCCTAAAGCACGGTATAGCCTTTGGATAGATGGTTCTGTACGAATTATATCCACACTCCCTCTTGAGTCATGGCCAAATACATACCTCTGTACGCACGACCTAGCTGTATTTAAGCACCATATGCGTTGGTGTGCGTATCAAGAAGCAGCTGCATGCATTGATGGCAAACTCGACTCCTTTTCCGTCATCAATCGACAAATGAATAAATATGCTGGTGAGGGTTATCCGTATAACAACGGTTTGGCAGAATGTACAATATTGTTTCGTCGACATACTCGGCAAATCAAATGTTTTAACGAAGCATGGTACAATGAAATCAAAACATATTCGCGTCGCGATCAATTAAGTTTTAATTACGTGGCAGATAAGGTGAAATTACCGTATCGTTACTTGCCGGGAAGCATGTTGAATAATCCTCATTTCGATTGGCTTCCACATACAAAGTCGCGTCTTCCATAAAAGTTAATTCACGTTTTGAAACAATTACCGAAATGACTTCAAAACTGTTCGAAAAACCTGACGTCGTCATTCTTAGTTGTGCACGAAGCGGCACGCATTTTTTGTCTACTTCGCTAGCGAGCCATCCTAAGGTTCATACGCGCGGAGAATGCGTATTAAGATATAAAAGAGAAGGCTCGAATAAAACATTAAGCAAACTATATAGGGAAAATTACCGCTTCACGAATAAAGCGAACTGCGTTAACACCGCCATAATTATGTACCCTGAAGTGCATTTGTTCGAAGAATTATGTGGGTCCTTGTTTACGTTCAAAATAATTCATTTATTACGGAATGCGGAAGAAGTGGCAAAAAGCATTGTTCAAAAAGAAGCCAACATATCTAAATACGGAGAAGACTATAAATCTCATTACAAAATCGATGAAGAATGCCCATCGAATGTATCGTATGACCTCGCACGAGTTGCTGCACTTAAGCACGCCGTAAAAGCAATGCAAATTCAATTTCTCGATCTCCTTAAACCTCATCAAAATATCCTCATCCTTCGATACGAAGCCCTTACTAAAAATAAGCAAGTCAACATGCTTCCAAAGATGCTTGCTCGGACAATTTTAGATTTTCTTAATTTAGATTATTGCCCTCTGACAAACACTCTAAGAAAAACACGCTAGACTACAAATATACCTCTTAAGTGAATTTCGCCTGTCTCACTTCGATACGACAATAGACTATTTCTACTTTTGCGATGTTGCTTGTCTCTGTCGTGCTGCGGCACCAGCAAACCCTTGCATACGGTCACGTAGGGACGGTTCAATCGGAGCATTATTCAATGCGTTCGCAGCTGCTGAAGCATCCTTTATATACCAAGCGATATACATGTTGGTTAATTCACTGTTGCGCTTTTGATCGTCGCTAATCTTGAGAGCCAATTGAAACCCCGTTGCGGGATCTGTATGAATATAAGCCATACTGACTCCATGTATAGCTGCGTCGCGAAATACACCTTCCGGCATACTCATGGCCCATTGAGCAGCGGCAGGAGTATTTTGCTCAGCATAATTGGACCCTAATATGGTTAATGCTCGCGAATCGGCTACCGAGTCAGGGTTAAGCGTTGACAACATACGCGCAGCAGTAGGGGCATCCGTTGTGGCCCAGCCGACGATAACGGAGAGAAGCATATTATTTGTATTATCGCCGGTAGGAAGTGCTTGCACATATTGCCACGCGGCAGCCGGGTCTACACGCGCCCAAGTATTCACAGAAGACGAAATCGCGTAATCACGAGCCTGACCAGCAGGAAGGGATTCCGCCCAGCTAAGGGCCGCCTGGCCGTCTTGCTGCGACCAAGCATCTGCAACTCGATTGATCAGAGAAGTTAAATCGGGATCCTGAACTTGATTTTGCATAAAAGCTGCAGCACTGGCAGGATCAACATTTGCCCAAGCAATAACTACGTTTTGATAAGCGGCAAGTCGGTCTGCTGCTGGTAGATCCCCAGGAAGTGTTTGTAACCATTGTGAAGCTGCTTTTACGTCCTCGGTAGCAAACTTTGCCGCTAGTGCGATGAGGGCATTATTGCGAGCAGAACCATTCGGCAATTGAGTAAGAAGGTCGGCCGCAGCGGTAGGATTTGAATCCGCAAGCGAACCCGCTATGCCAGCCAATGCCACAGCTTGATTATCTCCTTCCAAATTGCTTTTCGCCCATGCTTCAGCACCAGAAGGATCCAAGTTCGCCCAGTTGCCAATGGCTGTCTTCAAATACTCGTCTCGATTAGCTCCTGCTGGCAATTGATCGATAAAGGCAATAGTGGAATTCGGATCTTTCTTGCCTAATTGATCAAGAAGAGGCCCGAGAGCAAGATCGTACCCAACTCCTGCTGAATTTTTACTCAGCCAGGTGAGTGCAGCAGCTGGATCACTATCCGCCCACGTGTTTATCATCGGAGTGAGCAAGTTGCTGCGTAATAGGCCTGCTGGCATAGAAGAAAGATAATCAGCCGCGGATTGGGGATCCTGCAAAGTAAGACCGTTAAAACTCTGTTGTACCGCTACATCGCGATTTAGGCCCGGCGGAAGAGTTTGAGCTGCTCGTAACGCGGCCACAGGGTCAGATTGCCCCCATGCCTTAAAGGCGCCAATCATCGCCTGCATTTTAGCATTGCCTGCTGGAAGTTGGTTAAGGGCGGATGTAGCGGCCGCTGGATCTTGCATAGCCCAAGCTTGAAAGAGTTGATTGTAAGTATTTATATTTGAATTTGCAGCTGGAGTAGTGCGAAGCAGGTTAAAAGCCCCTTGCGGATCACTAACAGCCATGTTACGCAAAATCAAATTCATCACAGCACTACGAGTAGAAGAATAGTCTATTTGATTCAACGCAGCCCAGGCCGCAGCCGGGTCCACACGAGACCATTGATCAAAAAGTGCGCGAGCTATTGGTCCACCAATGTGTCCATTATCGATTTTTCTTAGCGCTTCCATCGCGGAAGCGGGGTTTCCGTTCTGCACCCAATTCGACAACACCAGAATTGTCTCGGCATCTCGGGAAAAAACTCGGTCCAAATTCCTTGCAGCGATTAATGCAGATTGGGGGTCGATGCCGGCCCAAGCAGCGAAGACACTGTTCAAGGCACCGGTATCTGGCTTGCCATCCGCTTTTACTGACCTTGAGGAGACTGTTTTGGCATAAGCTAGAGCACCATTGGGGTTCACGCTGACCCATTTTGCATACGCCAAATCTTGCACAATTTGACGAATATCGGCAAACGGACATACAGCCGCCAAGTCGAGCAAATGATGCAATTCCGACACAGGTGTTTGCTCAACCAATTTAGTTATGGCGCTTATACGCGCTCCACCTGTGTACTTTTTAACAATGTCAGCCAACGGACTATTGAAATCCCATGCAATGTTTACTGGCTCAAGACCAGTGTTTGTCGTGTTCGGTTTCCCGCTCTTGCCGTTTTTTGTGGCAGGAACATAAGCAGGTATTTTCGCTCGTTGTGCACGGCCACCAAGGATCCAGCCTCCTGCAAAAACTATTGCCAAGACTAGGGATCCAAAAATGCAGGCGACTAATGAGCTATGCTTATTAGACACAGGTCAATTATTAGTATGAAAAGAAAGCAGGCAAGCCGAACTCTAAGACATTTATAAGGCGCATGGGTTAGTTCGTGGGCAAGTAATTTGCCTTCAGCGTGACATAAAACTCTTTGAATTCAAAAAAGATCCATCACTTGGAGAGAGCGGTCAAAATGATCGCTCTCTCCAAGTCAGGATCTAACTACAGCTTTTTCAACAGCTATACCGTCCTACTCGATAGCGGCAATCGATAAGTTTCAGCCTCGCGACTGATAACTTTTACTGGCTTGAGAGTTCCTAACGCATCCAGAATGGATGGACGCCTCTTAGAGGCCGTAACACGACGCGAGCGACGAGCAATACTAGTCAATGCAGGCATGGCAGCAGCAGCACCAGCTGCTACGCCCATACCAGTTAAAAATTTCCGACGAGATATTTTGGATGTTTTCATGGCATGCAATTTATGGTTGATGATGACAGGTACTAGATTACTGCAGTCCTGAGGTCGCGGAACGAAATACAATCGGGTGCCAAGAGCGCAGACTCTTGATGCATAGCGAGAGTATGTTGGGTGTTCTCCTTGCTGAGTTCTGCTTTCTGCCACTTGCCTTCAACAGCAAAAGCACAGTTCATAAAGCGGCCCGAAGGCAAATGATCTCCCGATTGAAGCGTACCAGCAGTAAACCCCGGGAAATGTCCACCCCCCTGGAATCCCTCTAAAGCACCCATATCCCAGCCTTTTTCGTTGTTCCACAGTGTTGTCTGACCAGTCTTGGGATCGACATCAATTTCAAAACAATAGGAATCTGCTTTTGGCAGAGGCATTGGATCGGTTAACCGTACTCCATTTGCAGAAGCATGCAAGCCAACCATGGCCAATCCATGATTGTGCAAACAAACAATTCCTAACTGGATTAAGGCGCCACGTGCACTCGCAAGGCTCACCACAGCGTATGAGGCACCACCAGCTATTACTTTAGTTTTCGTCGAATCAAACTGCCATGTAGCCGAGACATTAGTCCGTACTGGAAGACTTGCTAGCATAGCTTCAGCCTCGATTGGGGATCGCTTTTTGAGTTCGTTATATGCTGAAGAACGCCATTTGGCTGTTGAATTAGGACCATCCATGTCATCACTACTTATATTAATTGCCTGCCCACCAGGTTCTCTGCTGTACCAGGTAGTAGGCTTCTGGTCGTCCGGATAGGCACTATTCCATCCAAAACCAACCCCACTGGTTTCTACCCCATCCACCCTCCATTCGCTCATTGAGCCAGAACCTGTAATAAATGAATAACCATCGATCGTACAGTTTACGTCTACAGCCATCATCTCGACTGCAGCAAGCCAATTTGCAGAATACTTGCGGCGGCGATTAGTGCCCCTGCCCCCGCGTAATTTCCTTTTCCCAATTTTGATAGTGGTTTTTTTCATAGTGATCTGGTGTTTTAAGGCATATTAATCTTCTCTGGAAACTGCATTTTTGTACTAGACCTGCGTATCACAGTCAACGTGAATAGAATTTAGTTATTCACAAATTTTGCAGCTAATTCGTAATAATTAGAAATAAACTGAATACCTGAGATAGCCATAATAATTTGACACCGGAAATAGGGTGTTTAACCCGGGCGTAAGGGCATGTCCTCGTTTAATATTTATAATTTAATGAGCGTTAGCTAACGTCACCTGCCACCGCTCGCTACACCTTCGAAACCTAGTGTTCGTAAACTTGAGCATTCTTTCTGGAATTAATGCAAAAAATACATACTAACTGAATACGGAAAGAACAGGTCTTTTCAACTTTTGCGGAATCTGCTTCAAGGCTTCGTTCACTGTGTTTGCGGTTACTTCATAAACTCGCCAGAGCGACGCATCTTTCACGAGCTGCGGCGAGGCCTCCGGATGCCAAACAGTGCAAATAAAGTCAGGATCATAGCCCACCTGCCATTGCATACCCTTAATCCATTCTCGAAGCTTATTTAAACGCGCAACTCTATTTTTTTTTGTTTCGAGAAAAATCTCTAGAAGCCTTTTTTCGATATCACTATTGTTATCACGATTATTTCCTGTGAACCACCCATGCGAGCGAAGAGCTGCTGCTAGGGGTTGCGCGCAGTGCAAATTTATAACAGATAATTCAGGTCCTGGAGGATTCCAGAACTGTCTTGGTAAAACACCACCCAGGTGATCAGACATACTCCTTTCTTGGCCGGCCAAGAAATACTCGGGCGCATAGATCTTGTGTGCCAACTGCAATTCTGGATCACGAGCCATGATGTAATCATTTATGACGCTTCCATTGAATTTACCTCCGCCACGTAGTCTACGGCAAAGCATATGCATGTACTTGCCACGAACGGCGTAGCAATGAGTCCGCTCACAAGCCCCGCAACGATAAAGGCCTGGCCTCACAAGTGTTGGCTTACTCTTAAAAAACATACTGTGCTCGCCGCCCAGCATCAATCCATCCCAATCATCAGGCACTGATTGAAGGAATTCCTCCACGCCGCTTCGAAAATCGTCGCTAAAACAAACATCGTCTTCAAGAATTAGTATACTATTGATACCGTCGCGTGTAGCTTGAGCTAAGACTTCTTGATGGGAGCATGTGCAACCCCAGGCACCAACGCCATCCTTGAACTTTCTTGGTGGAGGATTAAGATTGCCATCCACTGCCGCAAATACAATTGGTTGCCTGAAGGGCCATTTACATTGACTGAGTGCTTCTTTAGCTTGGGCCAAACGGTCAGGACGTCGTTTCAAATTAATCAAAACCACACGATCAAAAAAATGTTTGAGATACTGCTTTGTCACGGTATATCTAAATAACTCTCAATCCAAACTGAGCAAGTCAAAGTCGTAATAGATAATCCGTGTCTGCGATAGAAATTTTGGCTTTGGCAACCATCCGTAAGCAACGAGCATTACATCCGTCTCAATGTCATGAAAATGGTATTCCTATATTACGACAATCCAAAGATGCTAAGGATGCAAATTGATTGCTGGAATTCATACATTGGAAAATTGAATAACCCTCCAGAGGTATTACTTGTTGACGACGGTAGTCCAAACACATCAGCAATTGATGTTGTTCAGAAACATGCATGCAAGATATCCATCAAAGTGTTTCGGATCAAAGAGGATATATCTTGGAATTGTTCCGGAGCTCGCAATTTGGGCTGCATAAATGCAACCGGCTGGATTTATATTTCCGATATCGACATGCTTCTAGAAAAAGATGCCGCTAAAGTGTTTTTCGAGTCTCATCGACTTAACAAAAAGTGCTTTTATATTCCCCAAAGAGCTCTCTTTCATAATTCAAAAAGCTTGAAGAGAAGTTTTTCTTGCCTTCTTTTTCACAAGGAAGCGTATCTGGCTACTGGAGGATATGACGAAGATTATGCCGGCTACTATGGGATAGAGGACTATGATTTCCTAAAACGACTGCAACAGAAAGTGAGCTGTGTGCCACGGGATGATGTATTAATCAAAGCAGTATTGCCCGAACTGGTGGCAGATGCATGCACCACTGGGAAACAACGCTACGGCAATAGAAATTATAAGCTTTTTCAGCGAAAATTGGCGGCCGGTCTTCGCGCTCCAAAGAACCCTCTTCGGTTTTCCTGGGAAAGGGTTTTATAGTGAAATTTGGACACTCAAAACCCGTTTTGTTTCTTAACTTTTTGCTTTTATTGATTTTTGTCGTACGGATGCAACAAGAGCTCGCGCAAATGTTTGCTCTGCTTCCTCCCGCTCGGGAATAGCGAGTGGTCGGTAGTTCACCTTCACTTTGTATCCTTTCACAGTTCGTTCTCCACCGACGGCTTTTACTTCAATCTCTTGCACAAACGTAAAGAGTTCATCCGGCGTGCAAAATCGGGTGCGTTCCTGTTCATCGCGCGAAAGACCCTTGGACACTGCTTGCTTCATTTTCCTTACCCTTTCCGTTTCGGCACAGATGAGAAATACGTGCTGAAAACCCGCGCTAACACACTTTTTGATGTTCCCGATCTCTTGCTCGGCCGGCGTTGTAATCGAAATCTCGCACGCAATAGTCCGTGTTCCCTTTTCCAAAGCTACATCAACGTTACCCAAACCATTGAGCACGGGCTTCTCAATAGTAGCACGGTAGCCCATACCCTCAGCCCATTGTTTGATGAGAGCTTGGATGTGTTTGTGTTGCTGCCCGCCTCGCCCTGGTGTCGCGGGCTCGCGAGTGGCGGGCAGAGTTTCAGCAACAGGCGTCGGTGAAATCTTTGGTTCATCCGCGAGCAAGACTGTCGGCGCAACCGGCTTTGGCGGAGGGGGCGCAGGCTTAACCGGCGCAGATGGCGCCGGCATCTCTTGTGGAAACTTCTGTTCGTCGTTAAGTGCTGCCTCGACGTGCGCTCGCGGCGTTGCGTATTTTGCTCTTGATGCGGCAATCACGTCCCGACGCCGTACTGCCGCATCAGCATTATTTGGATATTCCGCATTGGGAACCTTGAGGTTGAAATCAAAGTCGCTTCGTTCGACTCGGCAGATGGCCTCGCCTGTACCAAGATTTTGAAGGTCTCTTGCCTCAAAGTATGAAAAGCCATTCTCAAGCGCCCGTGCATCCTGATCGCCAACGCGAAAGCATACGCGAGTAAAGCAGTTGGAGAGAACGGCACTGGCGACTTCGCGGTCGCGTTCCAATTGCCTCAGTTCTTGATGCGAGAGGACAAGGCCAAGCCGGTATTTTCGCGCGCCCGAAAGTATTTCCGCCATTGAGGGCGTGATAAAGTCATGGAATTCGTCAACGTAGAGATAAAAGTCCCGGCGTTTCGTTTCTTCTTGCGCCTGGCGGCTCATCGCCAGTTGTTGCAGTTTTGAGGCAAGAAGCGCGCCGAGGAGATACGAATTTTCCTTGCCGATGGCACCTTGCGAAAGCTTGGCCAAAAGAATATTTCCGCCGTCGAGAATGTCCGTGAAGTCAAGTTTGTTCTCTTTTTGCGACACCATGTAGCGGATGGATTTTGGCATGAGAAACGTTTCCAAACGCGTGAGCACCGGGCCGATTGACTTGTTTCCCGTCAAAACCGGGAATCCTTTGCGCCAGTAATACACGACTTCGGGGTCACGGACGGTCTTGAGGAAAGACTCACGAAAAGCCGGTTCCAAAAGAAAACGCCTTAGATCGGAAAGCGTGCCGCCTTTTTCGCTTTCAAGAAATGCAAGGATGGCATTACTCAACACCGAACCCATTTGATCCCCCCATGAGGTAGAAAGGCGCTGAAAAACCGAAACTAGGTCGGAGGCGAGAAGCGTTTTTTCAAGTTCCGAATGCGCGTGGAGGATGTTGAAGCCTACGGGAAATTCGATGTCTGAGGGGTCGAGAAACACCACGTCGTCAATTCGCTCGGGTGGAATAATGCTGAGAATGCGGTCAACCAAATCACCGTGGGGGTCAAGCACTGCCACCCCACGGCCACCCTCGATGTCCTGCCGAATGCAGTTAAAGAGCAGGGTGCTTTTGCCTGTGCCGCTTGCACCGATGACATGCATGTGCTTCATTCGCTGCTCAGGGGTGAGGACAACGCATCTTTCAGCTTCCAGGTAAACGTTGCCCCCAAGAAAAAGCCCTTCATCGTGAAGCACAATGCCGGGAGCTGCTTTGCTTTTCACTTCCCGTCCGCGAAGCTTTGAAGAGTGAACATCCGCTGATGGCAGGTGCACAAGGCCGATGAGTTCGTCGGCATTCAGGAGCATTCCTGAGCGATGCGATTCCCGGCGAAGCAAATCTGCCTCATGGTCAAGTGTTGCATACCCGTCATTTTTGAGGGGAATCAGTTTGTTGCCCTCCGGGTTATCAAACACCCCCAAGGCCCCCACGATGTTCCGCGCAATGATCCTCGCTCTATCCTGTCGATTGCTTTTTGCCGCCACACGAACGACTGCGGCATAGAGAGCGCGGGAGATTTTCTGTTTTGCACCCGACAAGAGCTCAGGTGCGTTTTCAAAAAAGGCATCCCCTGCCCCGTCAGTCACCGACTGGAAAATGCTCTCCGACCACGAGTGATGCACAGGGCTGAAAATGACCTGAAATACCCCGACCTCATTTTCTGCCAAATCGCCAAGGGCGCCCACCAGCGGAATGAGCGGGTCCGCCTTGCCCAAAGCGAGCGGGAGCATGAACTCTTTTGCCAATCCGCATTCGACAACCGCCGTATTAGATTCGTCCGTGGAGCCCCACGTCTCACGGAGAAAATTCTCCTTGGGCAGAACGGCAACGTCAGGAAAAAACGTAGCGATTTGCTCGCGCACGAGTGCCACATCGTCGGGATGGACAACCAATTGCACAGTAATGCGCTTGGCATCCCCTACCAGTTCAAATGTCACAGGTTCACGACACACGGAAAGACTCGCAAAAAAATATGCGTATGATTCACGGCGAAAATCAAAAGTGGATGGCACGAACGCTTGCAATTCAACCAATCCGTTACGGGAAAGAAGGCACGGTTCCTGTTCCTCCTCTTGCTCATCGTCAGTTGGCTCAGAAGCCGTAGTGCCCATGAGCCGATCACCTAGACCCTTAACAAGAGAACCCAATGCTGACGGCTTTCGCCCATCATCAAGAATTTGAGAGGATGGAAGGTAATGGCCTAAAAACGGACGAAAGACCGGCTCCGGAAAAACAGGATCGTTCCACAACTGCCAGCCGCGACCGCGCAGTTCCCAGCGAAAGAACTGCTCTGTCAGCATATCTTCAATAGAGGACATACGTATTCACTTAAAGCATCATATATTTAGACACTTGCAATCAAGTCAAGAGATTCATAATGAAAAGCCGCTATGCTCACCTCCAAACGCCAGGCTGACAATGTGCTCTCGCACTGGTATGTCCTCATGGACAATTTCCAGTTTTCGACCAAAGAATTCTACGCCGAGGTTCAAAAGGAACTTACCGCCCGACAGGTGCCTGGTCTCAAAATTTCCAAGGTGGATTTCTTTGAAGGTGGCGCACTGTCCGACCGCCGCGTGTACTTGCGCTTAGCCCGGGAGGAATTCGCTTTCGACATCTGCGCTGCCCCATTTGGCCGCGCATACTTCTTTTCGCAACGGTTCGTTGTTCGGCCCCGCCCCCGCTGGCCTCTCATTTGCTTTATTGCGCTCCTCTTGGCTGGGGTGGTTGTCGCTGCACTCAACAACGGCATAGCATTCGTAGAATACTATTATGGCTACGCGATGTTTTACCTTCGCAGATACACTCCGCAGACTCCTTATATATGGGTCGATGGCGGAATCCTCCTTCTTTTATTCCTCGCCTTGTTCATCCGAAATTATTTGAAGCTGTGGGCGGGATCTACGAAGGCCGCCCCGAGCCAGGGCACGGAGGCAAAGGCCCAACCTCGCGAGATGCCTGATTTCTTTGGCATCATATATTGCCTCCCCCTCATCGGCGGATGGTATGCCCTGTCCCGCAAAGAAACCTACCATCGGCAAGACTCGCGCATGATGTATCACACCCTTGTCACTGAAATCGTCAAAAAGAAGGTCGAGGAGGTGACGGCAGCAAAAGGCGTGAAACTTATACGCAGCTAGCTGCTTAGGAGTTGAGGCAGGCCGACCCATCAGGATCACAGCGCACTCGTTAGAACGGAATAATCTTTTCCCTCGATTGAGGGTCTATGATTACCCCGTCACCTTCTGATATAATGCCTTCGCGAAGAAGGAGTTTTTGTACCCTTCGCAATGCTCGAAATTGTTTTCGCAACATCAAGCAACGGTTTTCTCTTTTAATAGGCACATATCGAAACCTCGCTCTTTCCGACATAGAACAAAATAAAATTAGCAAATAAAAAACGACCGGAGTATTCCGGTCGTTTCTCGGGCTTTCGTAAAAGCCTAATTGTGCGACACGAAATACATTTCAATAATAAGGCAGCTTAGGCTGACGCGCAATCTCCCTGCCCTGTGGAAAACTGATCACTGAGAAATTGGTAGGATTAACCTATGGTGCCGTTTGGAGGCGAGAGTCTGAGCAGGACATGACCCTCTGAACCAAGCACCCATTAACGGCTTCGGCCTCCGAGGTGTTCCGTAGGTACCTACTACACCGTCTCTGCTCACTTTGCCGCAAGGCTCCGAGATTCCCCTCCAGCGCTGGAGGGGTTTCGTTTTATGTTTACTCACTGTGAAATATCATTCACTTTGTGACACAATACAATTAAAGAGTTTGAAACCAAACTTACAAAAGGAAGTGTTTCTGAAAATGACTGGCAAAAATTCCTCAGCGAGAAGGTCTTTAGGTTTTTAGCAAATTATGTAACTTCGATTGAAAAGCAAAACGTAAGCATCAGTGTAAGTTAGGGGGAAAAGAACTGACTCGTTTTGGGTAGTGCCTGAAGCGTGCTACGATGTTGTCCGAATGTGGCTCACGACGGGCCATGTGTTCTTTCCCAACCCAAGAGGAGTTGCCATGTCCAAATCATCTCAATACGTTGATTTCAAAGCATTGAAGGCCGCTGTCACAATGGAACAAGTGCTGGCTCATTATCAGCTCATCGACCGCCTCAAGAGAGGCAAAGGCAGCCTCACCGGCCCCTGCCCTATCCACAAAGGCACCAATCCTGACCAGTTCAGAGTAAGCCTTTCAAAGAATTGCTGGAACTGCTTTGGGGACTGTCACGGTGGAGGCAATGTCCTCGATTTTGTAGCCAAGATGGAGAACGTTGACCTGAAGGAGGCAGCACGCCGAATGGTTGTCTGGTTCGCGCTTGAAGACTTACTGAAAGAGAAAGTTGCCGCGCCGAAGTCAAAGACGTCCGGCAAGACCATGCCAACCGCGCCGAAGCCAGATAGCCCATCTAAGCCGACAGTCAATAAGCCCCTAGGCTTTGCCCTCAAACTAGAGCCCCATCATCCATACCCGGAGGAGCGTGGACTGACGCCGGAGACGATTGCTGAATTTGGACTAGGCTTCTGCGCTAAGGGCATCATGGCCGGGCGCATTGCCATCCCCATTCGCAATGTCAAAGGAGAGCTTATTGGCTACGCCGGTCGCTGGGCAGGGACTCCGCCTGAAGGCACGCCAAAATACAAGCTGCCGGCGGAATTCCAAAAGTCGCTTGAGGTGTACCGCCTTGCTCACGCATTGCAAGAGCAGCCCGACCATCCCCTCATCATTGTAGAAGGCTTCTTCGGCCTGATGAAACTCTGGCAATTAGGCTATCGAAAATGCGTGGCGCTCATGGGTAGTTCGATGTCTGAAGTCCAAGAGCAGTTGATCGCGAACACACTCAAGCCTAATAGCCGCGTCATTGTCCTCTTTGACGAGGACGATGCTGGCCGAACAGGTCGCATTGATGTCGCGGCTCGACTGGCGACAAAGGCATTTGTTCGCGTTGTGGTTTTCGAAACCGAAGACTTCCAGCCCGAGCGCCTTACACTCGAAACAGCAGCTGCGTTACACCTGCTATCGTAAACGAGTCACCCTCCCCTTTTCGCAAGAATCGGGGAGCTTTTTTTTAACACTGATTTTTTTGCTTCTACTTTTGGCAATAGTTGCGGCCACTGACAGTCAAGCACCGCCTGAATACGTATTGCCGTGGTCACAAGTATGTTGGTCTTTCCGGCTTCGATTTTCTGGACCACCCGAGGATGAAGATCCACCAACTCGGCAAGTTGTTCCTGGGTATAGCCCTTGAGCCGACGTTCGCGGCGAAGATTTTCGCCTAAGCGAACCAACAGCGCTTGTAGAGACTGACGATTAGTTGGCCAATTCACGCCACAGTATGGCGTTTTTTGCGCTTGACCACCACGCCACGGCATGGTGTCTATGCACGCACGCCACAACATGGCGCATTATTCCGCCGACCTCATGAACCCCAAATTTCTGCTTTCCGTTTTCCCAAGTGCCGCACTGTTTGCGCTTTCAGGCTGTGCCATGAGCAGCGCTCCGGCAGTGAACGCCGTTCAAGCGCCGGCATTGCCGACAGCACCGGCAGCATCCGCTGATCACCCGAGTGCCCTCTCATATGGCATGGTCACTGGCCGGGTGCAAAAGGGAGTGACCACGCAGAACGACATCATTGAGTTGTTCGGCGGCCCCAACACCATGACGACCGACAAGGACGGCACCGAGGTATGGATGTATGACAAGACCGCAAGCACCGTCTCCTCAAGCCAAGTTTCAAGCGGTGCCCAGGCTGACAAAAGTGAGGCACGGGTCATGGCAGAGTATTTCGGCATTCCGTTTGTGGCGGGAATCGGCGGAGCAAATGCCTCCTCGCAATCGCAATCTGCCCAGGTGGCGCAGAGCCAAGGCACCGTCACGCATTCGATCAGAAACATCACGTTCATCATCAAATTCAACCCGGACAAAACGGTGAAGGATTACTCGGTCAGGCAATCCAGTTACTAGCCGCATATATATGAAGACCTCCCTGCGTTTTGCAGTCTCCCTCGCCGCCTGTTCAGCAGCAGTTCTTTTTGCGGGCTGCATGGCAGCGATACCGCTTGCAATGGAGGCGACGTCGTGGGGCGCCGGCTCGGCAGTTGACAGCGTTACGGGGGCTTCATCCGACAGAGAGTTGCTCGCAGCACGGCAGAAAATCACCCTGAAGTTCAATACCAATCCGGACACGGATGCCTGGTATGACGAACGGCAGAAAACCGCGCTCGCCATCGGCGACCGCGTGTTCGATCAAGATTTCAATCGTGTCTTTGATTCGCTCACCCTCTCAGTCTCATCCTTGGAATTGAAAGTAACGAGCATGGAGCGCGAATCAGGCTACATCGCAGCTTCCGGCATCACCTTGCCGCCGACCGATGCAAAAGCCATGCGCCACGATGCGGTCAGCGACTGGTGCAAGCAAAACGGCTTCGATGCGAGCGTTCTTGACCGGCAATTCAGAACCTCCACGTATCAGCAGACAAGCGAGATGATGGACATGAGCGGCATGATGGCGAAATATGACAAGATGGAAAAGAGCCTGACGTTTCAACTGATCAAAGTGAGCCCCACCCAAACCAAGGTGAAACTTCGTTTCTCGAACGTCTATTGCCCCCGCGGAATGGCCAAGTGAGCAAGGACGTAACCTATCAAGATTTCTTGCCAGAGCAGAGGCAACAAGGGTGTAGAACCTATCGGTTGGCGTCCGTTCTCCCCTCTCCCATCTTGCCAGAGTTGATTGATCAACGCCTAGGACTTTGGCAAAAGCCTTCTGCGTCCACCCACTGCTTTTCCTGTACCACACTAACTGCCCAGACAGGGCTTCCGGTTTCGGCATCGGGTTGTAGCCGAGAAAGGCGATGATCGCCGGAATGAATTTGACCTCCGGGGAGACCCTCCCATCCTCCCAATTCCATACGCTTGCCTCCACAACACCGATTCGTTGCCCCACATCTCTTTGAAGGAGATTTAGGTCGAGGCGACGCTTCCGAAGGTGGTCACCAACCGTTTTGAGCTCCTTTGGATATGCGGAACTCTTTGGTTTTGAAGCCTTTAGTTCAAAATGTAAAAAGGGCAACGAACGTATGTCCTTGCGGTTACCTGGGAGACTCGAAGCGTGAATGTCGTTGCACAGTACCGAATATCCAAAGATATCGTTCTAGGATATCTGGCCCTTTACTCGATAGAATTGATTTGCACGTCGAAGCACCATCGCTGCCATTGACTGAAATGCAGAACGCGACGCCCGGCGAGACTTCTGCCGCAGTCCGCGAACGCATTATCTCCGCACGCACGAGACAAGCTAAACGCTTTACCGATACAAAAGCCCGCCTCACTTCATGCAACGCGCGAATGTCTCACTCCGAAATCCGCACCCATTGTGCGATTGATAAATCCCAGGCGGAATTGCTCTCGCAGGCCATGGAGCAACTCTCGCTCTCGGCGCGCGCGTATGACCGTATTTTAAAAGTCGCCCGCACGATTGCGGATTTAGCAGGCACAGAAAATATCGAAGCGCCTCACCTGCTCGAAGCCATCCAATACCGCTCTCTTGACCGCGCACTCTTTTATTGAACACCGTTACTGCCTTGATTCGGCCCAAAAAGTATCCGCAGGTGTCGGTATGTCCAATGGGTGAATTTGTTGATCTCGTGTGGCAGCATCAGGCCATTGTCCAAGAAACGAGAACGCGCGTTTTTGAACGCCGCGAAGACGGGCCATGAACCAGACAGTGCGTGCCAACGTCAATGGTGTCCACCCGTAGCTGGGCGGTTCTGGGGGCGGCGGGGTCACAGGCACCCGGGGAATGCCGAAGGAGCGCGGCAGGCCCCCGGCCAAATTGATCGCGGGCACTTTCATATTGCGCAAGACCGCCAGTTCGTGCCTTCTATAATTACGACCCTTGCTATCCCCGGGGATTGCCGGCCTTTGCATTAAGTACATGCTTCCGGATTTTTTTATGAAAATCCACGCAGCTACCATCCTGTTTGCGATTATCACTCCAGGTACAGCAGTAGTCGCTGCACCGGTGCACCTCGTGGAGGAGCCGTCCGTACAGATAACCACTGTTGCGCCCGGTGTGTACTTGGTTGATTTTGGGCGGGTTGCCTTTGGTAACCTTCGGCTCGCGCCGCCTGCTAATGCGACCGGGACAATTACAGTGCGCTTTGGCGAAGCCCTTGCGGACGGCCGCGTGAATCGCAAGCCACCCGGCACCGTCCGCTACGCCCAGGCTGAGGCTGTGCTCGACGGGGCTAAGCCCTTAGTCGTCGCCCCGGCAGCCGATAAGCGCAACACCACTCAGCCTAAAGCCGTGCTGACACCGCCAGAGTGGGGGGTTGTGATGCCATTTCGCTGGGTTGAAATCGAAGGCTGGCCCGGAGAACTGCATGCGGCGGATCTGCAACGGCAGTCGGCATTTTCCACCAATTGGGATGACAATGCATCAGCATTTCATTCATCCGATGACATGCTCAATCGTATCTGGGAATTGTGCCGCTATTCAATCAAGGCCACGACTTTTGCCGGCATTTATGTAGACGGCGACCGCGAGCGTCTGGCCTACGAGGGCGATGCCTATCTCGCACAGATTAGCGATTATTATACCAACGGTGAAATCCAAATGGCACGCGACACCTTTGACCGCTTGATGAAACTGCCCACCTGGCCGACGGAATGGGCCGCGCACATGATCTTCATCGCGCACGCGGACTGGATGCAAACTGGTGACACAAAATGGCTGGCGGCACGCTATGACGGGCTGAAGACAAAACTTCACCTTAAAAATGCCCGTGCTGACGGGCTCATCGTCAGTGACCAAGCTACGAAAAAAAACGACCTTGTTGACTGGCCTGGGGGTGAGCGCGACCACTTTGTTTTCAAACCAGTCAACACGGTCGAAAATGCTTTTCATCTACGCGCCTTGGCTGACATGGCCGACCTCGCCCGCGCCCTGCACATGGATGCTGATGCCGCCGACTACACGGCTCGCGAGCAGGCCACCCGGGTCGCATTTCAAAAAGTGCTTTTTGACCCGGCACAGGGCCTTTATCGAGACGGCGAAGGCACCGACCACGCGTCATTGCATGCCAATCTTTTCCCATTAGCATTCGGCCTTGTCCCTGCTGAAAACCGGGCCAAAATCACTCAATGGCTCGGCGAACGCGGCATGGCCTGCTCCATTTATGCCGCGCAATATCTGCTCGAAGGCTTGTTTGAGAATGATGGGGCGGCCAGTGCTCTCGCGTTGATCAGCGCATCCAATGACCGCAGTTGGAAGCACATGGTCGAAAGCGGCACGACCATCACTTGGGAGGCTTGGGATCAACACTACAAGCCCAATCAGGACTGGAACCATGCCTGGGGCGCTGCTCCCGCCAATCTGTTGCCGCGGTTTGTGCTTGGCGTCGAGCCAGTCACGCCCGGCTGGTCGCATGCGGCAATCCGCCCGAACCCTGGCACGCTGAAAAACGCTGAAGGAAAAGTGCCAACACCGCTTGGCCCGATTCTCGTCAAATGGGAAAACGCAGACATCTTTAAACTTTCGCTCACTTTGCCACAAGGAATGAGCGCTCAGGTTCGGATTCCCGCAGACAACAACTCCAGCGGTGTTTTCCTTGGGGGCCAGCCCGTTCCCGCGCATCGTGATGGGCTGTGGTGGATCCTCGACAAAGAGGTCATCGGCACAGCCTCCATTGAGGCAAGGTAACCTCCATTATAATTTCTATGAAGCTTCTACCCCGCTCAAAAGCTTTCCGCCTGAAAACTCCATCGAGTTTGACTATCCTCGTGGGTTCGCTGCTCCTAATTGCTGCCGCAGGGTCAGTTCAGGCCGCCAATACTGCACCTACCGCGCCGACACGCCACCGCGTCATTGACACGTTCGAGCAACTTGGCGTCGATACGCCGATGCCGCGTTTCGGTTGGGTGGTCAACGATGCCGACCGAGGTGAACGTCAAACCGCCTATCAGGTAATCGTTGCATCTAGCGAAGCGGATTTGGCCAATAACATTGACGTTCTGTGGGACAGCGGCAAAGTCCAAACATCCGACCAATACGGTATTGTTTATGCAGGACGGCCATTGGCCAAAACTAGCTCGTATTGGTGGAAGGTGCGTACGTGGGACAAGGATGGCGCTGCCTCCCCATGGAGTGCGCCAACGCGATTCGTTACAGGCTTCTTTCAAGACGCTGATTGGGATTCTGCCACAGCTTGGATTTGTCATCCGGACGCGGTAGCAGCAGGCAACAAGGAGCCATTGCCGTTGTTCCGTAAGACGTTTGATGTTTCAAAGCCGGTGCGGCAGGCCTTTCTTTATATTACGGGTCTCGGCCAGTTTGTGGCCTATCTCAACGGCACCAAGCTTGGTGACCATGAAATTGACCCAGCCTGGACCGATTATGACCACACGATGGACTATGTGACTTTCGACGTCACTTCAGCCCTACAACCGGGA
>Ga0206941_10159_pt1 | contig 19502 bp, 23 predicted proteins | sample Alteio_BWOrgHeat_9_FD_153251 | JGI IMG/M metagenome (GOLD analysis project Ga0206941, IMG submission 153251) | Enriched cells from forest soil in Barre Woods Harvard Forest LTER site, Petersham, Massachusetts, United States -... | ecosystem: Environmental > Terrestrial > Soil > Temperate forest >...
AACCCCAGGGCCATCGACGACAGAACCGGCACGCCGTTGAGCTGCCAGATCGCTTCGAGCCATCGCGGATCGCTGGCGACGATTTCTCCCACGTAGCCGAGGTCGGGCGACATGCGCTTTTTACGGGCTCGAAAGAGCAGCCCGTCTCCCCCGGAGAGGCCAACCGCGGGCTGACCGACGGCGCCCAGCGCGGCCACGAGGCTTTTGTTCACGCGGCCGGCGAGTACCATCAGCGCGACATCGCGGGTCTCGGCATCCGTCACGCGCAGCCCATCGATGAATTCGCTCTGCTTGCCGAGCGCCTTGAGAACGCGCGTCAACTGCACGCCACCGCCATGGACCACGGCGACCTGGTTGCCGTCGCGCACCAGTTCAGCAATAGCGCGAACGCAGCCTGCGAGGAGTTCCGGAGTTTCGAGGCCCGCTCCACCGAGCTTCACAACATACCTCATTCCAGGCCCTCCGCCTCATCCCAGCCAAGCATCACGTTTAGATTCTGCACGGCCTGCGAGGATGCTCCTTTTAAAAGATTGTCAAGACAGCTTACGATCACTGCGCGACGCCCGTCTGATGACAGTTGAAAGCCGATGTCGGCGTAATTGGTTCGCAACGAGTAATGAATGTTTGGAAGCGTCGTATCGTGCAGCCGAACCATGGGACTGCCTGCGAAAAACCAGTGGTATGCATGCGCAATGCGGGCCTTTATCTGTGGCTCCTTGAAGCGTACATAAACGGTGGAGAGAATTCCGCGTGGTATGGGCAGCAGGTGGGGGGTAAATGTGATCGATTCACCTTCTATCCCCAGTTGTTCCAGCAACTCTCCTGTGTGGCGGTGCGAGAACACTCCATACGCCGAAAGGTTGTCGGCCGCATGCATGAAATGGGTCTTGGCGGTGGGCGCTTTTCCTGCACCACTTACACCGCTCTTGGCGTCGGCGACAATTCCGTGTTCCAGGTCGATGAGGCCCGCGGCGATCAGCGGCTTGAGGGCAAGAATGATCGAGGTGGCATAACAGCCCGGATTGGCGACCAGCCGCGCCCCCGTGATTTTTGCGCGATGGAGCTCCGGCATTCCATAGACCGCCTGGGCCTGTATGTTGAACGCCTGTACTGATCCCTCATCTTCAAAGCTGTACACGGCACGATTGGCTCCTTCATTCAACCGCCAGGCACCGCTCAAATCGATGACGCGTATCCCGCGCGACAGTGCTTCAGGAACCCACGCGCGCGACTGTTCGTGCGGGATCGCAAGAAACAACACCTGGACGTCAAGATCGGTGAGCAAGTCCCACGAAAAGGATTGCAGCCGGAGCTTGCCGTTTCCTTTGCTGTCGATTAATTCGGGATGAATTTCGGACAGGGGAATGCCCCCGCGGGCGACATCTTCGGCGTCGACACGGCCGGCAAATACAGGAGGCTTGCCCCTGAGCCGCGGATGATGCAGCAAGAGACGAGCTAATTCCGCTCCAGAGTAACCCGTAACTCCAACCACTGCGGTTTGAACTGAATCCGTCATGACTCGAGAATCTTCCTCATCCGGGTCTCCACCTCGGCCGCCCGGCGCTGATCCTGGCAAATTACCAGCACAGTATCGTCTCCTGCGATGGTGCCCACCACGTCAGGCCATTCTTCGCGGTCCAGAGCAGCCGCAACGGGCTGCGCTCCTCCCATCACGGTGCGCACGATGACCTGGTTCATGGCGCGGCGTACCCGCATCCCAAAGCTCTCCAGCATTTCCCTTACGGTGGGAGGAGCGTCGTCCTGGGGGTCGGCGGCAGCGCCATTGGCATGTCCATTGGGCAGCGAATAGCCCCCCGGTCCTTTGAACATGCGCAATTCATGAATATCGCGGGACAGCGTCGCCTGGGTGACCTCGAAGCCGCGCCGACGCAACTTGCGCCTGAGCTCATCCTGGCTCGAGACCGGCGATTTGGCCATCAGGTCCCGTATCGCATCATGCCGCTGAAACTTCATGCTGCCGCGCTCTTTTCTCAAACAAATCGAAAGCGCGGTCGCTGGAGCGGCCGCGCTTGCATAAATATACAACAAGCTTGAATAAGTATGCAACGCTCACTTTCAAAATTTAACATTGTCGCCGTCCCTGCCTGCCGGTCCTCTGGAGGGGGGCCGGGCACTCCGACCAGTTTGCCTGGGGGGCGCCCGGTAGAAGAGAATGGCGCTGTCCTCCATTACTCAAGTTCGTGTCTCGAACGTTTCAAAAAGGAGCTGGGTCATGAAACGGCTACTACACGTTCTCTCATGCCTGCTGGTTCTCGTATCCATGGCTGCCGGTCAGAACAAGGACGCTGGACTGCCTCCCCTGATTGATCGCGATGTGATCTTTGGGAATCCCGAGATCGCCGGCGCCCAGCTCTCACCGGACGGACGCTACATCGCATTCATGAAGCCGTGGAAGGATACGCGCAATATCTACGTGAAGAGCGTTAGCGAGCCTTTCAGCGCGGCGCGGCTGCTGACGACCGAGGCTAAACGTCCCGTGGCCGGGTACCTTTGGACCCAGGACAGCAAGTACATCGTCTTTGCCAAGGATCATGATGGCGACGAGAACTTCAACGTCTATGCCGTGGATCCCGCAGCCAAACCTGCGGCCGGAGAAGAAGCGCCAGCGTCACGAGACCTGACCGGCCTGAAGGGCGTGCGGGTCATGCTCTACGAGGCGCCCAAGAGCGATCCCGACAGTCTGTACATCGGGCTCAATGATCGCGACAAGGCGTGGCACGACTTATATAAGCTCAAGATCTCGACCGGCGAGAAGACCCTGATCAGAAAGAACACCGACCGGATCACGGGCTGGAGCTTTGATCTGAAAGGCCAGTTGCGGCTGGCGACGCGCAGCGCCGTCAACGGAGACACGGAGATTCTGAGTGTCGACTCGGACAAGTTGTCCCCCATCTACTCGTGCACGGTATTCGAGACCTGCCGTCCTTTGCATTTCCAGCCTGACGGCACCCACGCGTACATGGAAAGCAACAAGGGAACGGACCTGGTTTCGCTGCTGCGTCTGGATCCGCAGACGGGAAAGACGGAGATGGTGGAGTCTGACCCACGGGGCAAGGTGGACCTGGGAGGGGCGCTGTTTTCCGAGAAGACGGATGAACTGATCGAGACCTGGTACACCGCCGACCGCGTCAAGGTCTACTTCAAGGACAAGGCCTTCAGAGAAGACAACCACTGGATCGAACAGCAATTTCCCGGCAAAGATATCCTCGTGGTTTCGCGCACGCGCGACGAGCAGTTGTGGTTGGTCACCGTTGAGGCGGATACAGAACCAGGCCAGACCTTCCTCTTCGATCGCAAAGCGCGCACCCTGACGCCGCAATACAAAGTCAGGGAAAAGCTGCCTCGCAAGGATCTGGCAGAGATGAAAGCCGTCACCTACAAATCGTCAGACGGCCTGGAGATTCCTGCGTACCTGACGCTCCCTAAAGGTGCTCAGCCAACGAATCTGCCGGCACTGGTGCTGCCGCACGGCGGGCCCTGGGGACGCGACGAATGGGGATACAACTCGCTGGCGCAATTCTTCGCCAACCGCGGCTATGCGGTCCTGATGCCGAATTTCCGCGGGTCTACCGGCTATGGGCGCAAGTTTCTTGATGCGGGGAATCTGGAATGGGGCCGCAAGATGCAGGACGATCTGACCTGGGGCGTGAAGTACATGGTGGCCCAGGGAATCGCCGACCCCAAGCGAGTGGGCATCCTGGGTGGTTCGTACGGTGGCTATGCGGTTCTGGCGGGAGTGGCCTTTACGCCGGACTTGTATGCCGCTGGGGTGGATATCGTCGGCCCGTCGAACCTGATCACGCTGCTGGAGTCAATTCCTCCCTATTGGGAATCGATCCGCAAGATGTTCGCGGTGCGCATGGGCGACGCGTCCACGGCGGATGGCAAAAAGGTCCTCGTGGAAGCCTCGCCCCTGAATTCCGCCGCCAAAATCAAGACGCCGCTGCTGGTGGCCCAGGGAGCGAATGATCCGCGCGTGAACCGCCGCGAAGCTGAACAGATCGTGGTCGCGCTGCGCGACCAGGGATTCAAGGTCGAGTACATTCTGGCGCCGGATGAAGGTCACGGATTTGCGCGGCCCATCAATAATATGGCCTTGTTCATGGCCTCGGAGAAGTTCCTCGCCCATCATCTGGGCGGGAGATTCCAGGAAGGCGGCACAGCCGAAGAAGTAGCTCGACTCAAGGAGATTACGGTCGACCCGAAGACCGTTGTGCTGGCCAAGAAAGTGGATCCAGCATCGGTCGGCTTGCCAAAACCTGCCGTCGATCTGAAACCCGGAACGTTTCACTACCAGCTACAGATCGACGTGAATGGCCAGCAGGTCAGCCTGAAGCTTACGACGACCGTCCTGGATGCGGCCACTTCGGCGACCGTGACGGATGTTACCGAAACGCCGCAAGGATCGGCTACCGACATCGCCACACTCGATAAAACGAGCCTGGTTCTCGAAAAGCGAAGTGTGAAGCAGGGACCGATGTCAATCGATATCGATTTCGCCGGCAACAAAGCTGCGGGCAAGATGTCGATGAACGGACAGGAACGGGCGATTTCCGCCGACCTCGGAGGACCGCTCTTCGGCGATGCGGCGGGCGGCGACATGGCGATCGGCTGCCTGCCGCTGGCGGACGGATACACGGCGACGATCCGCAACTTCGATATCCAGACCCAGAAAGTGAAATTCCTTAACCTGACCGTTGCCGGCGCCGAGAGCGTGAAGGTTCCAGCCGGAACCTTCGACGCCTGTCGCGTGGAAGTGTCTGCCGCCGAAGGAGGCGCGGACAAGAAGACCATCTGGGTTGCCAAGGATTCGCATCAGGTGGTGAAGGTGAAGGCGGTCATGGCGTCGATGGGAGGAGCGGTGATGACGCAGGAACTCGCCGGCGAGTAGCAAGACAGGTTTATAGGGCCCGAGGCGTTAGTGTCATGAGCGCGAACCTTCATTCGAAATCTCGGGCATCCCAAATGCAGGTCCTTCAACTCTGTTTGCCGCAAGAAACGCGGCAAACTCCGCTCAGGATGACAGCGAGATTATGATGCGCATTTCTGACTCTGGACATTAGTGGGTCATCGCGTAGAGCACGTAATTCACGCCGAGCTTGGTGCCGAGCGCGGAGTACTTGACGGGATAACGCGGGTCGTCGAGGAACTCCCATGAATCGCCAATATCGGAATTCAGCGAGAAGGCGACCATGATGCGCCCCTTGTCGTCATAGATCCCCTTCCAGTGCGCCACGTAGCCGTCCTTCTTGTGCCCGGTCGCCAGGTGTTCAGCGCCTGGGACCTGGAAGCGGTCGTCGAGATCGAACAGGGTGTGAAAGATGGGGTCGTTGTTGGGAATGTCGATGAGTTCCCGGTCGGGAAAGACCATCTTCATGGTCTTCTCGAAGTAGGCCTGCTCCTGGGATCCGTGGCAGTCATCGGCCATAAAAAAGCCGCCGCGCAGCAGGTAGTCGCGGAGCTTCGTCGCTTGTTTCTGGGTGAGTCCCCATTCGCCCACTTGCACGGCGTATAGCCATGGCCAGTTGTAAATTTCGTCGCCATCGTCCAGGTTGACCGGTTGCTCGACGGAGCGGGAATCCACGCGTGTAAGTCGCCGCATCGCGTTGGCAAGAGCGCGGTCGGCCCGCGGATAGTCCTGGGTCCACAGAGAAAGACCTTCCTGCCATGGGCCGTCAAATCGCCCGCGATAGCCGTCCAAGGGCCCCGGAGGATACATGAGGCGCGCGAATGTCCACTCGGCGGGCTGGCTCCAGTCCGCCGGCAGCGTCAAACCGGCTCCGTATTCGACGGAGGGATATTCGCGAAATGCCTTCTGCGCCACCGCGCCGATCACAAGTCCCGCGACCACCAGGGGGCAGGCAATTTTCCAAAAGCGCTTCATGTTTGCTTCCGACCTGCCGGGGGGAGTATGCCCGGGCCGGGGTACGTCCCTTGTATATTGGACGCGGTGTTTGTTCGATGGATGGGTTCGATCCGCTTCCAAATGCTTGTTTCCGCTGAGCGCTGCTTGCGGAAACAGACCGCCGGCCGCCGGAACATCCTGCCAATCGCCATGAAAGTATATTGCGACGCCGGCATTGAAGGGAAAATGACTTTGCAGGGAAGCCGCAACATTAACGCCATCTTGCCTCTTGGTCCCCACGTGGCAATCATCGGAGCGGCTCGGGCGTGGCATCATCGATTCATCGCAAAGGGGGAATGCAGTTGAATCTTGAAACCATCCAAGGCCGGTATCTCTCCGATCTGCTCGATCAGCCCAGAGCGCTCGAAGCTACGTTGGATGGATTGCGGCGAAGCGCCCTATTTGACCGCATTGCCGACGCGTGCGACGCAGCCCGGTTTCAGCGTATTGTGCTCACGGGAATGGGCTCCTCCTATTTCGGCCTGCATCCGCTTTGCATTGAGCTTGCAGCCGGCGGCTCGACTCCTTTGATGTTGGAAACCTCGGAGCTGATCCACTACTATCCTCACCTGCTAACGCCTTCAACACTTGTTGTGGCTGTTTCGCAATCGGGGAAAAGCGTGGAGACAGTGCGCCTGCTGGAACTGAACGCGCACAAGGCCACCGTGATCGGGGTGACGAACCATGCCGACAGCCCGCTGGGGACCCTGGCCGACTTTGGAGTCCTGACCGCCGCGGGGGAAGAGTTCTCGGTTTCGTGCAAGACGTATGTCGCAGCGCTGATGGCGCTCGCGGTTCTGGCCGCTGCGTTGTGCCAGTCCGACCCGGCCGCGCGTTTTCGCGAACTGGAAGCAGCGCCGGCCGCAGTCGATGAGTATCTTAGGCACTGGAAGGCGCACGCAAGCGAGTTCGCCGAATTGCTGCCCGGCACGGAACATCTCTTTCTGGTTGGCCGGGGAGCGTCGCTGGCCGCGGCGCAGACCGGCGCCCTCATCATCAAGGAGTCGGACCACTTTCATGCCGAGGGCATGAGCAGCGCGGCATTCCGCCACGGTCCATTCGAAATGCTCCAGCCGGGCATGCTGGTGGGCGTGTTTGTGGGCGATGCGAAGACACAGGCGTTGAACGAGGGCCTGGCGCAAGATATTTCGCGCACTTCGGCGCGCGCCGTCTTTTTCGGTCCGAATGCATTGGAACCCGCCTGCCGGCTGCCAGAGACCCCAGGGATTCTGAGGCCCATTGTTGAGATTTTGCCCATCCAGATGATGACTCTCGCCCTGGCGTCCCTTGCGGGGCGCGAACCGGGACGATTTGAGCGTGCGACGAAGGTGACGGTGGTTGAATGATCCAGGTTTCCACATCAGAAGTCCGCGTTCGCCGAAGCTACTTCATTGTCGGCATCGTGTTTCTGGTGTTTTTTGTACTCTCCTTTCTCACCAACATCCTGGGTCCCATCATTCCCGACATCATCGACAGCTTTCACGTGAGCCTTGCCGCCGCAGCCTTTCTGCCCTTTTCGTTTTTTCTGGCCTATGGAGTGCTATCGGTCCCAGCGGGTTTTCTGGTCGATCGCTTCACCGAAAAACCGGTAATGATCGCCGCCTTTATCGCCGCGTTCCTGGGTGCTTTGAGTTTTGCGATACACCCGACATACACGGTTTCGGTGCTGTCGTTGTTCGTCATTGGGGCGGGTATGGCGATGCTCCAGGTGGCGATTAATCCGCTGCTCCGCGTCGCCGGCGGAGAGGAACATTTCGCCTTCAACTCCGCGGTCGCGCAGTTTGTCTTTGGCGCCGCCTCGTTCATCAGTCCCCTGATCTACGCATACATGGTGAACAACCTGCCGCAGGCATCCCGCCACGGAGTCGGGCTTCGGGTCTTGGCGGGCATCACGCCCTCTCATCTGCAGTGGGCCTCGATCTATTGGATCTTTGCGGCGGTGGCCGCCGGAATGATTTTGGTTCTGGCCGCGATCCGCCTGCCGCGCATCGAGCGCAACGAAGAGGAGCAGGCAGGCACGGTCGCCACATACCTGAAAATGCTCCGTCGCGGGATGGTATGGCTCTACTTCGGGTGCGTGTTTGCCTATGTGGGCTCGGAGCAGGGAACAGCGGACTGGATATCCAAATTCCTCTCCCAATATCATGGCTTCGATCCGCACACCACGGGGGCGAGCGCGGTTTCCTGGTTCTGGGGGCTCATGACGGCCGGCTGCTTTGTGGGAATGATTCTTCTGAAGGCGTTCGACAGCCGGCGGGTCCTGCTGGGGTTCTCGATCGGAGCCATGATCACACTGAGTGCCGCGCTGTTCGGCCCCGCCACCGTATCGTTGTACGCATTTCCCATGATCGGGTTCTTCGCGTCGATCATGTGGCCCACCGTCATTTCACTGGCTCTGAATTCGATGAGCGAACATCATGGCTCGTTCGCCGGAATCCTCTGTACAGGCATCGTTGGGGGCGCCGTTGTCCCCCTGATCATCGGACGCCTGGGTGACCTGGTGGGGCTGCGCGCGGGAATGATGTTCCTCTATATCACATTCGGCTGCGTGCTGAGCGTGGGGCTATGGGCACGGCCGATCATCACCAACGCCACGTTTGCTTCGAAGGCGCAAAGGTCGAACTGACTTGCTTTGGGGGACCGTTAAAAGGAGTTTCAGGTCAATGAAGGGAAGAAACTATCGATGAAGGGAAGAAACTATCGATCTGGATGTCAGATCAATAGGCCCTGAAAAGTCATGGCGGAGAGGGCGAGATTCGAACTCGTTAGATAATAAAGAACTTATACCTGTCTAGTTCGAGAGGATACCCTGAGGAGTACCCTGAAATTGTAAAATTTTTATAGATCAATCACTTACAACGGGCAATCTCAAACACGGATTCACCATCAACTGAAACTAAAGCACTTGCGCGTTTCCAATCCAGACTGTACCCCAACAAATACCCCCGAAATCAAAAGTGAGGGAGAATCTAAGACTCTCCACCATGACCTTTTATGCGTCCAGTTTCACGTTGGGGCCATAGGGTGGGTTGCCAATCCCAAAGCCTATCACTGAACGCGCCTGGAGCCTTTGAGGGGCATTCCCTGGGCATTCAACCGCACACCCCATGCTCCAAACTGCTTCCACACTTCCCATCGACCCTGATGGTCGGACGGACTCAGCCTTGCCAGTAGCTTTTGCACAACCCGAGTCTTGAGGACGATAAAGTCTTCGATGTGGTCGCGCCACGTGTCGACATCGAACTCTGGAGGGACAAGGTAGCGGGTGCCGTCAACGACGATGATTCGGTCCTGGGGCATGGTGGGGATTCCTGTTAATCAAAAAGTAAAGCGGGACCAGTAAACCGAGGGTGCGGAATTATAACCAGTCCCGCCCTGGTCGCCGCAACTGGGGGGTATGCAGCGTCTCAGGCTCAATGTCATCCCGCAACAAGGCCGGTTTGTGGATCGGAGAATGATCCAGGCTTGCGCTTGCCCGTCAGAGTCTCCAGTTGCACCCTGATTCGCTCCTCCTCGCGGCAAGCGTGGCTATATGCAATTCGAAGTTCGGTTCCTTCGCCCGTCCAGGCTGCGCCGAAAAGATGGGATTCGCTCACAGCGTCCACGCATTTGTTGTGTTGAGCCACTGCCTCACGCATCTCCCGTTCCCGGCGCTTGATATCGGCATCGGACATGGCGGAAAGGTTTGGCTCGTTATACCTCAATCCGCTCAAAATCGATTTGGCCCTGGAAAGTTCAGCGGCAGCATTGTTCTTGCGGTTCAGGACTCCGCTTTCCCTGACGCCGTGATCGTACAGTGCTCGTTGAGCAGCTTTTACTTCCTGGACAGCTTCTTCCCGCTCAATCCTCAGGGCAGCAATTTTTGCCAGTTTCAACTTGCTCACGAATGCCTGAAACTGACTCTCAAGCGCACGAATGCTCTCCAGCATCGCATTGCACTCCTGGGACATTTCATCGGTTCGCAATCGTTGCAACAACCCGATATCGAACGAAACCGTACTTCCTTGATTAACGTGCGGAACCTCAACCCAATTAATCGATGACGTTGCCATTGCTTTTACCCTCCTGTATATCGGTATCTATAGGGTGCGTATTTAATTTATCGCCGGTTCCGTTGTAGCTTTTCGATCCGATATTTGTTTTCGCAGTTCGCGACAAACCGTGCATCGGCTTTTCGCTGTTCTTCCACGAATTCCTGGTGCAATTGTTCTCTTGCTTGTTCAACCTTATGTTTGAATGTTTGTTTATCTTTTGTTGAGGGCAATTCATCGTAAGCGGCAATCATTTCGGACACCGCGTCATCGCTATCATTAATCGGTCTGCCAAATATTGCCGCGCTTAATTCCTGTACATTTATATCCTCACTTGTTCTCATTTCATTCTCCTGTATTTGAGGCTGTAATCCTGGCGTTGAATCGGACGCTTGCTTTTTCTTGTGTCGTGGTTTCGGCTTATGGATTGCGGCAAAAAAGGCGTCGAACGATGCTTGTTCTTCCTTAGATACAACACCACCTTTTATAAGCATTCGGCTTACCTCCCTCTCCTGCCGTATTTAGGTACTTTGCGTATAGATATCCCGCCGGAACTGATTCTGCGCCGAAACACGTTGACCGGCAACCCAAGAAAAGTTGCGTACAGGGAAAAATCCGGTTGGCTGAACCAATGCAACGCCCTGGAGTCTCCGCCGAGTGCATCGCTCCAGGCTTGCTGGATCACCGCTGAAAGCAAAGCACGTTCGCCGTAGTCACCAGCATCGTTCTTTGTTGGTGTGGGGTCTTCAAGGTCAATGTCCCAATCGGAATCACGTTTCATGGCGCGTTCCTAAGTTAAATATGCCTACAGGACAACTTACACTTCATGCCTCTTTTGAGAACGCGGGAAATACTCATGGGATACCATTTCTTGCCACTGCGCGGCGTTATGCCTTCAGCGTTCAGCCGTGCAGCGATGGTGTCCAGTCCCAAACCCTCACCACGCAACGCCACGATGCGTTCGATTACATAAACCCGCCAGCATTCTGCGCCCACCCGCTGGTTTTAATCAAGGGCCATCAGGCATGGCGTCCGATGGCTCCTTTCCTGCCGCTTTTCCCTCTGGAGGCGGTGCGGCAGGAATCTAGTATTCATAGGGCAATTCCCGTTGAGGCCGTTTGGGGTTGCGGCACCGTTCGCAAATCTTGCTCATTAAGAATTCCTGCTGGGAGGTTTCGGGCAAATGTGGATCACCGTTCATCCAGTTTACGAAGTCCTGGGTTGGCACAATGAATTGGCAAACACCCTTACATGCAGCACAGCGCAAGGTCACGATGGATTTAGCTCCACCACCGATGTACCGGAGTGTGTATTCCTTTTGAGGCATATATGCCTACAGGGGTGTTAATCGATTTGGATGTCCTGTTCCTGGCAGTAGCTTAACGCACCTTCTCTGGTTGAGAAAGTGAGGATTTTGACGTTGGTGTCCATGCCGTGGAAGTGAGGCACCCACTTGCCCTGGTGGTTGGTGCCATCCGCCCATGCCAGATACGGTTTCTGGTGGTGTTCGATGTAGAAACGCTGGTGACGGTTTTGCTTGATGGTGCCGTGCATGTCTGGGGCTGGAAATTTGTGCAAGCCGGTCATTCGAACCGTTCCTTGTCCTAGCAGGAGGCAAATAGCATCAATTGAAAAATTCGCCTACAGGGGGGACCTTTTGAATTGTGATTGAGGAAACTTGTAATACTAGGGTGGAATTATACATGCCAACAACTGTGTGCCTAGGCAGGATGAGTGTTGGCATTTTGGTCCCATCGGCCCGAGATGGGACCCTTTTTAAAAGTGTGAGGGGAATGGAAAATTATATTAAACATGTGGGAGTTTGGATGGTTGGAAGTCCAGGTACCGGCACCTGGAGACTCGAATGTTCTTTCGGAGGCGTGGGGTGTTTCAGAAAGTGGACCACCCCAAGTGAAAGGGCGGTCAAATTGTTGCAGCTTCTCGCTGCACACCATAGCCCCAAGCCTCCTTGGGAGGGCTTTAATTCCCTCCTACTATTAGACTAACACCAGGGAATATATCCGGCACTGTAAGGATTGGCGCACCGCACATCGTAGGTGATTGCGTATAGCTGTGGAGCCGATTTGCTCCAGTTGGGTGGAGTGTATTCATCCAGCGGATTCACAGAGGGCAGATTCTTTTGCGGGATTGTAAGGGATGGTAACTGGTTTGGCATTGGTTCCTCCAGGTTCATTGTTTGCGTTTCTTCCTGTCCATGTATAGTTGCCGCATTCGTTCAATATCCTCTGATGGAGTGAAATACCAGATTGTTTGCATTGTGCCGTCTCGTAACTCCGTAGTACGGTAAACTTCCCCTTTGCTTTCCTTATGAAATAACCATTGATTGGATAGCTTACCAACATATTCACGGATTAACATTTCGTCTTCCTGACTCAATGGCGTGTTCATGGATCAAACGTTCCTCCTGTTCATATTTGCGGATTTTGAATGAACATTACAAAGCTTTATACAATCGCCATTACATTTGCTCATGTAGTGTCTTGTTTGCCCACTTTAGGGTGTGGGGTGGAGGTTATGCAGCGTCACAGTTGTATGTTTCTTCCCGTTTTCGTTGAATCCAGTCCTGAATATCCAAATCAGTCCAGCGGGAATGATTCTCAATCTTAATCGGTTTGGGGAAATCCCCTGCCGCGATTAAACGATATAACTGTGTTTTGGATAGCCTCGTAAGGTCTTGTACACCCTTCAGGGTGTGAAGGCAATTGGTGGATTGCATATTTGTCACCTTATTTAATGTAAGTCAGGGGGTCTGGCAACCCAGGATGATATTCACGGTGCGCCTGAACGGGGTCGTTGTCAAGTCCCAGGGAACTAAAATCTGGTATCATCGGGTGCCATGGGACAAAAGTCAACGTTGTATCACGTGACCACAAAAGAGAACGCGGCAAAGATTCTTGCGGAGGGTTTCCGCGATGGGAACAGAACAGAGCCGCAAATTATTGGAGTGTGGCTATCTGCCGAGCCGCTGGACGCAAACAGCGGGGCATGGGGCGACACGGTGCTGATGGTTCAGTTCCAGGTACCGCTTCGCCGCTTGAAACATGGGTGGATTGATGATCCCTGCAACGAATTGCTTATGGGCTGAGTCATAGGATGTTGTGATTGACAAACTACCTGAATGACAAAAGTTTGGACTAGATCAAGCCAATTCCCTCAAAAGGTGCCTGTATTGAGTCCACTCAGGTTCTGGTTTAGCGCAAATGATGCGGTCAGAAAAGATATCAATAAAATTTTGCTTTTCTTCTCTTCCTTCCAACTTCCTTTGCACGAAGTAGGTGCATAAATCAGCGATTTGAATACCCACGGAATCCACTGAATCTGCGAAAAACATGCCATCATGCCCGTGCCAGAGACGATTGATTTCCTGGAAGTCGTGAAATGGACGCTTCTTTCTGAGTTTTCTGTACACCGCCTTCATCGCATCTTTCTCGCGAGTGTTATTGCTTTCATCTGAAATGCAGAGGAAACTGTGGTCCCAATTGATGACCTTGCCACGGTTAGGATCGCGTTCAGGCGTGTGACGCCTTTGCGCCCAGTTTTCGATTTCGCACAAGCAAATCTGGAAAGCGAAATGCAAAGGTGCTATTGGAATGGTGCCGAGCGGCGATTTCTGAAACTCTTGATCGTCCACGGACGAATAAACGAAAGTTAACTCTTCCATGCGGAGAGAGCCTAACAAGACCCTGATTGCATTGAAACGTTGGGCATCATCTACTCGGTCGAAAGGCGGGTTGCCTCTATACAGGTCGCACCCATGGAACTCCTTAAACTCATCCCTGCTCTCTGCGGGTATGATCTGCTGAATTGCCGTTTCATGCAGCATCGATGCGCGCCCGAATTTTCCCACGGGGGCGATAAGAGCCCCGAACGTCCGCAATGCGCTTCTGCCATCAATTCCAGCTTCATCCAAATAAACAAGGTGCACCAAAACCTCCCGCTCGCGGGGCTAGTCACGACGCACCCCCGCATCAAGAATCATCCCACTGGGGTGTGATTCGTCCAGTATATTAGTGTATTCGCAACCTAAACAATTTAAAACACGTAGTGAAGCGACTGGATTACCTTACTGGGGCTGGAAAATTTGTATTTACTCTCCGCGCCGGTACCCGTGATGACCACCCTTTTTTGAGGGAACGCCCAAAATCATTCGGCTATAGGTCACACGGCATAGCTGGTCACGCGCCAGAAGGCCGATTGCTCGCGTCCAGAAGCTGCCAGGGCGATTGGGAAGGGTTCAGGCAGGGAAAGTATCCCCTGAGGGTTTGGCGAAGGCTGTACGGTCAAAAATCCGCGTTTGTAGGCTCGTTGAGGATTCCTACTGGGCCTTGAAACCCGCATGAACAGTGCCTCTCCGGTTTCCTACCCTCGCGTTGTACCCTCAACTGTACCCCCTGCGATGCAACGCTTGAGGCAAAAAGAGAGGCAATCAGATCGTATGGGTTCTGACTGCCTCAAATTATAGGAGAGGTTAATTTAATTAAGTATCAATGGGGTTAAGGACGGCATGAAGCAATTGCAGCATCAGACCATTATTGTTATCGGCAACGGCATTGAGAACGATTTGTGATTCTATTGAATCGACTCCACTGGTGGCATCGGCAAAACCCTTGAATGCCTGTTTGTAGGAAAGAATGCGTTGCGATCCTCCAGGCATTGAATATAAATACCCGTGTACAGGTCGGCGGAAATGGCGTTCTAGACGTTCGATACGGGTGAACACATTCATTGCTGCCAGTCCTGGGGTTGATCCTTCCAGTCAGGAGTCCTGTTTATCCAGCCGTCATTGTTATCGTTAGTGGAATTGTCTGTAGTATCGACAACGGCATTGATTGTTTTAGCTTCCAACTCTTCCAGTTTTCCGTCGTAGTGGTCCGTCATATCCACTTGTTGACCGTATTCCATCAGGGTACGCATTGCGCCGAGTCGGACGGCATCAGACACGTTTGGATTATCCCGCATTTCAACGAGAGCACGAACAGTTTTCGGGAATTCAACACGTAGTTCTGCATATCCTGGTTCAAATATTTCGCGTTTGGCAAGACGCAATTGCTCCTTGAATGCAGTATCCGCCTGGAGCCAATGACGAATTGTTCTAGCAGCAACACCTGTTTCTTGAGTTGCTTTATCAATACTAGATGTGAGAGCTAATACACGTATTACTTCATCAACTTTAAGACGACCATAGCGATTACCCCATCGCGGCCTCTTAAGGGCTTTAACTTGGCCGCTTGGTACCGCGTCATTTGTTTTGTAATTGTTCATTGCTTTCAGAATTTTCTCGACCTACATTGCGTGTCGCGTGGGGCAAGGTCCGTTTTCACCGACTGGCACTGTGATTAAGCCACACAACTCACTTCTCATTCAAGTACCAATCCTCAAAATCACTTAAAACCTGCCCACAGGATGACCGATGCTGATAAGCAGCGTGTGTAGATGTATAGAGCCAGTGTAGAGGATCGTTTTCTACACTCAATCCCTTTTGTTTTCATATAGTAGTAGTCTTATGTAGAGAGAGAGAGAGAGAGTTATTTGTATTCTCTTATTTCTGTTACCTATATCCCCTCACCCTCTATTCTCTACATAAGGTCATAAACATTTCATTCCATGCGACTTCGAGTGTAGAGACCTCATTTCTACACAACTCTACACCCGACATAACACACATAATTATCTCCTCTTATCCTCGTGCTGGCTCACCCTGTGGGCAAATTCTCAGCAATAATTTTGTAAACCACTGCCCCACGAGAATTCCTCTCAATATTCTTTAAGTCGTAAACCTCTAACGCTCCTGACGATACAAAGCTATCAACGGCATTCTTAAAAGCACGAGTGGCGTCATTGTCTTTTGTAAATACAGAAGTCTTAAACAGACGATTAATAATGTACGTCCTGGGAATGACGTTGCACTTATGCATTATCTCTGTAATCCGATAAGTATCCCCGAAATCTTGCGTCCATATCTCAGTCACATACTCCCTCAATAGCTTTTCAACGGCTTGCCGTTGTTTGAATCCCAAAGTAGTATGCCCAACATCGCCAGACTCATAACGCTTAATGACTGCACTGATGCCATCTTCAATCAGCTTCTGCGCCCATTGGTAGTGGGGAATCTGCACTATCGGACATACAGGATTCACTCCGACTGCAACAAGTGCACCAAGTCTCAACACACGGAGATGTGCGCGGGACCAGATTTGATTTTCGGGTTTGCTATTATCTTTCCACTGCTTGTCCTGGCAACACTTTCGATACTCACGCTGAAACGCTGTCGCTTCCGGCGTCTCATCGACCAGCATAGGTGGAGTTCCATCTTGATTGAGAAAACACACTCGCGGGATTAATTTCTCTAACGCCGTCAACAATGCTTCAGGCGGTGTCGCATTACTTGCATCTTCATTATAAGAAGGACGAACATTGGGACAAGCAATCACCGTCAACCGAGATATCAAACCCTCTTCAATATTGGTGTGGTCCACGGCCTTATAAAAGTTTCCAGGTGTTGATTCTCCATACATCGTAAATGCTGGTGCTTTGACAAGCTTAATGTTTTTGTCTGTATCAGCATAAGCGGAACCATCGAACGTATCGCCTTGACCGGACTTATTAAACAAATCAAGCAATATTCCCTTCAGTTGCAATTCGTTCTGCTTTACATCTGGCTTGGTAAGGCTCTGTAACCAGATTCCCATTTCGCCCTTGAAAACACACATTGACGGCTTTCCCGGTAAGCATCTAAGCAACGCTGGTGCGCTTGCAATCACCGCTGGACCTATATAGTTCCGCACCACATCTTTTGAGGTACGCAACGCATCGCACAACTTTGAAATGCCATGCCTTCCACTCTCTTTACCAATTCCACTTTCGCCCAACAACACAATATATTGATTTAACCCGGTACCATTAATGTTGTAGGCGCGTCCTGTCAATCCAGCAAAGAATGCAATGGAAGCAGCGATAGCGACACGCTTATTCGGATAATGAGCAGCACTGCATATGAATTGGGCAATGTCACCGACTAATCCTGGCGGATATGGCAAATCGGAGGAATCAGGTGTAATTGGCTGGATCGGATCAACAGCCGTCGTTGCTGGAGGCGATACGAGTGGAATTGTCGGGACTACCTGATGCGTGTGCGGCATTGCCCCATTATGGGTAACTGCTGGTGCTGATGCTCCTGCTCTTATCCGTTCAAATTGTTCTTCAAGTTTAGTCAAATCCAACACTGGCGGTTTCTGGTCAAAGGCTTTTGTAATTAAACCGTACTTAGGAGAATAAAGATAATCGTTGCGATACGCTTTCTTGCGTCTGCCTAATTGAGAACGATGAAACAGGCGCACAATCTGCTCAACGTTGTCTGAATAAAAAGCAAGAATATCGACCAGCGCACAATCGGCTTCACTATGAGAGGCATATTTGCTTTGCCAGTAACCATCCCACAGGGTGCGAAATAGTTCCCCATTGAAAGCGTTGCTGGCAGTATTCAACAATTCGTCATCGGATAGCCTTGGCGGTCCATTAATGATATTGACCGTTGTAGGTGTATGCGGCGGATAATGTTTATCGATCCATTGACAGAATGTATCCAGCGACTGCTGGCAATTGATGACAGGCAAAAGGTTGATTGCGTTTCCAGTGTAGGTAAAGTAACGGTCATCGTCGTATATCTCCACATAAAGTTCGCCAATGTTGTGACGAACATCGTCAGGAATAGAGCCTTGACACAGGATGTGAACCCCACCATGCGGACTCAATTCAGAGTACGTATTGGCAAACAACTCATCGTGAATTCGTTTGTGTATATCGATGATTGTTGGGTCAGTCGTCTTGTATGTATCAAGGTCGATACCCACATATGGTGGTGTAATAACAAATCCATAACCCAAGTCAGGTTTGCCAGCAATGGCTGCTGTAATTTGATCGTATGTACTCCAATCATCAGGATTGGTAACGTCAGCTTTACGGAAATCTGTTCGAAATGGGATCTTGCTCCCATTACGTGCAACCCATTGTTTACGGGACTTGTCTGGAGCTAATATGTCAGGGATAGTGTTACTGCTGTTGAAATGTGGCACATGCGCTTCTCCTATAAGATAAAAGGCTTTGTAATCTAATTTAATGTAGAACACTGTGTTTACTTCACACGAGCAATGGTACTGTCCTTCATGAAGCGTCGTAATTCTGTCAACCTAATCTTGCGACACCTACCAATCTTAAGACTTTCGATACGTCGCTCATAAATCCAACGCCGTAGTGTTTCTGAAGAAACGTCCAGGAATGCTGCGCCTTCAGGAATACTAACCAATTGTTTCTCTCTAACTAATTGCTTCTCTATCGTTGGCATATGTCCCCTCATTCAATACCTAAATGTTTGGTTTATAGGGGTGGGCTGCATTTACTGTCAAGGGGGTTTATGCAGGACTGTTTACCGGCAACGAAGGCTTATGAGAAATCCGTGTTGTCTGAAGTGTCTGGAGCGGTCTGGAGCGGTCTGCAACGGTATTCAGGGTCAGAAAGTGGGCACAGGGGGGGGGTGCCCTCGGGAGATTCTAGGCATTTGCAGCCTTCATGAACGGCAACACCTTCCCGCCGCGTAGGGTCTGCTCCACGTAATTTCCCCACCATCCCATCATTTCGGTGCGCTGCCTCAGGTATTTCGCGTGATTGTAGGCACCAGCTACTTTGTCTCGTTTTTGGTGAGCAAGCTGTAATTCAATCCATTCCGCTGAAAAGTCGTGCTCATGGAGAATCGTTGATGCCAGACCCCGGAAGCCGTGTCCGGTCATCTCGCCCTTGTATCCCATGCGTTCGAGGGCTTTCAAAATCGTGTTGTTGCTGATGGGTTGTTTAGAGTCTCTGCCAGGAAAAAGGAATTCGCTGTTGCCGGTGATTGTATGCAATAATTGCAGGACTTCAATTGCATTTGTGGACAACGGAACGATATGGGGAGTATCCATCTTCATGCGTTCAGCGGGAATGTTCCAGCGGGTATTATCAAAATCAATCTCAGCCCAACGCGCACCAATCAATTCGCCGGTACGGACAAACGTTAAGGCCAGGAGTTTCATGGCAAGCCGTGTCACGGGTGTACCCCGATAGACTTCAATATCCCTCAACAGTTGGTGAAATTCCTTTCCGTCAACACGAGCAAAGTTTTTCCGTTTGTGTGCTCTGAGAACATCGCTGAGACGAAACTCTCCTGCTGGATTGCGGGTGTCATATCTGTGGGCAATCGCATAACGGAAAACCTGACTGATGATCTGGTGTACGCTTTGCGCCATGACAGAAGCGTTGCGATCCTGTTGTACCTTCGTGACCACCTGTACAACATCTGCTGCTTCAATGCTCGTAATTGGTCGTTCCCCGATGACAGGCAGAATGTACATTTCCATTCGGCTTCTTCTGGATCGGGCGTGACGTTCGGTTACGCTATGGGTCCAGTGCTGGTGCCATTTGTTGGCGATACTCGCAAACGAATTTTCGGCCTTGAATTGTTCCTTCAATCTGGTGGACTTTCTGTCCTCCAT
>Ga0206941_10162_pt1 | contig 19500 bp, 23 predicted proteins | sample Alteio_BWOrgHeat_9_FD_153251 | JGI IMG/M metagenome (GOLD analysis project Ga0206941, IMG submission 153251) | Enriched cells from forest soil in Barre Woods Harvard Forest LTER site, Petersham, Massachusetts, United States -... | ecosystem: Environmental > Terrestrial > Soil > Temperate forest >...
CAGCACCACGTGTACGTAATGGAAGTTAGCGCCCAGTTGGCCGGGGTTTTCCGCCTGGCTGATAGCATGGCTGCCGGCTTTGCTGCTGGTATCAAAATAGACCCACCACATCGCCAGGCTGCCGAGAAACGCCACCAGTGAGGCAATCAGCACCGGCGCGCTCCAGGACTCCATTTCGCTGAGGGTCGAACCGGTAATCAGAATGGTTTCCCCCAGCGCTACGATCACGAATAGTTGGCAGCGTTCCGCCAGATGATGGCCTTCGATAGTCCATTCGCTGCTTATGGTGGCCGTCGCGGTGTGGGAGAGTATTTCACGCGGCAGAACGCCGCAGGCCGGCGGCGTTCACTGATAAACCAGAAAACAGGGGGCAGCGCGCTATTGAGACGTCGCCCCCTGTTGCCTTATTTACTTCAGCGGTTGCGGCAACGTCAGTACCCACAGCTCGCTAAGCGATTCCGGTTTCTCCAGCGGTTGCAGCTCGATACGGGTGGATACCGCTTTACCGTCCAGGCTCAGGCTGCCCTGTTTATCCAGCTGATAATCGCCGATTTTCTTGGCCTTGGGTTGTGCGTCCACCAGCTTGGCCTGCAGGCCAAAATCGTTATCGTTAATCACCGCCAGGGTGCGATCGTCAATGAGCGACAGGCCCTCTACCTTCTCCTGTTGCCAACCCAATTTACGCAGATCCACCACTTCACGTTTCTGCGCCAGCTTCACGCCGCGCTTGGCGAGATCTTTGGCATCGTCAAACTCCAGCGCCTTTCCTTTACCGTCGAAAGCCGTCAGATCGCTCGCCTGGCTGAGATCGACCAGATAGATCTTATTGATCATCTGCTTGTCTTTATCGCTGCCCTGCTCAACCAGCAGGATATGTTGGTTGTCCACCGCCACGATGTCACCCACCTTGGCGTCTTTGGCTTTTTTATAGCTGTCGATATCGATCGGATAGCCGTACATGGCCGTTTTGCCGCTGGCCGGATCAAAACTGACCAAGCGCGTAAACTGCGCCTTGTTTTTACTCTTGCCGTCCACGTCGAGCGTACTCTGCACCGCAGCCAGAATGCGTCCGTCCGGCAAACGGGTGATCCCTTCGAAGCCCCGGTTCGGCTGGCGCCACTTGATGATATTCGGTAACCCGCTGGCCACTGCTTGCTCCCCCTGCTCCGGGGTCGGGCCGTATTTGGCGAGGATCTTGCCCTGATTGTCGATATGGATCAGGAACGGACCATATTCATCACACAGCCAATAGCCGCCTTTACCGTCCGGCGTGATGCCTTCGGTATCCAGCCCACGTCGATCGCTTTCCAACGTTTTCAGCGTGTCGCTCAGCGCTACTTCATTGGTTGAACCAATCAACCCCGCCGGTAGCGGTAATCCGCTGATAGGGCCTTGCTGGTCATGCAGCGAACGCAAGTTGCTGGCGACCGCCTTGCCGTCGCCAACACGAATGTCCATCAGCAACGGCACAAACTGCGGATTAGCGAAGATTTTCGCTTCCTGATCGCCTACCGCAGGCGCGTCGGCATTCGGGCCGCGATCGGTCAACGTCGTTAACAGCAAGTCCTTACCCTCACGCCCATTGAATACCAGGCCCGATCCGATACCCACCGGTAATCCTTGCGGGAAATTCTTGGCGAATGCTCCCTGATAACTCACATGCTCGCCCCCCGGAAAACTGACAATATAACGCGCCACTTCAACGTCGGTGGCAGCATAAGAAAACAGGGGGAACAACGCGCTGATTAACAGCGAAACTGATTTTATTTTCATGATGTTGGCTCAGTGTTATGGGGGTAGAGTTGGCAGCTTGCTAAGGTATTAGTCTTACATGACAGCCTGATGACAAACGGACCTAATGCTATGAATTGCAGCAACAATTAAATATGGCAAATAGGAATTAGCAATTAACGCAGACAATTCGAATGGAAAAAACAGATAGAAAATCAAATTTAACCATAGCTATTTTCCGCTAAAAATACCTATACCAGCTAAGCTTAGGGTAAATTCTTATAACAGCGATAAAAAAAACAGCAAACGCACGAAAAACCTAAGAATAGGGATGAAGTCGCATAGACAAAATTAATTCCCGGGGATTTAATACCCGCTGTTACTCAAGGTGCATTAAGAAATTACTTATAGAAACCTGCATTAATTTAAAAAGGTGTTCTATAGTTTTTAGTGCTAACGCCCGTTAGTATTTTCCGTGGGATGGAATCTATGTCAAAGCGACTTTTTGCCGAATTTTTTGGCACATTTTGGTTGGTGTTCGGTGGTTGTGGTAGCGCAGTATTAGCAGCTGCATTCCCACAACTGGGTATTGGTTTTCTTGGTGTCGCACTCGCTTTTGGTCTGACTGTAGTCACTATGGCTTATGCCGTTGGCCATATTTCTGGCGGGCACTTTAACCCGGCCGTTACCGTAGGTTTATTTGCCGGTGGTCGCTTCGCCGCGAAAGACGTTATTCCCTACGTGATTGCTCAAGTGATTGGCGGGATTGCTGCAGCGGCGGTGTTGTATTTGATCGCCAGCGGCAAAGCAGGTTTTGATCCTACCGGCGGCGGCTTTGCTTCCAACGGTTACGGTGAACATTCACCGGGCGGTTATTCTCTGCAATCCGCGATTGTTATTGAATTGGTATTGACCGCATTCTTCCTGATCGTTATTCATGGCGTGACCGATAAGCGTGCACCGGCAGGATTTGCTCCGCTGGCCATTGGTTTGACATTAACGCTGATCCACCTGATCAGTATTCCGGTAACCAATACTTCTGTTAACCCGGCACGTAGTACCGGTGTTGCAATATTCCAGGGAACCTGGGCATTGCAACAGCTTTGGGTATTCTGGCTGGTGCCATTAGTCGGTGGTGCTATCGGCGGCCTGATTTATCGCTGCCTGTTGGAAGACAAGAAGTAATTTATACCCGGTAATGTTCTGTCAGGGCAGCCGCTATATCCAATGGACTTCCGGTTATCGCTAATCACGCGGTAATCGTAAAGATAGAGGGTATATAGGCTGCCCTGAAATTATTTATCCTCTGACCGCCTCAAACATCATAATATCGCTGGTGAATGAGCCGTCCGGCTGAATGGCAAAATGCTGCAGCACCTCTTCAGAAACCCCCTGTTGCAACGCTCGGATCGCGGTAACGAAATGCTCCGGCGTACGCATACGCGCGACCCAACTGCTGAATTCCAGATATAACCTGTCCGACGTCACTTCCCGTACCAGCAGCCCTGATTCAGTCAGTAACCCCAACCATTCGCCCGGCGCATAATTGCGGACATGCGAAGTGTCACGCAGCACCTCAACGGTTTGCAGATAGATATCCAGCAGCGGATGCCCCGGTGAGACCACATCCATAAAGATCGCTCTGCCGCCCGGTTTCAACACCCGGCGCACTTCGCGCAGCGCCTGGCCGACATCATGCCAATGGTGGGCCGAATAGCGGCTAATCACCAGATCGAAGCTGGCGTCCTCAAACGGCAATGATTCCGCGACGCCCTGCTGCACCTGAATATTATTGAAACCTTTCTCTACCGCGGCCTGGCTCACTACCGCCAGCATTTGCGCCGACAAATCGTAGGCCACAACCTGAGCCACTTTCGCTGCGGCGGTAAAACTGGCATGCCCGGCCCCACACCCCAGATCCAGCAGCCTGGCATCGGGATAAGGCTCCAGCAACTGCGCCAGTCGCTGCAGATCCTTCCCCTGTGCATGAACTGCGCTGGTCAGATAGGCGCTGGCCTGCCCACCAAATTGACGGTCGACCGCATTTTTATGGCTGTTGCTGTTGCTCATATGTGCTTCCTTTTTTGTCTGGCTTGCGCCGGTGCCGGATGGCTTTTTTATTACTATAATCAGCTTAATATACGGGTACAATATGAGCAGTTATCCTAGTATGAGCAGGTACCAGCCTATGCAATCTGAAGCCTTATCCGGCCCCAAAGCCCTCGGCGCTTTCCTGCGTGCGCACCGTGAACGCATCACGCCGGAAATGCTGGGTTTACCCACCGCACCACGCCGCCGCACCAGCGGTCTGCGCCGTGAAGAGCTGGCGCAAATCAGCGGTATCAGCGCCACCTGGTATACCTGGATCGAGCAAGGCCGCGAGGTATCCATCTCGCCGCATACGCTGGCGCGTATCGCCAAAGCACTGCGGTTAGGGCATGCCGAGCGCCACTACCTGTTTACCCTGGCGCGAGTCGCAGACCCCGAACAGGAACAGCCTCACGAAGCCGACAACAGCGCGGTGCTGCAAAGCGTTAACCAGGTGACGGTGCCTTGCTACCTGCTGGATATCACCTGGAATATCGTCGCCTGGAACCCGGCGGCGGAAAGCCTGTTCTGTGGTTGGTTGGGCCAAGCCGCTACGCCCAATCTGCTGCACTTTATGTTTTTCCACCCGTTAGCCAAAACGCTGGTCAGCGACTGGGAGGAACGGGCACGCCGCGTGGTCGCCGAGTTTCGTGCCGAAACCAGCCACCATCAAAATACCGAAGAAATGCGCGCTTTCGTGCGCAACATGACGCATAACAGCGAAGCCTTCCATCACTGGTGGAAACAGCATGACGTACTGGCACGCGAGGGGGGCGAGCGTACCTTCTCTCATGTGCAACACGGGGAGCTGCGCTATCGACAACTGACGTTTAACCCATCGGAAAATAGCGGTCTGAAACTGGTGATGCTGATCCCTCTGACGTAACGGGTAACAAATTCATAAACAGGTTTACCTGCCATTTATTTATTGGTTCATCTAAACGCGCTAGGGTGACAGTTACCGATGATATCTATCATCCAGTATCGTTATTCATCTCCTAGAGGTAATCCTATGCAATCCGAAGAACAACGTCTTATCGATGGTCTGTTTGGCCGCTTGAAAGAAGCCGAGACCAAGACGGGCCAGAGGGATCTCCAGGCAGAGCAGCAAATCAACCAACACATCCGCGAACAGCCTTCCGCGCCTTATTACATGGCTCAGGCGATGATCATTCAGGAAGCGGCGCTGAAGCAGCTCGACCAGCGGGTGAAAGATCTGGAGAGCCAGATTGCCCAGCTACAGCAAAATAACGCCAACCAACAAAGCAGCGGCGGCTTTCTGGCCGGGCTGTTTGGTGGCGGTAATCGCAACGCGCCAAGCCCGCGCGAGCAGTATCAGGCGCAACAGCAGAATAACGCGGCATGGAACAACCAGCCGCAGGGAGGCTATGCTCAACAGCAGCAGCAACCAGCCTACAGCCAACCGCAGCAGGCAGCACCTTCACGTGCCGGCGGGTTCCTCGGCGGGGCATTGCAGACTGCCGCCGGCGTGGCGGGCGGTGTGGTGCTGGCCGACATGTTGACCGGTATGTTCCGCCATTCACAACCACAGGAAATTGTTAATATTATCGATGAAACGCCGGCAACACCGGTGGATGACAGCGCGATGAATAATTTCGACGCGTCCAACAATCTCGATACCTTTAACAACGGCGGTGATAGCCGCTTCCTCAACCAAGATAACGGCTTCCAGAACGCGGATTATCAAAACGACGATAACACCGATTTCGCCGACGACGACTACAGCGACGACGATTCGTTTATCTGATCCTGCCCCCCCTTTCCACCCGGAGAGGGGGGTTTCTGTTTCTTCTTCTGCACCGCTGGTCTACAGTTAAACCTGTCCAATCACAGCAGGTTACGCAAGCTATGCCGAAGATGAACCCTATCGCCCCCTATGCAAGCCCTCGCCTGTTGATGCGTCCGCCGGTGGCCGACGATTTGCCGCGTTTTTACGCCATTTTTGGCGATCCCGACACCCAGCTTTTTAATCCCGCAGGCCCCATCGCCAGCGAAGAACAGGCACGATTGGCGCTGACGGGGCGGATCGAAAATTGGGCGCAACACGGCTATGGTTCCTGGGCAATTGCACTGCGTGAGCAGCCGGAGTGGGTCATTGGCTTTGGCGGGTTGTCCTGGCGGCCGCTAGGGGCACAGCGCACGGTGAACTTGGGCTATCGTTTTGATACACAGGTTTGGGGCAGCGGCTTGGCCACTGAGTTGGCGCAGGCCTCGCTGGAGTATGGTTTCAAGCATCTGCAGTTGACAGAAATTTCGGCTATTGTGCGCGAAAAAAATCTGGCCTCATGCCGCGTGCTGGAAAAAGCGGGGTTACGTGTGGTCGATACTCTGGATGACGTGCCCGGCGATACGCCAAGCCTGGTTTACAGCATTACGCGCAGTGAGTATCAGGGCTGCTGAACCGGCGGTTCATCATTGATCTTCGCCAGCGCCCGACGGTAGGACTTAACCTTTTGGCGCTTCTTCAACCAGGTGGTGGTTGAGACAATAAAAATTAGCCCGGACATGGTCAGCACGCCAATCGGGTGGCCGTAAAACACCATAAGGGCGAAATAAATAGCGGAGACAATCGCCACCCATTTCGCCGTATTTCCCACCGCATTCTTCTCCTGACTCAAACGGCGGATGTACTCTTCTTCACTGATCCCCATACGCGCTCCTTTTTAGCTGAACGTTCCACTATATTGGGGCGGAATGATGATAATTCAATCGATTAAAGGGTAAAGAAGCGTAAAGCTCAGCGAGATTGCTCACGACGATCGCGCAGATAACGCCCCGGCAAAACCTCTCCAGGCAACGCCGTGCCAGCATTGCGGCCAAATAACCTATAGCGATTGCTCGCCACTGCATTGTAAAACCTATCCGCCAGGCGCTGCGGCAAAAAGCGCGCCAGCGCCAACAGGCGAAATGGCCAGCCAAGCTGACGCAACGCCTGAAAAAACGCCGCCGAACGCAACCAATGTCGGCCCGGTTCAAGATAGACGATGGAGTCAAAACGGTCGGTAGGCAAGGCCAGCCAATTCAGGATTGCCTGACCTTCTTCGGATTGCACCGTGGCCAACAGGATCTTGCCCTGTCGATCGGCACGAATCAAAAATCTCACCAGCCCGTGACACAAATTACATTCGCCATCGAATAACAGCACCCGGTCACCGGGCTGGAGATAAGGGGGGAGCGTTGACGGATTCATCCTGCCTCCTGAGGTTTACCCCAGACTAACGCGCATTCCCCTTCAGAACCAGCAGGGCCGCTTACGGCGCTGGGGACGCAGGTGGCGTATCCGGCAATGCCACTACCGAGATTCGTACTTCGTAATGCTTGGCGTTACCGGCGGGGACCACCGAAGTCAGCTTATTGATGGTTTCAGTGGGATTATCGCTGGCGGAAGTCGCACAGAACAGCTCACCGCCGTGGCAGAAGCCCGGTTTAGGCATATGCCCACCAGGGAAAGGAGGTAAGCGGAACTGCTGTTCTGCAGGGGGGACGTTTTTTTCTGCCGGAGCCGGAGCCGAAAGCGCGCTAACGCTGAACAGCGTCACGGCAGCCAGCACAGGAAGCGTCAGTACTTTGATTGCATTTTTCATGTTGTCGATCTCATTTGCCGGGATTGGGCCTAACCTACCCCGCCCCCGGCCGATGAGAAAGCCGCTTTTCACGACCTTTGCATCCCGATGATCTTTGCTTACATCCCTCCGCTAACGTGATGAAAGCTTAAGGATTGTGTAAAGGTCGTTCGGCTTTTCTTTCTATCTATTTTGATTACTTGCCTTTGGTCAGCGTGCTGTAGCTGGTCATCAGGTTGCGGTAATCGGGAATGTGGTTGGAGAACAAGGCCCCCAGCCCTTCGACATCGTTGCGCCAGTCACGGTGCAGCTCACACGCGACGCCAAACCAGGTCATCAGTTGCGCGCCTTCGGCTTCCATACGGCTCCAGGCCGATTGACGCGTCAGCTCGTTGAAGGTGCCGGAAGCATCGGTGACTACGAACACTTCGAAACCTTCGCTCAGGGCAGACAACGCCGGGAAGGCCACGCACACTTCGGTGACGACACCGGCGATAATTAACTGTTTGCGGCCGGTGGCTTTCACTGCCTTGACGAAGTCGTCGTTATCCCAGGCATTTATCTGCCCAGGGCGTGGAATAAAGGGTGCATCGGGGAATTGAGCTTTGAGTTCAGGGACCAGCGGGCCGTTGGGGCCGTCTTCGAAGCTGGTGGTCAAAATAGTCGGCAGGTTAAAATACTTCGCTAAATCACCCAGTGCCAGTACGTTGTTTTTAAAACGATCGGGATCGATATCGCGTACCAGTGAAAGCAGCCCTGCCTGATGATCCACCAGCAAAACGGCAGCCTGATCCTTATCGAGGCGTTTGTAATTTGCAGTCATGGTTTACTCCTGTGGGGTGTTGATTATTACGGTTAAAGGTTGCCTTGGCCGAGAGGCCAAAGTGCAGAGGTTACCTAAGTGTAGAACCGGATCCGGAGGTGTTTTTCCGGATCGGCTCTAAGGTGTGCGGTGAGGGCTTAGCCAGCGTGCTTCTCTGCCGTCATGCTGCCGAACTTGCCGCCGTTGAAGTCACGGAAAGCCTGCTGGATTTCCGCGTCGCTGTTCATCACGAACGGGCCATAACCGACGATAGGCTCATCGATCGGCTCACCGCTCAGTACCAGCAAGCTGACATCATTGTTGGCTTCGAGGGTGATTGAATCCCCTGCACGGTCAAACCTGACCATTTGGGTTTCGCGCACCACTTCCTCACCGTTAACATGAATCGCGCCATGCAGTATCACCAGCGCCAGCGTATGCCCTTCTTCCACCGTCAACGTGGTGGTGTGACCGGCATTCAGCTTCATGTCCCAGACATTAAGCGGGCTAAAAGTACGCGCCGGACCGGCGTGCCCGCCGAAGTTACCGGCAATCACCCGCACCTGGCCTGCGCCGTCCACCAGTGGAACCACCGGGATATCCGCATTCAGCAGCGTCTGGTAACCCGGCTCAGCCATTTTGTCCTTGGCCGGCAGGTTCACCCACAGCTGAACCATTTCCATGGTGCCGCCGTTGCGCGAGAAATCCCGTGAATGGAACTCTTCGTGCAAAATACCCGAGGCGGCGGTCATCCACTGTACGTCACCGGGACCAATCACCCCGCCGCTGCCGGTGGAATCACGGTGCTCCACTTCGCCTTGGTAGACGATGGTGACCGTTTCAAACCCGCGATGCGGATGCTGACCCACGCCGCGGGTGCCGGAGGCAGAGCGGAACTTGGTTGGCGCAGCATGATCCAACAGCAGGAACGGGCTCATTTCTGCCCCCAAATCGTTATAGGAGAACAGCGAATTCACCAGGAAACCGTTGCCGACCCAGTGGGCTTCAGGGCTGTTGTAAATACCGAGGATCTTTTTCATCTTGAACTCCTGTTTCAGGTCTCACGACCTTAAGTTGATGTCAGAAGTTTAATCCTGCGGCGTTTGCCGCAGTAGTAGGCAAGATGTACACTCAGTGTTCTAGATATAGAACGATGATAAGGACAGGCGATGTTCACCGATTTAAACGATCTGTTTTATTTCGCCAGCGTAGTCGACCATCAGGGCTTCGCCCCCGCCGGCCGGGCGCTGGGTATCCCCAAGTCCAAACTGAGTCGACGCATAGCGCTACTGGAAGAACGCCTGGGCGTACGCCTGATCCAACGCTCGACGCGACGGTTTTCCGTTACCGACGTCGGTCTGAATTACTATGCGCACTGCAAGGCCATGCTGGTAGAAGCCGATGCCGCACAGCAAGCCATTGAACAAACCCGCGCCGAACCCTGTGGCACGGTGCGCATGACTTGCCCGGTGGCCATTCTGCACACCCGGGTCGGTAGCATGGTGGCGGCCTTTATGGCCGATTACCCGAAGGTCACGGTGCATCTGGAAGCGACTAATCGCCGGGTGGACGTGGTGGGTGAAGGCCTGGATCTGGCCATCCGCGTGCGGCCGCCGCCGCTGGAAGACAGCGATCTGGTACTGAAAATTTTGGCGCAGCGCACCTGGTGCATCGCCGCCAGCCCGGCGCTGGTTCGAACCCTGGGCCCAGTGGAAAAACCGGAAGAGCTGCATAAATACCCCACCCTGGATCTCGGTCCGGCACGCGCACAGCACCTGTGGCAGTTGACCGGGCCGCAGGGAGAAAAAATGGAGTGGGAACACAGGCCACGGCTGGTGACGGACGATATGCTGATGCTGCGAACTGCGGCGATTGCCGGTGCAGGCATCGTGCAATTGCCGTCAATGATGATGCGTGACGATATGCTGCGCGGTGAGTTGGTGCAGTTGCTACCGGGTTGGCAACCGCAGGGCGGCGTGGTGCATGCGGTTTACCCGTCACGCCGCGGCCTGCTGCCTGCTGTGCGGCTGCTGCTCGACTATTTGGGGCAGCAGTTCGCCAGCATCGAAGAGGAGTGATCAGGCGGTGATTTCGATGGCGTTACCGTCCGGATCACGGATGATCGCCTCATAAAAACCGTCCCCTGTCCAGCGTGGCGCCGCCTGCAGGATCCCCTCCTGCTGCGCGCGCTGCGCCAACTGATCGACACGGCTTTCCTCTCCCACCGACAAAGCAATATGCGCCCAACCCACACGTTCACTGGCCTGCTCCGCTGACAGCAGATCCGGCAAACTCATGATTTCCAGCGTTGGCCCCGCCGCAAGGCTGACAAAGCGGGAAACAAACCCCGGACGGTTCCGGCTAACGTATTGTTCCCCGGCAACGCCGTCAAAATACCGCTGCCAGAACGTCACCTGGGCATCAATATCGCGGGTCCAGAGTGCAACATGGGCTATTTTCATCTCAGTCTCCAATGGGTGAATCGCTGTACAACACTTTGCCGCCACTGTGCGTGATCTGCTGTTCGAGCTGCGGATGACGGCCAGGTGGCGTGACTAAATAATCGACCCGATGGGCGGGCAGAAAGCTGTAGGGGGCATAGGTGTTGAGTTTGTCGCCGGTACATAGCACCGCCAAGTTGCCTGACCGCGCCAGCAGACGCTTCTTGAACTGGGCATCCTGATAATTCAGCGCCGAGAAACCGCAGCCCGGGTCATAAGCACAAATGCCGACGAAAGCGAGATCAAAGTAAAAATCGTCGATTTCCTGTACCGCCTTGGCGTCCACACAGCCGCCAATGTCGGCATCCAGCTCGCCGCCGATTAAAATCGTGCGGATCCCCGGCTGTTCCAGCATTTTACCGGCAATAGTCAACGCGTTAGTCACCACCGTCAGCCGCAAATCGCGCGGCAACAGGTCGGCCAAATAAAGGTGGGTACTGCCGGCATCGAGAAAAATAACCTGCCCTTCCTTGATCAGCGCCAGTGCAGCCAGCGCCAGCGCCTGCTTCTCGTCGCTGCTCAATTGCAGCCGTGCGCTGATAGGGCCGGTGGCCGGCGTGGGTGCCAGCGCACCGCCATAAATGCGTTTACACAGGTTTTGTGCCGCCAACTGACGCAGATCGCGCCGAATAGTGGCTTCGGTAGTTTTCAGGCGCTCCGCCATTTCAACCGCCAGCACTCGCCCCTGCTGCTGCAAGGTGGCGAGGATCGCGTCGTGGCGCTGATTGGGCAACATTTTGGACATTCGGCTTCTCGATGGCGAACAAGTGATCACGAATGTACACAAATGTGCATAAACGTACAAATTTTTATGCAACGCTACGAAAGGGCAGCACTGGGCTAGACTGAAACTTTACGTCTCAAATAAAGGACTATTGATGACCTCAGCCGTGCTTTATACCTTATTCCCCGCCGCAGCGACCGTCATTGGCGCCGCCATCGCGCTGTACCGCCGCCCTGGCGATGCCGCCATGCGCATCATTCATCACTTTACCGCTGGTATCGTCTTTGCCGCGGCCGCGACCGAAATTCTACCCGACCTCAAGCAACAATCGCCCTGGGCAGTGCTGCTCGGTGGTGCCGCAGGTGTGCTGATGATGCTGCTGGTCAGGCGTTTGGGCGAACGAGCTCAGGGGCCGGTGGGCTTTGTGGCAACCGTCGGCGTGGATATTTTTATCGATGGCCTGGTGCTGGGCATCGCCTTCGCTGCCGGTGCAAAAGCGGGCCTGTTATTGACGCTCGCGCTAACGTTGGAAGTGCTGTTTCTAGGGCTGTCGATCGTGGGCGATTTACGTGATTTTTTCGGCCAGCGGATAAAAGCCATGCTGGCGATTGGCGGCCTGGCTCTGCTGTTGCCACTAGGCGGTATGCTGGGTGCGCCGATTGCCATGCTAGGTGCATTCTGGCTAACCGCGTTTCTGGCCTTCGGCCTGATTGCCTTGCTCTATCTGGTCACGGAGGAGTTGCTGGTTGAGGCGCATGAAGGAGGTAAAGATACCCCGCTCGCCACCGCGATGTTTTTTGTCGGTTTTTTACTGCTGTTGCTGCTGGAAGAAGGGATGGGTTAAAACTCAGGAATTTTACGGGGCTGTTACCTCACCCCAAGTGATTTGGCTATACTGAGGCGAGCAAGGTTACCGCAGAACGTAACGGCTTGGGCGCTAAGGGAAAAGGATGCTGTCAAAAATTGCGAAGTGGCTATTTCAATTGCCGGGCAGGCTGTTTGGGGGCATTTTCAGGAGCCGCCTGACGATTTTTATCTTCTTTATGCTGATTGCCGCAGGGGTTTTCAGCGCCAAACGCTATCTGCGAGCCGATCAAAATGACGATGAGTTTGTCGCGACGGCTACCACAGATTACAACCGGGCCATCCAGCGTGAAATGCCGATGCGCGAAGCACGCGAACAGTGTGGTGGCCCGCTGCATGACAATGCCGGGCAACCCTGGCCTCTTTCGGCTGGCTACCTGCATCAGCCGGAAGGCAAAGCCGCCAACCCACTGCAACAACTGACGCTGGATAATCAAAACAACAATTTTGCGGTGTTGGTCAAACTGGAGACGCCGGGTGCGCCACAGCGTTTGGCGGAAGTTTTTATTCCCGCAGCCGGCAGTTTTAATATCAAAACCAACCCGGCCGGGGAATACGTGATGAAAATTAAAAACATCAAAACCGGCTGTAACTTCCGCTCCAAACCTTTCACCCTGAGTCGTCATCAGGATTGGCGGCTGTCGCTGAAACTGCAAACGGACGGCAGTGTGCAATACCAGCCGATCAGCGACCGCGAGTTTTAATCGCGAGGCTTATTTCTTCACCGGATGATCGCGGCGGAATAATTCCCAGCTTTCGATTTCCTGACCGTTTGGCAAGGTACAGGTGGAATACTGGCCGTCAGCATTTTGCTTGGCGTTCAGCTTGCCGCCGATCTTGGTGCAATACACGTCCGCCGGGTTCGCCATGCCAATTGGTTTTACCTGCGGCGGCGGTGGCGCATCGTTAGATTTCATGCTGCAGCCCTGTAATATCGCCATCCCTGCCAGCAGGGAAACCATCAGAATTTTTTTCATTTTTTCTCTTACCACTCACGGTCTATTTCACGTCGCAGATAGCCGGCCCGTTTGAAATACGGCGGGGAAAGTTAAAAACGGCGGCAGCCGGAGCATACCGCCGTTCAAGCTATCAGGAAATAAAGGACGCGCCCTGTTTCAGGACCAAATCACAGGCTTTTTGCTTCACTTTTTCAGTGATTTGCGAAGTGCCCAGGCTGTTCAGATCCAGACTCTTGCCTTCGCCGGTTTTCAGCAGACCGCCCAGCCCTTGCTGGTAGTCCTGGCTTTTGGCGTTCTCCGTGCTGGTGATGCCCAATTTGCTCAGCAGTTGGTCTTTCACCGCTTCGGTGCCGTTGGCCGACAGGACGTTATTTTTCACGCAGTACTGCAAGATGCCGGCCGCGTTGGTCATGCTGCTGGAGCTCAGCGCTTTGTCGCCACCGTTCAGTAAACCGGTCAGGGAAGACAGTGAAGTGCCACTGGTGCTGCCACCCGATTTACTCAGTTCACCGGCCGCGCTGCTGAGGGAGTCCATCAGGCCGGCTGCCTGAGCGGCGCCGCAAGTCATGGCGGAAGTCAATGTCAGCGCCAGCAGTAAACGATGCTTGGTGTTCATGGGGTAAAGCTCCTGTTTATCTCGCCATCCTTTCAGCATCCCCCCTTGCCATTGGCAACAGGAGAAAGCGGATGGGCGAATCGTGTGCAATCAGCGCAATGCGCCGGGTCACCTCTTGGGACGTCACCCACGGCGACAAGTTCCTTTTAGTCGGCAATACGGCGTTTTTTCAGAATTCAGGTAATTTTTTGAGCGAGGAATGTACAGCTCGGGGGGCTATGGGCCGCCAAACTGGGCGACCCGCTGGGGATCAGAACTGCCAACGCAGCCAGGCGAAGAACACGTTGCCGTTATTATAGGTGCCAGGAATATAAGTGGCCTGGAAGGTCAGACGCTTATAACCGATAGAAGCCAAAGGCAACGGGGCCGGGATAGGAATGTAATTCCAGTTATCTCGCGCAGTGACACTGGCGGTGAAGCCCAGACCCAGTCGGAAGTCCTTGTCGTCCAGAGGACGCCAGATCTTCTCATAAGCGTAACCGCCGATCGGCTCCCACTTATTGAATGAATCTTTGAATGCCATCAGATAGATACCGTGCCAGTCACCGTCGCTGTCGTAACGCGAAATACCATAGCCGGCGCCCCAGGGGCGCTCGTTGTACTTATCGATATGTTCGTCGTCGTAAGTCCAGCGGTTATGCCAGGTGATGGCCGGCAGATAAATGTCTTTATTCGGCGAGTTGTTCCAGGTTTCCGCCACGTTATCGGTGAAACGCTGCCACAACCCCGGTTTTTCAGCCTGCGCCGCGCTGCCATTTTCTGCACCAACCTCAGCGTAAGAAGGTAGTGCAGGAAATAGCAGCGCCACTGAGCAAGCCAAAATTGTCCGTTTAAAAAACATCATCAAACTCCTGTAAAAAATAAGGCCGGCGATTCTTACCGATCGACCCATCAAGATCAAGCTGTATCTTATTTATCCAACTGCTTTCTCCTACCTCGTTGTCACTTGGTTAAGTTCAGCCGCAGATAAAGGGAAACGCGCCCGGCGGGTCGACTCCGGGCGCTCAGGCTACTGCGCTCCCTATGCACCGTCTGTCGGAATACTCCGCAATAATGCCGCTGCCGAAGTAAAACCCGGTGGCTCACCAGCCTGCTAGCGAACTTCTTTCCTGCTCTGAACGTAGCGAAATCTTTACTGCCGCCCAAAGAGCAACTGTAATCGCCGTCACGCTTTTCGTGGGTTCTCTCCCCCCGTTTTGCGGCAATCTCAATAAGCTCAAGGCCCTGTCAGGCGACACGACTGTAAATTTGCAGTTACAACGCTGTTTTAGAGACCTGCAACGGCAAAAACGGATGACTTCCCACCGTCATTTTTAGCGGCAGGCAAAAGTACCGATGATCATCCCGCGCGCCATGTTCCGGCCACAGCCGCCATATTTCACATATCTATTACATTAGGTGAAAAATACCACCCACAACATCGCTGCGGTTAATCCCCCTCACCCCCAACGTAAACCCGCAAATACAACAAGCTACCCTCTCATGCGCCCCACTCAACTTGAACAAGCCGATAGTTTAAATAATTGTTAAAGCTAACGAGCATGACCCGGTCTGCAAGGGCTGAACGTTTATTGAATTGCTCATAACACAACATCGCCAGCAAGTTATTTGCTGCTCTCTGCCTGATAAAAGAAAGATAAAAAATCCGGAGAAACACATGAAAATCACTATCGGGGCATTCATCCTGCAACAGCTCCGCACCCTGAACATCGATCGTATTTATGGCGTACCCGGCGACTATAATCTGGCGCTGCTGGAATTGATCGAGCACGACAGCAATATTGAATTTATTGGCAACTGCAATGAGCTGAATGCATCCTACGCGGCCGACGGTTATGCACGGTTAAAAGGGGCTGGGGCACTGATCACCACCTACGGCGTCGGCGATCTGGCCGCGCTGTCCGGCATTGCCGGGGCTTACGCCGAGTCCGCACCGGTTGTCTGTCTGGCCGGTACCCCGCCGCTGCACGCAATGAAAAATCATGAGCTGCTGCACCACACGCTGGCGGACGGCAATTTTGATAACGTCATGAACTGTTTTAAACAATTCACCGTCGCCCAAGCGTTGATCACGCCAGAAAATGCGGCGATGGAGATCCCTCGCGTTATTTCCCGTGCCTGGACGGAAAAGAAACCGGTTTATTTACAGTTACCTTCTGATATTTGTGATGTGGAAATTGAAATCACTCAGGCAATGGTCGCGCCGCAATTGCCAGCCAGTGACCAATATAATGTCCAGTTGGCGGCCATGGCATTGCTGGCGCGAATAAAACAGGCAAAGAAATCGATTATTCTGGTCGACCAAATGGTGGATCGCTTTCAACTGCAGCAATTAGTGATCGAGGTCGCACATAAATTCGCCATCCCCCTCACCAATATGCCGACGGCCAAATGCATCATTCCGGAAACCACGCCGGGTTGGATCGGCGGTTACAGCGGCAACCTTTCGCGCCCCGAACTCTATGAACATATGGCGCACGCCGACTGCGTGCTGAGCTTTGGCGTTCGCCTGGTGGACTCGACAACCGGGTATTTTTCGCACCAGATCCCGGCTGACGCGCAAATTGATATTCAGCCGTTCTCCGTGAAGCTGGGCACCACCTCTTACCCGGCGGTGGCGACCGCCGACCTGTTGCAGGCGCTGCTGGCCCTGGGTGAAGAGGTAACAGGCCACCCGCCGGCGCCCCTGCCTGAAGCGCGGCATCGGTTGGCAACCCCCAGCGATGCCCCTATCGATCAGGCTTACTTATGGCAACGCATACAACGCTTTATTCGCGCCGATGACGTAATTGTGGTGGAGAATGGTACCTCGGGCGCGGCGATTGGCGGCATGCGTATGCCGGATGGTGTTCAGGTGGTCAATCAACCGATCTGGGGCTCGATTGGCTATACCCTGCCGGCGCTGCTGGGGACCATGATGGCCGCACCAGACCGCCGGCATCTGCTGTTCATTGGCGACGGTTCTTTCCAACTGACCGCTCAGGAAGTTTCCACCCTGCTGCGCTACGATCAGAAGCCGATTATCTTCTTGATTAACAATGATGGTTACACCATCGAACGTTATATTCTTGGCGAGAACTCGTCGTACAACGATATCGGCCCCTGGGACTACGCCAAACTGCCGGCGGTGCTCAATACCCAGGCGAAACCGTTCAGCGTGGCGGTAGAAACTACCCACCAGTTGGAATTGGCGCTGGAACACGCCTCGCGTCAGGAGCGGCTGGCCTTTATCGAAGTTAAGGTGCCGATGATGGACACCCCGCCGGTGATGAAGGAATTCTGCAACCGCTGCAATAACTTTAACTTCGGCTTGACCAACCCGCGTCGCGCTTAACCGCGTCAACATCCGCCGTAGCTCAATGCGCGGCGGATCCCTCCAGACCTTGCACCACCTGCCGCTGCAAACTTTGCAGCAGCGGGTGTTGTCGCAGGTTTAACCTGCCGAAGCGCGCGTCATGCAGCGTTGGCGCCGCTCATCCACCCGTTTGGCAAACCAGGCGGTGGTCAGCTTACGGGTGATTTTCGGGCTTTCCAACTGAATGCCTGGCAGCATTTCCCGCGGCAGTTTCTTGCCGGTGGTTTTCTCTGCCAGCGCATACACCCGCTCATACAGGTCGGTATCGGCAAATTCGGGCAGGTCCCCCTTCTCCAGCGCCCGGCGAATTGCCGAGTCGCTCATATTGAGTCGCTTGCCGAGGGTACGCACCGCCAGCTCGGTGGTGCCGGGTTTGTCGGTGCCGTAGTTAATCAAGTCGCCATCCAGTGCCAACGGAATGCCCGTCGTGCGGCTGACCGCACTTTGGAAAGCGGCGTTGCGGCTGGCGTACCAACCGGCATTGAAGTCGGCGAAACGGTAGATCGGCTGGCTGTAGTCAGCCGGGTAACCCAACAGGTGGGCAATGCCGAAATACATGCCGCCGCGGCGGCTGAACACTTCACGGCGGATCGAGCCGTCGATCGGATACGGATAACCTTTGGCATGCGCTTCGGCAAAGGCGATGCTGACCTGCATCGGCCCGGCGGTATGCACCGGGTTCAGGCTGCCAAACAGCTTTTGCCCCATCGGCACCGAATCAATCATATCGTCAAAGATATCGCTCAGGTCTTTTTCGGTGCGCACCTTATCCAAACGCTCGCTGTAGCTCTTGCCGTTCGATGATTTGATCAGCAAAGCGGTATGCACCAGAAAGTTGGGAATATGTAACTGATCAGCGCGGCGGTCGATCTCTTTCCAGGCGATTTTGGGCAGCCCCGGCACCGGCGGATTGGCCTGGAAGGTCGACTCCTGCTCGGTTACCGCCAGCACTGAACACAGGTTTTGGTCGCTGGGCTCGATACCCTGTGCGGCAAAAGCGGCGGTGATATCGGTGGCCCAGCCCTGGCGATCGGCGGTGTTAGCCGGCATCAAGCGCACCAGTTGGGCTTTGACGTCAGCCGGGCGTTGCACCGGTGAAGTCGTGGTGGTTTTCGTGGTACAACCGGCCAGCACCAGCAGCGCGGCCAGGCTCAACGGACGCAAGGTCATCGGGTTGATAAAACGGCGAATTGGCATCTTTTCCCTGATCGTTTTGACATACACTGCAGTGACGTTAGCCCAGCAGCGGACCCCGATCCAGTCTAAATGTGTTGATCCGGAGCTGAGAGCAGGCGTTTGCCAGGAAATACACCTTAAAGGAATGACCGCATGATTGAACTCAGAGATATGAGCTCGCAAGAATTCGAGCGTTACCGCGCACATGGAATCGAGGAATATGCTCGAGATCTGGAGCGAGCTCTGCAGCTGAGCCGGGAGTTGGCGCGGGTGGAAGCAGTGGCCACCTACGACGCCTCACTGCCCCAGGGGTTGGCGACACCAAACCACCGGTTGGTTTGCGCCCAACTGGTGGGTTCAGAAGAAAATATCGGCATCGTCTGGTACACCCTCAAACAACGCACCTACGGTAAGCAGCTGTTTGTCTATGATTTTGAGGTGGATACAGCCTGGCGAGGCAAGGGCTACGGCGAGAAAATACTTTGCGCAGTGCTGAAAGCCGGACGGATTGCCGGTGCGGAATATGCCGAGTTGGCGGTGTTTAACGACAACCCGACGGCGGTCAGACTGTATACCCGGCTCGGCTTCAAGAGCGTCAATACCCGAATGCATCGAAAACTCTAAACCCGGCCTTTCATGATCGCGGGCATTTTCAACGAACCGATAAACATGTATTTTATATGCAATATATAAAATCATTTTATTCGCCCACACCGGGGCAACGCAAAATTTAAGGAGAGACGCATGAATGAGCTGCTTTGTTATAAAACCCTGCCGGTATGGAACAGCGTGACGCTGCCGGAGAGTTTCCAGCAAAAGCACAACACCCAAAGCGGCACCTGGGCCAAACTCACGCTGCTGAGCGGCACCCTGACCTTTGCGTTGATGACCGAAGAGGGCGAAACTACCGAAACCTGGCAGTTCAGCCCTGAGAGCCAGCCGCCGTTTATCGAACCACAGCAATGGCACCGCATCGTTTCATTTTCCGATGATATGACCTGCCAACTGGCTTTCTACTGTTCACCGGAAGATTACTACCACAAAAAGCACCAACTGACGCGCACCCATTCCGAGGTGATCGAAGCCGTGCAGCGCATAAA
>Ga0206941_10123_pt1 | contig 19499 bp, 18 predicted proteins | sample Alteio_BWOrgHeat_9_FD_153251 | JGI IMG/M metagenome (GOLD analysis project Ga0206941, IMG submission 153251) | Enriched cells from forest soil in Barre Woods Harvard Forest LTER site, Petersham, Massachusetts, United States -... | ecosystem: Environmental > Terrestrial > Soil > Temperate forest >...
GCTTCGCCTCAAGTCCCATGTAGCCTACGTCGACTGAGACCGCGCCCTTCTTGTCGTCTTCCTTAGAGCTGTTGAAGGCAAGGATCATGGCAGTGACGATCAGGGGGTCGGCGTTGCTGCTGATTTGGATCTGATACTCATTGCCGGAACCGATGGTGAGACGGTTTTTGGTGATGGCGGCAATCTGAGTGTCGTCCTTGTAGATGGAAAATTTAACGCCGCGATGACGATAGAGGCGATAGATCTCCCCATTGCCCTCGACCTTATAAACCGGCTTGAGACGCGATTCGGTTTTGTAGTGGTAGGTGCGGCCGTCTGTGAAGATGAAGTCGTACTTCTGGCTGAAGAGCGCGAAGCCGCCTTTGAGATTGACAACCTGCTGGCCGCCGGCACCGACGACCTTGAGGTTGGGGAAGAGGGAGAAGATCTTCTTCTCGGCGGTGTAGGTATTGCCGTCAGGGGCGACGATGTCATAAGTGGAGCGAAGGCTAATGATGCGCTCCTTGATGCTGAGGTCCATGGAAAACTCCGATCAAAATCAGATGAGAATTAGAAAGAGAAGTGAGGCGATGCTATCGCAGGGCCGCTGGAGCGTCAACGAAACAGTAGAGCTGAATCCAGCAAAGCCTTTGTCCTGAATATATTCTTCCGGATCATCGACAATAGGCAACTTTTTAGTTGCATGATTTGCTGGTTTACGTATAATATGCAACTATTGAGTTGCGTATAGGAAGGGGGATTGAAATGGAAAACAAGGTTGAGAAGCAGGTGGAGATTGCGGCTCCGGTCGCGAAAGTTTGGAACGCGCTGACAGACCACCAGAAGTAGAAGTCGCCGACGTAACCCACATGCTGCAGAAATCCCAGCCGCACGCCCGTCGCCATGTGGTTCAGGCTCACCAGAGCAAACGCGAGAAATCCCCAGAACACGAACGCATGCGCTACGCCGGGCAGCGGCCTTTGGCGGATAACCTTCGCCTGGCACAGCACCTCCCACACAAACACCCACACACGCCGTCCCAGCGGCGTAAGCTTAAAGCCAACATCTTTCTTCGCATGAAAGACGTTGCGCGCGATGGGCCATAACCGATACGCAAACATTCCCAGCGACGCGACCACCAGCGCCACCAGCAAAATTATCTCGACAACTGAAAACCCCAGTGGCTCCGCCAGTCTCATTCAAACGCCTCGCACCCGAACTAGCCACGATACCAGAGCAGCACCCAAGCAAAACGGCGAGCCGTAGCCCGCCGTTCAATTCACTTCACACAATCTCTAGTACGAGAAGAATTCATTCAGCCCTTTGCGCAACTGCAACCCGCGCAGGAAGCAGAAGACCGCCACCATTCCGGTAAAGATGTCCCAGTAGAGCATCGGCCGCGCCCATCCGGGCGAGTACGTCGCGTCCTGACCTGCCCACAACATCACGAGCACGCAGATGATAGTGAACTGGAAGCCGATCACAATCAGCAACTGCCCATGCCGGCGGCGTGCATCCAGCTTCGCCACCTCTGCCGGGGTCAAAATCCGCTCTTCAATCGGGATCAGCGTATTGGCCATCGTCTTGCTCCTGAAAAATTCCGCGCGCCAAACGCGCTTGGTCTTATTAAATCACAGATGCCAGGAGCCGGTCTTTTCGCTGCTTACTACTCGCCGCTCACTGCTTACTCCCCTAAATTCCTGCGCCCAAACGCTGCACGGATCCGCGATTCCCGGTCAGCCACTGCGACCGTTCCAGTGCCCGCGCCAACCGCCGGCGCGTCTTCCAGATACGCCACGGACTGCACGCCTGCCACATCGAACCGTTTGCGGCAGCGAATGTTCTTGCATCCCACCATGTCCTCGCGCCGCACCATGTAGCTCTGCGCCTTGGCGAACATCGCACGGTCGCGCTCATCGGCCCCGCGCGGAACCTGCGACCGCTTGCGCCGCACCATCCATCCCAACTCGTATTCGCCGGGCTGGTTGCAGTGTGGACAAATCAGGGTGTGCTTCCGTGTCTCGGCCCGTTCATCAAAAAAATCGCGCTCGTTCATGGGTGCCTCCGCGCAGGCAAATAGGATACGCCTCTTCCCCAACAACCCACAGCAGGTCCGCTTATTCGTCGTCGTAGACCACGCGCAGCAGGTCCGCCGCCATGCGGTGCATCGGCCGCAGCAGCGGAATCGCCGCCAGCTTCAGTGTCAGCAAAATCATCTTCAGCGTTTGCTCGAATAGCGCCTTCGTCCGCCGCTGCTGCGGCGAGCGGTCATACACCCAGAACAAAATCAGCCCCATCTGGTACATCCACAGCAGCCGGGGAAGGTACGGTTGGATGTCCTTAGGCAGCTTCACTCCGGAATCGTTCGCGGCTGCCTCAAACGAGGCCAGATCTTGCTCCCGGATAGCCTTCACCTCGCGGCTGAACGGCGACAGCGGATGGTCCGGGTCCGCATGCGCCGAAAGCGCGCCCAGCAACTTCCGGTTCGGCGCAAAATACTCCAGCTTCTCCGTGATGATGGTGCGCAGCCGTGCCTCCAGCGTTTTCGCCGTTGCCAGCTTCAGCACCAGGTCAGCCTGCATCTCCTCCTGCGCCTGCTCGTAGAAGGCCATCACGATCGCTTCTTTTGAGTCGAAGTAGTAGTAAGCCGCCCCCGTCGCAACTCCTGCCGCCGCGGCAATCTCGCGCATAGTTGCGCGCTCGAAGCCGCGCTCCCGAAAAACGCCCAGGGCCGCCTTTAGAATGCGTGCCCTGGTCTCTTCCGACTTCCGGCTGGTTGGCCGGTCACTTTTCTTTGCTGTGCTAATGGCTCACACCTCCTGCAGGAACCATGGGCGATTGCGGCGGCGGCGGGAGAAACGACGGCCGGGGGCTGCCCGGCTCTCCTTTCACTGCGCGATGCCGCATCTTTGAGAACACCAGAATATTGAAGAAATGCATCCCCGCAAGGATCAACAGAACAATTCCGACCTTCGTGCTTTCCAGTTCGATCCCCGCGCGCAAGCTGTTCAGCGCATAGCTGGTCTTGAGTGCCACCGTAATGTAGCCCACATTGACCAGGTAGAAGCCGACCACCAGCAGGTGGTTCACCGAGTCTGCCAGTTGTTCGTTGCCTTTGAACGCATCCACCAGGAAGATGCGGCCATTCTTGTGCAACGTGCGCGCCACCCAAATCGTAAGTGCCACGCTGATGATCAAGTAGCTGAAGTAGAACCCTGCGATATTCATATCGAGTCTCCGTTCTGTGCGTTTTTGAACATGTTCAATTCATAAGATAGCTCCATTGCCTCTTGAGTTGCAAGGAAAAAGTGAACATGTTCAAAAATAATTTCTAGAGTACCTAAATCCATGGCAAACAGCGCCTTACAGGATGTAACGACTCAGATCCTGGTTCTTAACAATGCCCGCTACCTGCTGCTCCACGTAGGCGCGGTCCACCACGAGCACCCATTCCAGAGCCTTTTCGCCTGATTTTGCCTCTACTTCGCGCTCAACCAACTTTGGCACCTTCGCGTCGTCTGCGGCGCCGTTGCCCTTCACCAGGTCCGGTGCCGCAAAGCTGATCTCATCCAGCACCTTCTCGAGGATCGTGTGCAGACGTCGCGCTCCAATGTTCTCCGTCGACTCATTCACCTGGAAGGCGAAGCGCGCCATCTCTTCCAGCGCCTCCGGCGTGAACTCCAGTTTCAGACCTTCGGTTTCGAGCAGCGCAATCGCCTGCTTAATCAACGACGCCCTTGGCTCTGTCAGGATCCGCAGGAAATCTTCCACCGTGAGCGCCTTGAGCTCCACGCGGATGGGAAATCGGCCCTGCAATTCCGGAATCAGGTCGCTCGGCTTGGACACATGGAACGCACCCGCCGCGATGAACAGCACGTGGTCCGTCGCCACCATGCCGTACTTCGTATTCACTGTAGTGCCTTCGACTATCGGCAGGATGTCGCGCTGGACGCCTTCGCGGCTGATGTCCGGGCCGTGGCCACCTTCGCGCCCGGCAATCTTGTCGATTTCGTCGAGGAAGACGATGCCTGAATCCTCGACGCGCTCCACGGCCGCACGGACTACCTGATCCATGTCCAGCAGGCGGCCTTCTTCTTCCTGCGAGAGATACTCGAAGGCTTCGACGACCTTCATCGGCCGCTTGCGCGTGCGCTGGCCCATCAATCCCGCCAGCATGGACTGCAACCCGCCCATATCGCCGCGCTGGTCCATCTCCTCCGGAGGAAGATTGCTGATGACCTCAATCTGCGGCATCGCGCGGTCGCGTGTTTCGACTTCGACCATGCGCTCATCCAAGCGCCCTTCGCGAAACTGTGTGCGCAGACGTTCGCGTTCGCGCTGCTTCTCTGCGTCAGATTTTGCAACAACTGACAGCGTCGGCTTCTCTTCAGGAATCGGCGCGCCAAACCCGTCAGCTTTCGCCGGACTCTCCATAGCAGTCGGCACAGGCGAATCCGCGCTGCTGCTGCCCTGCGCAATCAGCAACTCAATCAATTTGTCTTCCGCGGCTAGCTCGGCGCGGTCTTCAATCTCTTCCAGCTTCTCTTCGCGCACCATATCGATGGCGATTTCGACGAGGTCGCGCACAATCGATTCAACATCGCGACCGACATACCCAACTTCAGTAAATTTCGAGGCTTCTACCTTCAGAAACGGAGAGTTGGTGAGTTTCGCCAGCCGGCGCGCTATTTCCGTCTTGCCAACGCCTGTTGAGCCGATCATCAGGATGTTTTTGGGCATGATTTCTTCGGCCAGATCGGGCGGAAGTCGTTGACGGCGCGTGCGGTTACGCAGCGCAATGGCCACGGCGCGCTTGGCTGCATCCTGCCCCACTACGTATTTGTCGAGCTCGGCCACAATTTCGCGGGGAGTCATCTGCTCCGCCGCGAGTGCCTGGTCTTCCGCCGTGCTGGGTAGATAAATTGCCATGCCAACTGCCTTCTGGAGGGGGTACCCCCCCCCCTCCCCCTATTTCGCTAAATATTCTATTTTGTATGACTTAGCTAGTTCAATCTCACCAAATATGACATCCCATGGGGGTTATAACCAAATATGACAAAACAAATGAGTTAGTAGGTGGGGGGTCACTTTAATTTGATAAGCCTCGGGAAATGAGATGTTTGCATACAGCCTCTCACGCCTCGACTACTTTTTTAAAACTACATGCGTACAGGCCTCAGTTGCTACGTGCTCTGACACTTTGAAGCCCATTGTTGGCAAGTCCATGCCAGCCAGCAGGTTTTCGCCACGCCCAAGGAATACCGGCGAGACTGCCAGGTGCATCTCGTCGACCAGCCCTGCTGCCAGGTACTGCCGGATGGTGCTCGCGCCGCCGCCTATACGGACGTCTTTGCCAGCAGCCGCGTCTTGCGCCTGGCTGAGAGCGCTTTCGATCCCATCCGTCACAAAATGGAATGTCGTGCCGCCCTGCATTTTGAGCGGCAGGCGCGCATGGTGCGTCAGCACGAAGACCGGCACATGGTACGGCGGCTCTTCGCCCCACCAGCCGCGCCAGCTTTCATCCGGCCAGGGCCCGCGTACCGGGCCAAACATGTTGCGACCGATAATCCAGGCGCCCATCTTCTCAAAGCCGCGCTGGGCGAACGCTTCATCAGCGCCGGCTGCAACACCACCCGGCTTGCCATGCATGGCGCAGAAGGTGCGCGTCGCGAAAAACCACTGGAAGAGGGCTTCCCCGCCAACGCCAAGTGGGTGGGCAAGGTCCTGGTCTGGGCCAGCGCTGAAGCCGTCCAGCGAAACTCCGATACTGCGCACGCATACCTTGCTCATTCGCTTACTCCGCCTTCAATTCCTCAATCGTCACACTCTCGTTCGAGTAGATGCAGATCTCTGCGGCGATCTTCATGCTCTTCTCGACGATTGCGCGCGCGCTCATCTCCGTGTTTTCCATCAGCGCAGTCGCAGCAGCCAGAGCAAAGCTGCCGCCGGAGCCGATCGTGGCAATCGTGCCTGCGTGATCGCCCGTGCCCACCGCGTCCGGCTCAATAACATCGCCGTCACCGGAGAGCAGAAACATCTGTTTGCCGTCGGCGACGATGAGCAGCGCCTGCAACTGGCGGAGCAGCTTATCGGTGCGCCAGTCCTTGGCGAGTTCGACGGCCGAGCGGCCGAGGTTGCCGCCATACTGCTCCAACTTGGATTCAAAGCGCGTAAAGAGGCTGAAGGCGTCCGCCGTCGAGCCAGCAAAGCCCGCCAGGATTTTGTCGTTGTACAGCCGACGGATTTTCTTCGCCGAGTGCTTCATCACGGTCGCGCCCAATGTCACCTGGCCATCGGCGGCCATCACTACTGCATCCCCGCGTCGCACGCAGATGACCGTCGTCGATCGCACACGCCGGCCTTGTGCCAAGTCCAGTGGATGCCCGCTCGTCGTTTTAGCTGCTCGATTTTTATTCATGTCTCTCACACCGCATTCTAGCGCTGAGGCAGATTTGGCATTCGTTTAGGTCGGGCCTTCAGCCCTCGGGTCATGGGTGTGTCAGCTACCCAGGGCTCCGCCCTGGGCTGGTATATAACGGGCCTTTGGCCCTAAGGCAACAGCAAGTGCGAAGCCAACTGCAAACGCGGTGGGCGCAGCAAGCACAGTGATTGCGCGGCGGGTTGCTTTCGCGAACCAGCGTCGCTTCCCGCGGCCTCTCCACGCGCGGTTACTGCGCTATTCTTGCTCTGAACCCCTTGCTCCGAACGTGATTCCCTATCTTCGCCACGCCGCGCACCTTTTCAATGCCAGGCTCTGGAAGCCTTTCGTCATTCCGGCCTGGCACACCGTTGCGCGCGCTGCATTGCAACACCCGCGCATCAGCGTAGGCATCGCCACCGGCCTCATCCTGCTGACCGTCGGCGTCTGGTGGCTCGTCGTCTCGCGTCGGCCCTCCGCGGAGGAGTTGGAGCGGCGGCGGCGTGAGCACCTCGCCCTGCACGGACGCATCACCGATGGCCACATCCTGGACGCACGCACCCTTGCCGGCGAAGACAGCCTCGACCCCGCCCCCGAGGTGCTCGTCTACAGCTACCGCATCGCCGGCGTCACCTACAACTGCGCGCAAGATGTCTCTATGCTCCCCGACCAAGTGCGCGGCTTTCGCCTCGACCAGCCCATCAGCCTCCGCTATGACCCACGCCACCCCGGCAACAGCATTCTGGTCAGCGAAACCTGGTCGGGGCTGTGGCAGCGCTAGCGCGGCTAAAGCATAAGTTGCCAGCATCATTTAATCTATCCACCTATGCGCTACTGCAAACTCCTCCTCGCCAACCAAACTCCCGCCTTCGCCGCCGTGACCGAGCGCGACAACGAACTCTTCGCCACGGAACTTATCGCTGACCCGCTGCATCCGCAAGCCGCGCCGCTTACTGTGCATTCGTTTGCGCCAATCTCACTTGCGCAGCTCGAGCGCGAACACCGTCTACTGGTTCCCACTATGCCTTCCAAGATTGTCTGCGTCGGCCGCAACTATCGCGACCACGCCGCCGAGCTTGGCAACGACGTTCCCACCGAGCCGCTGCTCTTTCTTAAACCGCCGAGCTCGCTTCTGCCCGCAGGCGGCACCGTCGAACGGCCCGCAATTTCAAAGCGCGTCGACTTCGAAGGCGAACTCGCTATCATCATCGGCAAACAGGCGCGCAAGCTCGCTGACGACGCGGATGTTGCGCCCTACATCCACGGCTACACCTGCCTGAATGACGTCACCGCGCGCGACATCCAGAAGTCTGATCCGCAGTGGACGCGCGGCAAAGGCTTTGACACCTTCTGTGCAGTTGGTCCGATTGTGTCAGATGAAATTAACCCACTCAGCGAAAACATTTCACTCATTACGCGGCTCAATGGCGAAGTGAAGCAGCGCGGCGAAACCCGCGACTTTATTTTCGATATCCCACAACTGATTCGCTACATTTCGCAGTGCATGACGCTTGAGCCTGGCGACCTGATCGCTACCGGAACACCTGCGGGAGTTGGTCCCATGCAGGCTGGCGATATCTGCGAAGTTGAAATCATCGGCCTCGCTACACTCCGCAACCCCATTCAGTAAAGATGGCCGCCGTGGGCGATGCAGAGGGCCCGCGGACTTTCGTCCGTGCCCACGGCGGATCCATACAGTTCTCGGATGCATACTGCGCTGCGCGGGCAGCCCACAGAAAATAGCTTGCGTCCGTAAGCGGGCGCGAGGGTTGCCCTAGATTTTTATTTAACGTTTTTTAATGAACCATTCCGGCTGGCACATACGGCTTATTGAAGACCGCGTTCCCACCAAGTCCGGCAAAAATCCGAATAGTTCGTATGCTTAGTTCGCGTCGAACCGCATCACAAGCGCGCACGGCGAGATGACCATAACTACAAATGTGATGGCAATAATAGCTTCCATATTCGTTCTCTCCCTAGGTCAGCCTATGGCAGCCATTGTAGCCGACTGCAACAAAACCAGTTTTCGCTCTATCTGAGGGAGAGAACATCCCGCTATCAGGGAAGATCCAGCACCAAAGGATGCAGAGCCACCTCCCATCTTAGTGGGAGGCCTTATGAAGCCCGCAAATTCGTGGTTATTCGTTACTCTTCCCGCAACGAGCCCGCACGCATCGCCACCAGACAGAGCAAGATAACCTCCTGTTAATCAACCCTGAGCCCAGCACTTTCCCAGCGCACCGGCGTATCGTCTTTTCATAACTTCACAACCAAGGAATTCTGCATGTCTTATCTCGTCGCTGCAGCGCTGCTCGCGCTCTTCACATTTACTCCGCAAGCTAAAGAGCCCCCAGCCATCGCCTCCGCGCGGCAGGACCCACGCTTCCATGCACTCGTTGAGAAGCAGTTCCTGGCCTATGAAGCCAGCCTCGCCACCCGCTGCACAGACATCCGCCCCGATTGGAGCCGCGCTATCGATACGCACTACGGCTCCGTCGAGCTCGACAAAGACGGCTACCCCTACAGGGCAACCTGGGCTGAGCAGGTTCCCGGCACCGCCTGCGGCGAGCCGCGCCGCTTTCGCGCCATGATCCTGGTTCGTGAGGGCAAGCTTGAAACCCAACGCATGCTGCCCGGCGACAGCGACACCTCCGCACAGCTTGAAGCTGACGTGCGCGATCCGCTGCTAGCTGCTGCCGAGGGCTTTGCGCACGACATCAAATCATCGTGTGCGGTGGATGTGCTCGATACACACATGCTCGGCAAGGGCGTCCCGCCTGCGGCCTGGCAGGAAGTTTGGCTGGTCAACATCTGCGGCCACCGCCTGAATGTGCCCATCACCTTTATCCCGGACGCCAAGGGCCCCGGCACCAGCTACTCCATCAGTTCAGACAAGATCACGGAAGCTGTTGGCCTCAGCGCATCAGGAAGTTCGCCGACGCGCTAAACTTTATCTCTTGGCCACCTATCTCATCACCGGCATCGCGGGATTTATCGGCTCGCATCTTGCAGAGGCCCTCGTTGCTCGCGGCCACCACGTTCGCGGCCTCGACAATTACTCAACCGGCCGCCGCGAAAACCTCGCCGCAGTATCGACGAAGGTTGATTTGCTGGCGATCGATCTGGCCGATGCTGACGCCGTTGCCCGCGCCTGCCGCGGTGTCGACGGCATTCTGCACCAGGCAGCGCTGCCCAGCGTTCCGCGCAGCATCAAAGACCCGCGCCCTTCGCACGTCTCCAACCTCGACGGCACTTTTAACCTGCTGGAAGGCGCGCGTGCCGCAGGCATCAAGCGCATCGTCTATGCTGCATCGAGTTCAGCGTATGGCAACCAGCCCGGCTTTCCGCGCGTGGAAACCATGCAGCCGCAGCCCATCGCTCCCTATCCCGTGCAAAAGCTCGCCGGAGAGCTCTACATGCAGAGCTATGCGCGGTGTTACGGCATGGAGACGGTCTGCCTGCGCTACTTCAACATCTTCGGCCCGCGCCAGGCGCCCGATTCTCCCTACTCCGGCGTCATCGCCAAGTGGACGCTGCAGATGCTGCGCGCCGTGATGCAGCCGCCCGAGCCGGACGAAAACGGCGTTGTGCCCACAAAAGATTTACCCACGATGCAGGGCGATGGCTCGCAAGCGCGAGACTTCACCTACATTGCCAATGCCGTCAGCGCCAACCTGCTCGCGCTGGAAGCGCCCACCGAAAAAATCTCCGGCCGGGTCTTCAACGTTGCCTGCTGCCAGCGCCACTCGCTCAACGAACTCTATAAAACGCTGGCATCGCTCACTGGTTATAGCGCGCCGCCAATCGTTGCCGATCGTCGCGCCGGAGACATCGACATCTCCCTCGCTTCCATCGATGCTGCGCGCGAGGCCTTCGGCTATGAGCCGCTCGTCAGCTTCGAGCAGGGTCTTGCCGAGACGGTCGCCTGGCACCGCGAGCAACTGATGCCCAAAGAGATTGCCGCGGAAGCACACGCATGAGTTCACCCATAACGCACGAGGAATGGATTGCGAACGTAGAAACTCGCAAGACCCGCGTCGGCATCATCGGCCTCGGCTACGTCGGCCTGCCTCTCGCACTCCTTTTTTCTGAAGCAGGCTTCCGCGTCCTCGGTTTTGATATCGACCCTGAAAAAGTCTCCGCGCTCAACGCCGGGCGCTCCTACATCCATCGCATTGCCACAGAGCAAATCGCTGCCGCTCGCGCAACCGGCTTTCGCGCAACGTCTGATTTCGCCGAAGCGCACGCCTGCGATGCAGTCCTCATCTGCGTGCCTACGCCGCTTGCCGCCAACCACGAGCCGGACATGAGCTTCGTCACCGGCACCGTTGAAGCGCTTGCGCCACACACGCACTCCGGTCAGCTCATCGTGCTTGAGAGCACCACGTGGCCCGGCACCACCACCGAACTCGTCGTCCCCACGCTCAAACGCCTTGGCCCCGCCAACACCCAGCTCCTCGTCGCGTTTTCTCCCGAGCGCGAAGATCCCGGCAACACAACAACGCCGCGCCGAGCCATCCCCAAAGTTATCGGCGGGGTCGATGCACACGCCGCGCAAGCTGCCGCTGCGCTCTACGGCGCCATCTTTGATCGCACTGTTGTTGTCTCCTCCACCGAAGCCGCGGAGATGACCAAGCTGCTCGAAAACATCTATCGTGGCGTCAACATCGCGCTGGTCAACGAGCTGAAGCAGCTCTGTCTCGCCATGGGCATCGACATCTGGGAGGTCATTGACGCGGCCGCGACAAAGCCCTTCGGCTTTGCACCGTTTTATCCCGGCCCGGGCATTGGCGGCCACTGCATCCCCGTCGATCCCTTCTACCTCGCTTGGCGCGCGCGTCACTTCAACCGTCCCACACGCTTCATTGAGCTCGCAGGTGAAGTGAATGAAGCCATGCCCGGCTTTATCGTCAACACGATCGAGCTGGCGCTCGGCAAGCTGCTCGCCGAGGCAAAAATTCTGCTTCTCGGCATCGCCTACAAGCGCGACGTCGACGACCTCCGCGAGTCGCCCGCGCTGACCATCTTCCAGCAGCTTCGCGAGGCGGGCGCCACCGTGGCCTATAACGATCCCTTCTTCCCCACCGTCGGCGCGGGGCGCCACTACTCGCTGCAGACACACTCCACTCCGCTCGACCAAGTCCCCACCTTCGACTGCGTCGTGCTCCTCACCGACCACTCCGCCTACGACATCCCCGCTCTGGTCGCCGCGAGCAAGCTCTTCATCGACACCCGCAATGCCACCCGCGGGCTCACGGCGCAAAATATCGTCCGCTGCTAACGGATTTTGCTACACTCATCGCCAAATACACACCGCGCTGCCGACCATCAAAGAATGCGTCTCCGGTCTGCAGTCGCGAGAAAAATTCAGGGTCCTCGCTTGCCGCAGAGCATTTTCGCAAGCCTCCATTTCCGCGTGCGTTTCGCAGTCATTGGGCTGCTGCTCTTCTCCTGCATGCTGCGCGCACAGCAACTCACTCCACCTACATCTCGCGCCCAGCACTTCGTTGCTCAGCGCGCTACCGCCGACGGTACTTCCTCCGCCGTCGCCTACCAGCGAGCCCGCATGCAAGCAGCCGCGATGCTCGCGAAGCCCCGCGGCGTCTCGCTGACTGCTACCTGGCAGCCGCTCGGCCCGTTCTCGATTCTCTCGCCCACGTACGGCAACCTCACCGGCCGCATCACCGCGCTCGCACTCGATTCCAACGACCCCACCGGCAACACTCTCTACGCCGGCACCACCGGCGGAGGCGTCTGGAAGTCCACCAACGCCGCTGCAGCCTCGCCCACCTTCACACCACTCACTGATACTCTGCCTGTCTTCGCCGCAGGCACAGGAACGATTCCATCGCTCTCCATCGGCGCACTTGCTGTGCAGCCTATCGTCAATCCTGTGCTGCTTGCCGGCACCGGAGACCCCAATGACGCCACGGATTCTTTCTACGGCGAAGGTATTCTCCGCTCCGCCGATGGCGGCCTCACCTGGACGCTGCTTGCGGACTCGCACGATGGCGCCAATGGGAATCACTCCTTCGCTGGACTCGCCACCGCAGCCATCGCATTCAGCACCGCGACACCCACACTCGTCGTCGCAGCCTTCACCACTTCGCCCGAATCTGCTGTTGTCACCGCAACCAACAACTTCTCCATCCCCGGCCTTTACTACTCCACGGACGCCGGCAAGACCTGGCAGATGTCCACCATCATGGACGGCGCGCAGATTGTGCAGACACCGCAGCCGCTCGGCACCGGGCAGGTCGGCAACGCCGCTACTGCTGTCGTCTGGGACTCGCTACGCCTCAAATTTTTCGCCGCTGTTAGCGCACACGGCTACTACTCATCTGCGGACGGCGTCACCTGGACTCGGCTCGCCGCGCAACCTGGCGCAAATCTCACCACAGCGAGATGCCCGATCGGCGTCAATGGTCTCGGCAACCCGAGCAGCTGCCCCATTTTTCGCGGAGCTCTTGCAGTCCAACCCGTCACCGGCGATTTGTATGCTCTTACCGTCGACGCCAACTCGCTCGACCAGGGCCTATGGCAGGATCTCTGCAATGCAACTGCAGGCGCTTGCTCCAATAACGCGCCCACCTTTGCCAACCGCATCGACAACGGCGCGCTTGAAACCGGTGGCAACACCATCATGCAAGGCACTTACAGCCTCGCGCTCGCCGCCGAACCTGCGGCAGCGAACAGCACACTGCTCTTTGCTGGAACGCTCGATCTCTATCGCTGCGCAATTTCAACGGGCTCCAGTTCATGTGCTCTCCGCAATACCACCAACGCTCTGAGCGGATGCAACGCACAGGTCGCGCCTGCGCAACACGCACTCGCCACACTCTCTTCTGCATCGCCGCTCATCTTCATCGGCAACGATAGCGGCCTGTGGCGTTCGCTTGATGGCGTCGCCGAAAACGGCTCCACCTGCTCCTCGACCGATGTCTCGCACTTCAACAACCTCAACACGTCTCTCGGTTCTCTTGCCGAGATCACCGGCTTCGCGCAACATCCCACGGATGCCAACACACTGCTCGCGGGTCTCGGCGCCAATGGCTCCGCTGCAACTACCAATGCCGCAGCTCTCACTGAGTGGCCACAGCTATCAACCGGCGAAGGCGGCTTCCCCTCGCTCGACCCAACCACCCCAACCAATTGGTATCTTGCCATCGGTGCCGGCGTGAACCTCAAGCAGTGCTCGCTGGGCGCCTCTTGCACTTCCGCCAACTTCGCAACGCCCGCCACCATCGGCGAAGCGCAGGTTGCGTTTGATGCCGCGCTGTTCGATGCTCCCACGCTTCTTGATCCCGCGCAGCCCACTAATCTTCTCACCGCTACCTGCCGCGTCTGGCGCGGCCCTGCCGCTTCAAACTCCACCTGGTCAACATCAAACGCCATCAGTCCCGCTTTCAATGGGAGCGCTACACCCTGCACTGGAACAAGCCCACTCATCCGCGCGGTTGCCGCCGGAAGCCCCAGTACCCTCTCGACGAACGCGCAGACCTCGGGCTCTGAAATAATTTATGCGGGTCTCGGCGGCGCGCTCGACGGGGGCGCCAATATCCCGGGCCATCTTTTCGTCACCAAATCCGCAAACATCTCACCGGCAACATGGACCGACGCTGCACTCTCGCCCGTCTCGAACAGCACCAACGCCTTCAACTATGGTGGTTTTGACATCTCTTCCATCGCCGTCGATCCGCACGACGCCACTGGCGCGACGGTCTACGCCGCCATCATGGGCTTCGGCGTGCCCCATCTCTATCGCTCCACCGACTTCGGGACGCATTGGTCGAACATCAGCAATAATCTCCCTGACGCGCCAGCCAACGCAGTCCTTGTCGATCCCAACGATGCCAACACCGTCTACCTCGCGCTCGATACCGGCATCTACGTCACGACCGCCGTCTCGACCTGCTCGAACGCCGCCGCCAATTGCTGGAGTCCGCTCGGCACCGCGCTGCCCAACGCACCCATCATCGCACTCTCCGCTGCCGCCAACGTTCCCACGGGCGATGGCCGCTTCGGCATGCTGCGCGCCGCCACTTACGGGCGCGGTCTCTGGCAACAGCCTCTGCTCACTGCCATCTCGCCTGCGCAACCTGCGCTCACTTTGTCCGCTACAAACTTCAGCTTTACTACGCAGCAGGTCTCCACGCAGTCCGCTGCGCAAACACTCACCGTCACCAGTTCCGGAAATGCCCCTGTCACCTTCGGCGCTCTCGTCGTCAGCGGCGATTTTACCGAGACCGACAATTGCGCTCACCAGACGCTCGCCGTCAACTCGAGCTGCGCCGTACAGATCGGCTTCGCACCCACAGTAGTAGGCACGCGCTCCGGCCAACTCACCCTCTTTGCCAACGTCCCTGGCGGCCAGGCCATCGTTATGCTTACCGGAACAGGCACTGCGCCCGGAGCCATCACCTTTACCCCTGCTGCGCTCACCTTTGCGGCAACCCTCGTCGGCCAAGCTTCCGCCGTGCAGAACATCGTCGTCGCCAACCTCGGAAGCACTCCCGCAACACTGCAAACTCCTGCAGTCATCGGCGCCAACGCATCCGACTTCGCAATCTCCGCCAACACCTGCAGCGCCACTCTCGGGGCATCCACCGGCTGCACTCTCTCCATCACCTTCACTCCCACGGCAAGCGGCGTGCGCACCGCGCAGCTCTCGCTCACCGATTCGGCCGGAACCCAAACAGCCGCGCTCTCCGGAACCGGCAACTCCCCAGCAACGGACACACTCACCCCCACCTCACTCGCCTTCGCGCAACAGACCATCGGCACCACTTCCACCGCACAGATCGTTACACTCACCAACAACGGTGACGTCGCGCTCACGCTTCTCAGCACCGCCGTCACATCCGGCGACTTCACCGCAACCAACACTTGCGGTACGTCACTCGCCGCACACAGCACCTGCGCCATCCAGGTCAACTTCATTCCCACCGCAATTGGTGTACGCTCCGCTACGCTCACTGTCACCGATCAATTCCACCCACAGACCGTCGCGCTTTCGGGAATCGGCATTGCTCCGCCCGGCGTCTCCGTTGCTCCAGTCTCTCTCACTTTCGCCGCCACCGGATTCGGCCTCACCTCAGCAGCGCAGACCGTGACCCTCACTAACAACGGCGGCCAAGCCCTGGCCATCTCGTCAATCACCGCATCGCCCGGCTTCGCCATCGCGACCAACACCTGCGTCGCCACGCTCGCGCCTAATTCCGCTTGCACTCTGCAAATCGTCTTCGCTCCCACCACCACCGGCGCCACCATCGGCGCCGTTACGGTTCTTGACAACGCTCCCACACCCACGCAAACCATCGCACTCTCCGGCACCGGCATCGACTTCACGCTTGTCCCTACCGGGCCCACAAGCGCCATCGCCACCAACAGCATCACGCCAGCCGTCTACAATCTGCAGCTCGCTTCTCTCTCTGCTCTCACCGGCAACGGTAATGTCGCGCTCTCCTGCGCCGGAGCACCCACCAATTCCACCTGCGTTGTCACTCCATCCGTCGCGCCACTCGGCACCACTGTACCCGTTATCGTCACCGTTCAGATCGATACCAAGGCACAACTCACTCCCATCTTTTCCTTCTACTCAACCGGAATTGTTCTTGCGCTGCTCTTTCCGGCAGCCTTCTTCTCGCGGCGCCGCAAATCACTTCTGTCTCTCGCGACCCTCTCGCTCGGACTCTTTATTACCGCCGCGCTCTCCGGCTGCGGCGCCGGACGCATCATCCCCAATGACGGCCCCACCAACCCCACTTATCCCACGCCCACCGGAACTTACAACCTCACCGTCAGCGCCACTTCAGCTGGGCTCACCCACACCGTAGGCCTGACACTCATTGTCCAGTAGATTTCTCTACTGTCTCCTGTCTGCAATCGCTTCTCCGGCTGCCACCGCGCTCGCCCAAGCCCACTGGAAGTTGTACCCACCCAACCATCCTGTCACGTCCACAACCTCGCCGATGAAATACAGCCCCCTCACCCGACGGCTCTCCATCGTCCGAGCATCGAGCTCCGCGGTATCCACACCGCCCACTGTCACCTCGGCCTTCACAAAACCCTCTGTCCCCGCCGGCTTCAGTGTCCACGCGTGCAGCGCCTGCTCCATGCGTGCAATCCCCGCGTTCGTCCAGTCGGCGTTGCGTTCTACCGCATGAACCTGCACCCAGCGCTCTGCCATTCGTGCCGGCAATGCTCCACGCAACACGGCCAGCAAACTTGCCGCATCCCGCCGCGCATTCTTTTCGAGCAACGGCCCCAGCATCTCTCTCCCCGGCGCGAGATCAAACTTCACCTCACCTCCCGGCCTCCAGTACGAGGACACCTGTAGCACTGCCGGCCCGCTCACGCCGCGATGCGTCACCAGCAGCTTTTCCCGAAATACCGGCTTCTTCGTCTCGGCACTGGCCACAACCTCCGTCGAAATTCCTGTCAGATCGCACCACTGTTCGCGGTCGCTTTCCGAGAACACTAGCGGCACCAATCCTGCGCGCGGCTCTACTACTGCATGTCCCAGCGCACGAGCCAGATCGTAGCCAAACGCCGTCGCTCCCATCTTCGGGATCGACAGCCCACCCGTCGCTATCACTACCGCCTCACAGGAAATTGCACCCTCAGTCGTCTCCACCATGAATCTCGCGCCCAAATGTGAGCCCCCATCCATATTCACTCGGCTCACATTCACTCCACACCGCGTCTCCACCGCTGCACCCGCACATTCCTTCTCCAACATCGTCACAATCTGCCGTGCAGACCCATCGCAGAACAGCTGCCCCAATGTCTTCTCGTGGTACGCAATCCCATACCGCTCCACCAGCGCAATAAAGTCCTTTGGCATATATCTCGCCAGTGCCGACTTCGCAAAGTGCGGATTCGCGCTCAGAAAGTTCTCCGCACGCGCATTCACATTGGTGAAGTTACAGCGCCCGCCACCGGAGATCAGAATCTTTCGCCCAACCTGCTCGCCGTGCTCCAGCAGCAGCACACGCCGACCCCGCCTGCCAGCCTCCGCCGCGCACATCATCCCGGCCGCGCCGGCGCCCAGCACCACCACATCGAAATTCTGCGCCGCAGCCATGCTCTGATTCTATGCATCACGCACCGTACACTGTCAGTGCATGTCCACGCTCCGCATATCGCGCCGCGCCGCAGACCGTCTTCGCGCCGGCCACCTCTGGGTTTATCGCACCGACTTCGATCCGACGCCACCCGACACTATCGAGCCCGGCTCGCTGATCACAATCACCGATACACGCGACATCCCTCTCGGCACTGCGCTTTATTCTTCTGCATCGATGATCTCTGCGCGCATCGTCTCGCGCACTCCCGCACTCACCCGCGAACAATATCTCGCCGAGCTTCGCAGCCGCATTGAAGCCGCACTCGCTCTCCGCCGCAAACTCGCTCCCATCACAAGTGCCGACAACGCGCACCGTCTTATCTTTGCTGAGGCGGACAACCTTCCCGGCATCGTCGCCGATCGCTATAACGATCTTGTCCTGCTCCAGCTCCTCACGCAGGGAACAGCCCAGGATGATGTTCGCGCCGTCCTGGTTGAAACCCTCCGCGCGCATCTCTCACCTAATGCCGAGCCATTAACCCTCTGGGAGCGCCCCGACCCGCGCATCCGCGAACTTGAACAGCTCGCGCCGCCGCCGCCCGGCCCGCTATTCACCAATGTAGATGCGCCCACCACGACTACCTTCACCCTCAACAATCTTCATTTCCATTACGACGCTGCCGCAGGGCAAAAAACCGGAGCCTTTCTCGATCAGCGCCTGAACTACGCTGCCGCCGCCGCGCATGTCGCCGCATCTGGTCGCACGAAAAAATGCCCTCGACATCTGCACCTACCACGGCGGCTTCGCTCTGCATCTCGCGCAGGTCTGCGAGCGCGTCACTGGCATCGATGCCAGCCGTTCTGCACTCGAGGCGGCAGACGCAAATCTCGCGCTCAATCCTCAACTGAAAGCGGACGTCGACTGGATTGAGGCTGATGCCTTTGAGTACCTTCGTCATCTCGATCAGAAACAGTCAGAGACCTTCGACGCTATCGTCCTCGATCCGCCTGCCTTCGCTAAATCCAAACGTGCCGCCGAGTCAGCCTTGCGCGGCTACAAGGAGCTCAACCTCCGCGCGCTGCGTCTGCTCGCTCCCGGCGGGACGCTCATCACCTGCTCCTGCTCGCACCACGTTTCGCTTGCGGACTTTACCGGCATAGTCGCCTCGGCCGCTACTGATGCAGGCCGCCGTGTGCAACTTCTCGAAACCCGCGCCGCCGCACCTGACCACCCGGAAATTCTCACGCTGCCTGAAACCCGCTACCTCAAGTGCCTCATCTGCCGCGTTGACTAGATAAATCGCACTATGAAGACATCCTCGCCAACCGCCGCGACGAAGCCTCTCGAAATCCTGTTCGTCTTCCTGCGACTCGGGTGTACCTGCCTCGGTGGACCCATCGCGCATCTCGGGTACTTTCGCTCGGAGTTCGTCGCACGCCGCCGATGGCTGGAGGAAGCTCAGTACGCCGAGCTCATCGCTCTTGCTCAGACGCTTCCCGGTCCTTCCAGCAGCCAGGTCGGCTTCATGGTCGGCTTGCTTCGTGGGGGATGGCTGGGTGGCCTCGCTGCCTGGCTCGGCTTCACGCTGCCTTCCGCGCTGATGATGATCGCCTTTGCAGCGGCCGGCTCTGCCTTCACTGGACCGCTCGCCACTACCGCTGTGCACACGCTGCAAATTATCGCAGTCGCGGTGATTGCGCGGGCCGTTATCGCGATGCGGAAGACTCTGGCGCCCAATCTGCGCCGCATACTCATCGCAGTCTGCGCTATTCCCATTGCTCTGTTCGCACCGCCGAGCATCGCTACGATTGCCTGCATCGCGCTCGGCGCACTGCTTGGCTTTCTCACTTTGCGTTGCCTACCGCTACAACGCAATTCTTCGGCGCTGCGTTCGCCCGTCTCAAAAAAGTCCTCCACGATCGCAATCTCGGTCATGCTTCTCCTGCTTTTACTGCTTCCCGCAGCAGCACACGCCGACCCCGCCTGCCAGCCTCCGCCGCGCACATCATCCCGGCCGCGCCGGCGCCCAGCAC
>Ga0206941_10163_pt1 | contig 19458 bp, 20 predicted proteins | sample Alteio_BWOrgHeat_9_FD_153251 | JGI IMG/M metagenome (GOLD analysis project Ga0206941, IMG submission 153251) | Enriched cells from forest soil in Barre Woods Harvard Forest LTER site, Petersham, Massachusetts, United States -... | ecosystem: Environmental > Terrestrial > Soil > Temperate forest >...
AGGCACGCGAAGCGGACGAAAGTGATCGCTTCGTTCCGGGCATCTCCAGCCTTTTGCTCGATCAGAAAAAGAAAGTCAGGTTCTTTGCCAGCAGCACCGCTTGATCGATAACGATCTTGCGCCACGCTATTTTGAGTTGACCATCCACCCGCCGCAAAAGATCTTCCCGCCGCCCCGCGAGAAAGTCTGCTTCTGTTTCAAGACGGCTTCGATGCACTAGAAAATGCGACTTGACGCGCAACGTTTCCGGCGCCGGCTGCTCCACCATGCGAATATTGGAAATCAGATGTGATACGCGCGACATTGGTTCTTCAGCCCAGTGAACTCCGGTCATGATTTGTTTGACGCGCTTGGTCAAAGTCGCCTTGTCGTCGTCGATCCATGCGACATCGTCTTCACCGGTGATGTCATTGTCACGATGCTGAAAGTCCAGGTTTTTGCGCATCGGCATCCAGTACCGGAGATCGTCGGTAAACAGATTCAGCCACCTTTCAAACTCACGTTCATCGAGCAGATCAGCCTCCGCATAAAGGAAGTCCTCGATCTCACGCATGAGGCTGAGATACGCGAGTCGTTCGGCGGATAGTTGTCGGTTCATTTTTATGACGCTCAAAGAGCCGCGTCGGTCGGATGCATATCGCTCCAACTCTTCGCGTCCATGAATTGAGCCCATCGATTGTAAAGGGCGCGCGCGTTTCGTTCAGTGAACGCGCCGCTAATCTGGCCCGGGATGAGCGCGTTTTTACGCGGCGGCTCCATGCCCGCTTTGTAGTTGTAAGTATAACGCCGTGCGATCGCACCATCGCTGGCGGCAGTCGCATAGTTCCAGTTCTCCATGTCATCCTGCTCGGTCAATCCTGCAGGCCCCGAATAGCGAATGTAGTAATTCCGCAGAAAGCTTTTTACTTCGACAGGCGCCGCCCTGTCGACAATATAAGTGCGCCACATCTCGGTGTGATGAGCGCCGCGCGGATGAGCAACGAGAATTGTGCGTGGCTGCTGCGCATGGAATGACATGTTGGGAAAGATTGTGCCGACTGTCGCCGAGACTCCCGCTTTGTCGCCTTGCGACGCAGTCCGCTTGCGCCAGCATTTTTGAAAATAAGCCGCCGTCGCGGGCGAGGCCGAATAGTCGAGCCGCTCCGCGGTCGCCGGCAGCACTGTGTAAATGATGCCGTGGCCCTGCGGATACGCGCCAAGCACGCCGCGGCCGGGTTCGTCGCGGCGCCCTGATTTCGCGTTTGGTCCAACTCCGACAATGTCGACCGAGCGATGACTGACGTTATGCAGGATATCGCCGGCGAAATTCTCAGCGACGATTTTCCAGTTCGACGGGATCAGCCATTTCTGCACGCTGCCCAGGACCTCCGTCTCGCCGCCGCCCCCATCCCATGGGCTGAAACCAATGTCCAGTGCGAACTTCGCTTCGCCGAGATATTCCTCGAATGATGGCGCGGCAGGATCCCAAGTCGCCCAAATCGTTCCTTTCAGGTTGGCGGTCTGCGCAACCTCAACGAGTCCCCAATCTTCCTTGTCAAATGGCGGCTGGTAGGCTTTTTCATACTGCTGAACGCCGGTGAGCTTTCCGTCGAGTCCATAGGTCCAGCCGTGGTACGGACATTGGAACGAGTTCGTATTGCCCTCGTCGTAGCGGCATACCTTCATCCCGCGATGACGGCAGGTGTTCAGCATCACCCGGATCCGGTCCGATCGGTCGCGCGTGAGGATGACTGATTCCTCGCCCATTTTTGATAACAGGAAGTCACCTCGATGCCGCACCTGACTTTCATGCCCAACATAAAGCCAGGCGCGCGCAAAAATGCACTCCTGCTCCTGACGATAGACATCTTCATTGACGAAAATCTCACGGCTGACTTCACCCATAGCGACATCGACGAACGATCTGGCGGCTCGGTTGACATTGTTCATGACGTTTCCTCGGATGGATTCGCTACGGCACGATCTTATCGATCATCTGCTGGGTCAGCGCGGCGCCCGGCATCGACAATCCCAGTTGGCGCGCGAAATCGAGACAAAGCTCGAGATCCTTGTGGAGCACCGGAGCCAGGTGCCGCATGGATAGTTGGGACCAATGATCCGCGATGCGACTCTGCGCGCCTCCATCACGAACGATTTTCTCGAGCACATCCTGAGACAAGCCCGCTTCGCGACCGAGCCGCATCCCTTCGTGCGCGGCCAGCAGGTTGATGCAAATGATCACCTGATGGGCGAGCTTAGCCTTCATGCCGGTCCCTCGCGGCCCAGTGCGTGTGATCTTACGGCCGGATGTCTCGAACAGAGGGATGCATCGATCGACCGCCGCGTCGTGCCCGCCGACCATGTAGGACACAGATTTATTGCGCGCTCCATTAGCGCCGCCGCTCACCGGCGCATCTACGATTTCGACCCTTTGCGCCTCAGCCGCCTCGGCGACTTTTGAAACCGTGGCTGGATGGATCGTGCTGTGGATCGCGATGATCGCGCCGGGTCGAGCGCCGGCGAGGATGCCCTCCGGACCGAGCACGACACGCTCGACCTGCGCATCGTCGAGCACGCAGACCTCGACGATCTCGGCATGCGCGCCCACAGCGCGCGCCGACTCGGCGATCGAGGCGCCCGCCGACGCAAGTTCGGCCGTCGGCTCACGCCTGATATCGAACACCATCAAGTCATGACCTGCCTGGGCGAGATTGAGGGCGAGGCCCTTGCCTTGGTTACCGAGTCCGACGAATCCCACTTTCATCGCAACCCTCGCAGATAGAGCGCTAAAGGCTTGCATACACCGATACGCGCCAAACGACCACTCGCACGATAAACTTCGTGCGAACCATCTTCCGATGAGCGGCTTCGGATGCCAGGATTTCAGAATGACGCCGGACATCGCATTGAGAACGGGATACTTACTCGACGAGCGGGGGCAAATTATCTCGACTCGCGAGCCGCAGCCGACTCGCAACACGCTCTTCTCGCTGATTCGTGGCCGCTCGAGCCATGCCTGGGCTGTGCGATCGGAGGTACGTGAAGAGACTAAAGTTGAACTCGGTCGTCGCATCGCCGAAGAGCCGCGCCAGCACAACCTCTGGGATCCGCCTTTACACGCAAATGCGTATCAATCTCTGCTTGGCGGCCACATTGATTCGGGACCGGCATTTACGTTCCCGGATAAACTTGCGATGGCGCCGGATGCCGTCCAGATCGATGACCTGAAGTTAATCGAGCACAATTTTCGTGGCTGGATCGCCGATGAGATTCCTGATCGCTCGCCGATTTTCGCGATAACAGAGGATGGCTACCCCGTCAGCATCTGCTTCTGCGCCAGAAAATCGGAGATCGCGGCCGAAGCGGGACTTGAAACCGCCGCACCGTTTCGAGGCCGCGGATTTGGCCCAAAGGTGGTCGCAGCGTGGGCGGCGGCCATCCGTGCGGCGCGACGAATCCCGCTCTACAGCACCTCGTGGACTAATGAAGCGTCTCGCGCCGTCGCTCGCAAATTGGGCCTCGAGCAATACGCCAGCAATTGGAATCTCATCGACGATTAGGGGTGTCGCCGAATGAAACTCTAGCCCGGATAACATCCGGCGCGACGCGCGCATTCGCGGGTCAGCGCCAGAATCGCCCGGCACATCGGCATCTCGTGACCGGTCAAACCGCCAAGCTCAATGACCGCACCGAGCAGCGCGTCGATTTCAATTGGGCGCCCGCGCTGAATGTCTTGCAGCATCGAGGTCTTGTGCGCACCAACTTCTAGCGCGCCATCAATGCGTCGCTCGAGGTCAACCGCGAACTTGACCCCCAATGACTCGGCGACGACTTGCGCCTCCCGCATCATGGTTCGCGCGATGTCGCGCAGATCCGGCTCTCCCGCCAGGCGATCAAGCGTTGAGGTCGTCAATACCGAAAGCGGGTTCAGGCAGAGGTTGCCCCACAACTTCAGCCAGAGCTCATCGCGCAAATCGGATCTTATCGGCGCTTTCAGGCCAGCCAGGATCAACTGCTTCGACAGTGCCTGGACGCGCGCACTCTTCGATCCGTCCGGCTCACCAAGTGAAAAGCGATTGCCGTAGGTATGTTCAATCACGCCCGGCTCGATCACTTCGGCTGCCGGATACAGCACGCATCCGATCACGCGTGATGGCGGCAGCGTTCGCCACAGTACGCCGTCCGGATCGACGCTGCCGACGGTGCGATCGCGCCAGGCGCAATCGAGTCCATGGAAATACCAGTATGGGATTCCGTTCACGCCCAGCACGAGCGACGTTTCAGGACCCATCAGCCGGGCAATTTCCGGCGCGGCGCTCGGCAGCGAATGCGCCTTCAAGGTCACAACGATATAGTCCGAACTGCCGCTCGCGTCCTGTGCGGTGAAACAGCTAACCTTCACAGTTTCGCGCTTGCCGCCGCTGATGAGTGTGATTCCATTTTCGCGCATCGCATCGAGATGGGGACCGCGCGTGATGAAGGCCACATCCGCGCCCGCCTGCACCAGCCTCAGGCCGAGATAACCGCCGATCGCGCCGGCGCCAAAGATCGTAATTTTCACCCGTCCAGTCCCAGGACTTTTGCGAGACCGATGCGTTGCAGTTTGCCGGTAGGACCTTTCGGAAGCACATCGAGGACGACGATCCTGCGCGGCACTTTGAAGTGTGCGAGCCGAACGGCGACAAATTCGCACAGTTCGTGTTCGAGCGCGGCCACTTCTTGACGCAAAACCACCGCGGCTCCCACTTCCTCACCGAGCATCGGATGCGGGATGGCAAACGCCACGGCCTGCGCGACATTCGGATGGTCGAGGAGCGCGGTCTCTACTTCAGCCGGACTGATTTTCTCGCCGCCGCGATTGATCAACTCCTTGAGACGGCCAGTGAGCCGCAAATATCCCTGCTCGTCGAGAAATCCCTGATCGCCAGTCCTGAACCATCCGTTAGTCCAAGCCCTGGCATTCGCATCAGGATTGTTTTCGTAACCTGCTGTTACGTTGCTGCCGCGAATCACCACTTCGCCAATCTCGTTCGCGCTCAGCAAATTTCCCGTATCATTCATGATCGCGATTTCGGGTCCAGCCGCGAGCCCGACGCTGGCGGCATAACGCTTGCGCGGCGGCAGCGGATTGGAAGCCATCTGATGTGCAGCCTCGGTCATCCCGTACGCCTCGATCACTGGCACTCCAAAAACGTCTTCCAACTCCTGTTTCACTTGCGGCGGGAGCGCCGACGACGACGATCGGATCAGGCGCAGGCGTCCATTCTCGATTACTTCCGCATTGCGCGCGGCCCGACCGAGGATCGCCTGATGCATCGTGGGAACGGCGCTGTACCAGGTGGGCTTGGTTTCGCTGTACCATCGAAAGAATTTCAGCGCATCAAAGCTCGGCGCGCAGGCGATCGAGGCACCCGCGGCGATGCTCGATAGAACCGCACCGATCAAGCCGTGAATGTGAAACAACGGCATGATGTTCAGGCATACATCGTGGTTTGTAAGTGCAAGGGTTTCGCGGATGTTGACGGCCGAGGCGGTGATATTGCGATGACTAAGCGGAACGATTTTGGGCCGCGAGGTGGTCCCTGAGGTATGAAGGACAAGCGCAATGTCGTCGGGTCCGATCGGCGCACTCTTCTTCAGCGCGTGAGTTGCGGAGGCCGCGCGCGTTAGAGAGAAGATTCCAGCTTTTTGGGCGGGATCGATTTTGATTTCGACGAGCGGGATACCGCGCTCTTTCGCGACCACTCGGGCGGGGCTGTCTTCTCCTTCCAGAATCATCAATGCTTTCGCATTGAGATCGCCAAGATAAAAATCAAACTCGGCGTGCTTGTATCCTGGATTCAGCGGCGCGGCAGTTGCGTAGCCTGCAACCGTGAGAAACGCGCTCGCCATCTCGGGACCGTTGGGCAAGACAATCCCGACGCGGTCGCCGCGACCGATGCCAATGACGGCAAGCGATCGCGTGGTCCGCTCGATGAAGTCACGCAGTTCCCCATAACTGAGACTTTCGCGGCCGGGAGCGGCGAGCGCCGCATCACGTGCATCTCCGCGCTCAATCACTTTTGAGAGCGTGTCGCTTTCATACATCGCCGCCGATTATCGCGCCCAGCACCCCTGCGCGCCAGCGCGGCCACAATAGCGCCGAACTCCGTCCACCGAGCTGCCCTGCTGCTTCGTACCGCGGACCCTGAGCGATAAGCGGCAATGCACATGGCGCTAGCCGACTAGCCGCGCGGCGACGATTTTGCGAAAGCTGAAAGTATTTCTCGGCCTCAGATGAGGCGTCGCGTCATCCAAGCCGTCATCGACACGGTTAGCCAGACCAGCATCGCAACAACGAGCACAAACGTGGGCTGATAGCGCACGAGCATCAGCCAAATGACCAAACCGAATCCGATCAGTCCGAGGCTGCCAAGCGAGGCGCCGATGGCGTCGAGCGCCACGGCTTCGCGTCCGCGAGTATGTCCATGAAGGCCAGCTCGTTCTTTTTTTTGAATTTCATGCTTCTCTACAAGCGTGACGCTGGACGGAAAAATCGCGGGAAACGCCAGAAACAGACCACCCATAGCGGCTCCGTACCGGTGCGCAATCATTCCCGCCACGACGGTCGTGAGTCCTCCGAAGAAAAACCTCAGCGCATATTCATGTAACTTCGTCCGGCGCAAACGACCCAAGTCAACCGTGATCTGCATTTTACAGCAACCGCGTGGCGCCAAGCCCGAGAGCGATACCTAGCCAGAAGACAATCAGCGCACCGGCAGTGAGAGCGCCCGAGAGTTTCCAACGCATCGTGACGAGGTATACGGCGTATGCGTAGCAACAGAAGGCGATTGCCCCGAAGATCATCGAATGACCCTCGATCGCGGCATAGTTCGCGCCTTCGCGATGAATAGTCAGGACTAGAGTAGCAAGTGCCACCGATGGTGCGGCACCAAAAAGGCCGGCGAAACTTTTTGGCTGTAGACTGTCTCCGAGTACCGCGAACGCGCTAACGAACACACCACCGATCAGAAAGCGGATAATCAGGTCGCTCATCTTGTATCCTCAGCGCTCAAACTTCGAGCCTGGGGCCTCGCTTTCCTTAGTCAAACTTAACAGCTTCCGACTGCCTCATATTCCCTGCCGGCTGCGCGGCGTAAGGGGATGTCGCTGCTGGCGACGTTCGACAATTTGTCCGTGCCCGAAATCGCTCCCATGAATTTTGCAGGGAGAGAAATAGCACCCTGGTAGTAATATTCGCGTAATATTTACCTTGTCATCGCTTTCTCACTTTCGCCTATTCCGGGACTCCCCATCGAAACCGCGATGCCTCAAATGAATCACCTCGAGGGAGCACGTAGCGGGCCACGCTTTTGCGCAATCGGTTATTGATCCGATTCGCTCAGGCATTGTCGTCTGCTCTGAGTCGAATCTGTTCTTCTAGCCAAGCCTGTGTTTCTTGGCATATCGCTTGCTGATTTCGCTGTCATCATCTGTCAAAGAACGTCGGTTTAGCAGAGTCGGCCGGCGATTCGCCGCAGGAGTTTTATGGCGAGCATTATCGAAAAGGCCGAAGATTACGTAACTAGCGCGAGCATTTCGCGCGACGTCCTTCGAGACAAGCTGAGCGAATTTCTGGCCGTTGAGCGCGGGGGACTGAAGCTTTACGACCGCGCGCTACAGATCATCTCCGATGCCGAGGTATCGCGAAAGTTCCGCGACTTTCGCGAACAGACTCGCAATCACGAAAGCATATTGCTGCGCGTGATCAACGAGCTCGGGATGAACCCCAGTTACGTGAGCCCGAGCGCAAAGCTCGCAACGGAAAAAGCAACTGCACTACTCAATACGATGAACAGTCCTGATGGTCTCACGCCAAAAGCCCTGGAGATAAACGCCATCGAAAATATCGTACTGGCCGAAACCAAAGATCATGCTGATTGGGAGATGCTCGGCAAAATCGCGCGCCAGACCGATGATTCGCATCTGAGCGACGTTCTGAAGCCCGCGGTCTCGGAGGTCGAGCCTCAGGAAGACGAACATTTAAACTGGACGAAAGAACAAATGGCGCGGCTGGAATTTGCCGCGCTTGCGAAGAAATAGAGTCTTCAAACCAAAACCCAGAAGGCCGCGAGGAGGAATAGTCATGTTATATTGGGCATTAGTATTTTTAGTAGTTTCTCTGGTTGCAGGCGCCCTCGGATTTTTCGGCATCGCAGGTGCGGCTGAGGGTATCGCGCGCACTCTCTTTTTCATATTCATCGTACTGTTTCTGGTTGCCCTTATTGCAGGTAGAGCGGCCATTTGAGGTTTGCCTGTCTGCCGTGGAGTGAATAACCGGCGGAGAGCTCCGCCGGTTACTCAGTACGAGGGTCATTAATCCGGGGCGAGCAGATTACACACACGAGATGGCGCACAAGTGAGATCTTCTGGCGGATGAATTCCCAGTTCGCCATCTTTGGAAATGGCTGTTAGCGCACAAGTGCGATTGGAAGTTGAGTTCGGTGCCACTCCGGCGCCCGATGCTCTGGACGCTGCCAAGGCTGCAAATCTTCACTATGTATCTGACAGCCAGCCCGGAATAAGCCGTGAGCGCAATCGTCATTTCCTCTATCGCGATGAGGCTGGCCGACAAATTCGCGATGCCGCAGTAATTGCACGAATCGAGGCGCTAGCGATTCCGCCGGCATGGACTAAGGTCTGGATATGCTCTTTGCCAAATGGGCACATTCAGGCCACCGGCAGGGATGCCCGCGGCCGAAAGCAGTACCGCTACCATGCGCGGTGGCGGACGGTGCGTGACGAAACCAAATACGCGCGTATATTGGAATTCGCCGAGGCCTTACCAGCAATTCGACGCCGTTTGGATGCTGACCTGGCTAGGCCGGGGTTGCCCCGAGATAAAGTTCTGGCTGCCGTCGCTCGGCTCATGGAGCTGACCCTGGCTCGCGTCGGCAATCCCGAGTACGCGCGTCAGAACCAGAGCTTCGGTCTAACGACGCTAAAAAACCGGCATGTTCACATCTCGAAAGGTAAGATCGAGCTCGACTTCAACGCCAAAAGCAACATCCGGCACCGCAGCGTAGTGAGCGATCGCAAGCTGGCGCGCATATTAAAGAATTGCCGCGATCTTCCCGGATCAGAACTGTTTCAGTTTGTCGATGAGCAGGGTCAGCGCCACAGTATCGACTCGAGCGATCTGAATGACTATTTGCGGACGATCTCCGGCCGCGATATTTCTTCTAAAGACTTTCGTACCTGGGCTGCAACTAATCTGGCGGTTCTTGAATTTTGTGCCCTCCAAGAAGACAAGCCATCAAAGAAGAGTGAGCTATCCGTGATCAAAAAGGTGGCTTCGCAACTTGGTCATACCGCAGCTGTCTGCCGTAAATGCTACATTCATCCGGCGGTTTTGGCCGGCTACCATTCTGGCTATCTGAGCGCCAGTTTGGCCGGCGTCATATCAGAAGAGTTTCCAGCGGAAATCTGGGTAGCGGAACGAAAAATTATCCGGTTTTTGAAGACCGCCGCCGAACGAGGACTCGTTGACAGCCTGAAACGATCCTTAAAGTGCACCCGCGCCAAGCGGCGCGCGGTGAATTCTTGGCGATTCCCTGAGGCCCGAAATTGATATCGGTAATCGGCACGCTCCACGAGTTTTTTGGGGCGATGACAGCGGTTGCTCAGCTTTGAGCGATTGGAAAGCGGAGGGTGAATGCTGCACCGCCCTCCTCTCGATTGCAGACGATGATGTCGCCACCGATTCGGGTCATAACGTCTTTTGCCATCGAGAGACCCAGGCCACTGCCGGTCTGCTTGGTCGTGAAGAATGGATTGAATATCTTCGTCAGATTTTCCTTGGCGATGCCGGGACCCTCGTCCGATATTATAATATCCACCGTGTCGCCGATCCTGGCAGCCACGGTGACTGTTCCACCCTCCGGCATGGCATCGCGGGCGTTGAGGAACAAGTTCGCGAAGACATGTTTCACTTCCGTCGACAATCCCGAGACGCCGGGCATGGATTCTGGTAGCGCGCACTCAACTCGCGTTCTGCCACCCAGGAGCGTCGGCGGTTTCATAACGACGTCCACCATGTCGATCGCTTCCCGGATGAGCGAAGTCAGGTCAATAACTTTCAGCTCACCCTCGCGCCCGTCGCGGACAAAATTCTGAACCCCTTTCACACGCTCGGCGGCCGCACCCATGGAGCGAATCACGGCATCGATGTCCTGGGTCAGCGTCGGATCGGCCTTGTGGCGAACTATATCCAGTCGAAGTCGCGCAGCGTTCAGATTGTTGCTGAGATCGTGCGCCAACCCAGACGCCAATTCACCGAGCGCGCGCAGCCGTTCATTTTGATAGCGCTGTTCCTGCACGCGCTGCAGCTCCACGAGCCCGGATATTTCATTGGTCAGGTCGATCGCGAGCGCGCCCAAACCGAGTTCACGATCGACCTCGAGGGGAAACCGAAGAACGAACGCATACTCAGTTTGGCCTCGCCGAATGACGAGGTCGGTGGTCTGCAATGGTTTGGCGCTGGCCAGAACCGCCTGGTCATTGCGCCGATATGCACGTGCGAGTTGAGGAAAGAACCTTTCATCGGTCGAACCGAGCCATTGTTCCCGCGGGATACCGAAATCATCGATCATCCGCTCGTTGACATACAGGTACGCGCCTTCGGAATTCTTGACCCAGATGCGAGCTGGCAGCGTCGGAATGAAGGCCAGCAAGAGATCGTTTATGCGCAACGAGGAATCGGCCATTGAATGGCTCCGGCGATCCACGATCGAGATTATTAGTTCATCTTAAGCGCGACAGATGTCGTTTCGTTAATTAACTCCATTGAAATTTCAGCGAATGTTCGGTGTAACCAAAGCACCAAATTCACACCTCGCGAAGAATTCCTTCTATTCGTTCAAGGTCGATCGGTTTCGCAAGAACATCAGCCACCAGTTTGCGGCGTGGATCGGTCTCTGGAATTTCGTTGGCCCAGCCGCTTAGCATGAACATCCTGCTCGGGGAGCCGAGCTCCGCAATCCGCGCCGCGACCTCCCAACCGTTCATATCGGGCATTCCGATATCGCAGATGATCAAATCGAAACGGCGCCCCGAACGCAATAACTCCACCGCCTCCGCACCGCTAGACGAAATGGTTACGTCACAACCGCGGAACTCCAAGGCCGCCTGCATACTGTCGAGATTTTCGTGATCGTCGTCAATAACCAGTACCCTGGGTGCGAAATGCTCCGCGCGGGTCTCCAACTGGGAAGGTTTGGCGGCGACAATTTTCTTGGCTAGAGGAAAAACCAACATGAATACCGCGCCACCGCCCACTCGATTGCTCGCGCCAATGGTGCCGCCAAGTCGCGCCATCACACTGGTCGCGAAGGAAAGCCCAAGACCGCTTCCCGGGGTTGCCTTGGTGGTGAAAAATGGTTCGAAGATCTTTTCCAGACTTGAAGTCGGGATTCCGGAGCCGCGATCGGCAATGCTGACCTCGATGTACTCACCGCTGCGCGCGGCTGTCACCTCGACGGAGCCGCCACTCGGCATCGCATCGTGCGCGTTGGTCAAGAGATTGGTGAATACTTGATGCAAATCGGAAGCGAGCCCCAATACCGGCGGCAAGTCGCCCGAAACTTGCGACAGGTCGACTTTCATCGCCCGGTCCCTTGAACCCGAACGTACCGAGGCGGCCGCTGATCGAATCACGTCGGCCAAATTGATTTCTTCCAGCTGCGGCTCACGATGGGTCCGGACGAAGGTTTGCAGGCGTGCCACACTTTCCGCCGCGCGCACTACCAGGTGCTCGATGCGCTCGATCGCGGACTTTTGCGGGAAACTCGGATCGTCATCGAGCGATTTCAATCGAAGTGATACGGCGTTGAGCGTGTTGTTAAGATCGTGAGCAAGCGAGGAAGAAAGTTGGGCGATCGAAATGAGTCGCTCCTGCCTGATCAGATCCTCGCGGACACGTTTTAATTCATCTTCCGCTTCGATCCGCGAAGTAATCTCGATCGAAACACCGCCAATGAAAGTCTCACTGTCGGTTTGAATCGGAAATTTGCTCACCAGGTAGTAGTGCGGAGTTCCGTCGATCGCCACTTTTTCAGTTAGTAAGACAGGTGATTTGGTCGACAGGACTGTCTCATTGCTCTTTTGTATAGTTCGCGCCACATCAGCACTGAACAGCTCCGCCGGTGACTTACCGAGCCATTGCGAAGACGGCAGGTGAAGCTCATGTTCAAAGTTCCAGTTGCCGAACTGATAGCGGCCTTGCGAGTCCGCGATCCAGTTAAATCCGGGAAAGTTTTGCGAGAAAGAACGAAATCGCGCCTCATCTTCGCGCAGCTTCTGCTGAATCTCTTTTTGCCCGCTGATATCGCGAATGATTGCCGTGAATCCGGCAGGAGCACCGCGCGTGTCCCGCACCACGCTTAAAATCACTTGCGCCCAAAATTGCATTCCGCCCTTGCGCAGGCGAAGACTACTGTCTTCGCTTTGACCGTCGGCGGCGGCGCGCCGCATGAGCTCGGCTGGCAAATCCCTATCGGTATCCTCGGCCGTAAAGAGGCGCGTCCACGGCTTTCCCACGATCTCAGCGGGCGGATAACCAGTGATTCGGTAGGCGCCTGCGTTCCAAGTCGCCACTCTGCCATCCAAATCGAGAGCGAAGATCGCGAATTCTTCGATATTTCCCACGAACTTGCCGAATCCCGCATTTTCGGCATTGGTTGCTCTCGAGGCATCTTTAGCGCGGTTGGCCTTTGAAGTACGAGTGCGTCGTTTATCCGCCATGCTCATTTACTCATGAGAAATGCCCGCAAACTTTGTCCTCTCCCCCTGAATTTCGCCTCCATACGCCAAGCTCAACGCCAATGCCAACTCTAGTATCTTCGGCCGGTATCGGCAAAGCTTCGGAAAAGGGATGAAACCGTAAGAAAGAATGGCTATCGAGCGGCTCGGGGTCTACTGCCGAGGTCAAGACCGTGAGTGGTGGTCGAGGGTCGGCGCGGGGATTTAAATATTGGGATCCGACCTGACGGCTGACTATACTCGAGCGAAGATCGAACAAGCTAATCGCTCGCGCTCATCCGAATCCATCTAGCGCGATAAGTCACGCGAGGCAGCGGAGTGAGCGAAATGCCGAAGTGCCTCGCGAGATCTGTTAGAGCGCTACCGCATGTTCCGATGCGATGCCCTGGCTCTGGCAGCCTTTTTGGCCGCGACGCTGCGCGATTTCTTGGAGCGGCTGCGCGCCACCCAGCGAGCTTGCTGCGACAGCGATTTTTTCGAAACAGCGCCGTGACCTTCGCGCTCGAGCGCAGACTCGACTGCGCGAGATCTTTTTCGAGATGGTTTCTGCTTCGGATGCTCGCGACCGTGCTCGGAATCGAGCGTCACCTTCCGTCGGACACTCGCGGAGGTTTTCCCCTCGGCGGGCTGAGCTAGTTTAACCCCAGCACGCCTGGCCTTCGAAAGCCCGATCGCGATGGCCTGCTTGGCCGAACGTGCGCCATGCTTGCCCTCACGGACATGATGTATCTCCTCGCGAACAAACTCTCCTGCTTGCGTCGAGGGCGCTTTGCCTGCGCGCCGGTCTTCTCTCGCCCTTTCGATAGTTTCTTTCTTGGGCATAATCGAATCCCACTTATGATCCTGATCTTACCAAGTATGAAGAACCTCATCACCCTGGCTATCGCTTGACCTGGCGCGTTTCTTCTTTGCGGCAGCTGCACGTTTCTTTCCGAGCGCGACCTTCACGCGCGCGGGCAAGTTAGCGATAGTACGTTTTTTCTTGGCGGCCACAGCCGCTCGTTTGATATTTTTGCGTGCAGCGGTTTCTGTTGCGCGGTAGCCATGGCCGAGTCCTTCGTCAGAGATCAGTGAAAACGGTCACTTCATCGGAGTTTCAGCGTCACGTTGGTTACGGGCCATCTTTGTCGACGTCTGCATCGCAGATTCCTTTGCCAGCATACTCAATGTCTTCTCGTTCCAGTTGAGATGAGCAGTCTCCTGTCGCTGAACTTCCTTTACCGCTCTGGTCACCATCCGCTTGATCCCGGCGTCTTCGATCATTGGCGCAACCGCGGCCAACATTTCCCAGTCCCAATGATCCTTGGTTTCGGCAAGCACCAGATTCTCAATATTGTTCAGATCGATTAGTTTTTCGGGAACCTCTGTAGAAATGAGTCCCTCAGCCTTATGCTCCGCCGCTTGCGCGCCCGCACTCTGGTAATCGACATCGACGCCGATCTCAGTAAGCATTTCGGAGCACAATTCGACATGGCGCTCTGTCTGAAGCAGAAATTCGTTTAGCTTCTCGTCCAGTTCCGGGTGCGATAGTTCGGCGATCGCTTTCTGGTACAATTGCACACCGCCTTTCTCGACCGCCAGCATTTCCGAGAGAAAGTCTTTCAACCATTCCGTATCGAGCTCCTGTCTCATGGAACGACTCGATTGAAGCTGGCGACGCCCATCAGAACGGGACTTAGCCTTGCTTGAACTGCGCTTGCCATTGCTGTGGGATTGGCCATTACTGGGCATGAATTTATTACTCCGTCGAAAGATTTTGAAAGGAAGCCTGAAGAGCCCAATAGCTACTGAGCAACTCATGTACCGTCGAGTATTCGACAAAATTACGGAGACTATTCGAGTAGCTTTTTGAGAACAGCGAAAATAGTGCCGATTGAGCTTAGGATCGTGGTCGACCTGAGCTCACGAGCTCACGATTTTTTCGGCTAGGCTTTTGGCATTTTGCGGTGCATAACCGCCAGAATCATTGTTGAAAAACGCATAGACGTCACGCTTTTTCGCCAAGAACGATTCCATTTCCCGGGCCCAGCGGAAAAGGGCTCTCTCCGTATAAGAAGAAGCAAACATCTTCCCGGGTCCATGAAATCGGTAGTACAGAAAATCCCCCGTCTGACGGCAATCAGGCACTGGATAGCGACTCGAATGCGATATCACGAGAGCGGCATGATACCGGTGAAGAATCTGCGGCATCGGCTTTAGGAAACAAGATTTGTCGCGAAACTCCATCGCGATGCGACAGCGATCATTACTCGCATAGTGGAGAAATTCCTCCAGCGCCTCCAGGTTCACCTTGCTCGCCGTGAAATTCGCAGGAAACTGCATTTCAGAGGTTCAATGAATGTCGTCATGTTCCGTGTAACTGCAAATCAGAACCCGGCCGCGAGTATTGTTCGAGCGAATGTGAGTCGGATCTACGCGATGAAGGCGCCACCGAGTGTCACTGCGGCCATCAAGGCTGCGGCGCATCACAGTCTAACGATCGCGACAGTACGCGGACCTGATTCCCGTAATCGCGCCTGACCGTTGGAAACTGGGAATAAATTGCGCGGACCAGAATTCTCTAGTCGCGATCGCGTAGCCGCTACTTCTCCGATTGTCGCAAACAGAGGAGGTCCGTCATGCGCCGTCGCGACTGTGCCGCTGTGACCTCAGCACCAGTACCTGCCATGATCGTCGCAGGTAAACGACAGCTGATGGCAAAATCCGCCACTTCACATTCAGAGACTTCTGGGAGTCAAATCATCTAGTGAGAAACCCGCTGATTTACAGGTTCATTTTGTGCCATTAGCAGTTTCCGATCACGGAGCTGCTGCAAATTGCGCGTCCTTGCGGAAGTCCCCGCTAGCCTCACTGATTACCGCGACCGATCACGCTTCATCCATTCTGCACGCTCCGGCTCATGAATCGGGAACTTTAGCGATGAAGCAGTTTGTGACCTAAAGGTGATCGCAGCGCGGCTTCCTTCCAAAGCGCTTAAATACCATGACAAATGAGCAATTTATCAGGAGGCGGGAACGATATTCTGGTTGACGCGAAAGAAGTTGTCGCAATCGTACTTTCGCTTGAGTGTGGCCAAGCGATTGTATTTGTCACCGAAGGCGGAGCGCACTCGCGAATCACCTTCGTCTTCCAAGTCGTTTACATAGACCGCGCCGCTTGCGAACGGATCGATCGCGCGGAAAAACTCTTCCACCCATTCCCACGACTTTCTACGCTCGGGAGCCTTCTGCCAGTAGGAATGAATCCAGAACTCAAACCCTGTACGGCGGAATCCGAAAGCATCGTCGCGCACTTGCGAGCACCACGGGCCGTGCCAGTACATCATCGTAATGCCACTTGCTTCATGTGGCGCCTTGGAAGCGTTTTCGACGATAACCGCAATCAATTCTTCGGATAGCTCATCGAAATGACCGCCGCGGCGATGGCTGGCGTAATCGCCTTCTGGAACATCGAAGCCGGTTCGCTGCTCATCAAGATATGCTTTCGGTCTGATCGTGTCCTCGAATGGCCGCAAGTGCTTACGCAGAGGGTCCAACACTCGCCACCCTCTTTTCTCTTCTCCCAGCCATACAACCTTGACATCGAGCATCCTTTCGCCGGGATGAGGTAGGACAGCCACAATCAGAAACAGTTCCGGCGGGATCGTAGTGGCGAAGCCATTGAGATACTTCAGTACCCTGGCTGCCTGTCGAATTGGATATCGAAGACTGCCCGAAACAACGGTCTCTATGGGATGAAGCTGAAACTCGATCGAAGTTGCAACACCGAAGTTCGCGCCCGCCCCTCTCATTGCCCAAAACAAATCGGAATGCTCTTGTTCAGCGGCTGTCAGGATCCGACCATCTGCCGTAACCACCTCGAGGCTAACTATACTATCGCAGGCATAGCCAAACTTCGGTGTGAGTGAACTCTCGCCTCCGGCTAGGGAATACCCTGCAACGCCGACGGAGGGGCACGAACCGAGCGGTACCGCCATCTTGAAGGCCTGCGTGATGCAGTCCAGCTCTCCGGCGAGAATTCCAGTCTCGATGCGAACGCGCTGCCGGACGGGATCGATTTGCACTCGCTTCATCGGCGACAAATCAATCACGATTCCGCCATCGCACACGCCGTGACCCGCGAAACTATGCCCGCCCGACCTAATTGCTGTCAGCAACCCGCGGCGACGTGCGAACTCGATCGCGCGCAGGACGTCGTCAGGGCCCGCGCAACGCACGATAAGCGCTGGTTTTTTGCTGGTTGCCCGGTTCCTAACGCGATGGAGCTTCGCGTAGGCACGATCATTCGGTAATACCACCTGGCCATCGAGAGATTTCGCGAACCTGGCTAGACCCGATAGCATCATCTATCGCGATCACTGAGGTTCGACCACGGCCTGTTCACGAGCATCATTAATGGTGCAGTCTGCCTTTCCCCTATCTAAGTTTTGGCCCCAATTGACGTCATCTCAACGGTGGGATGTGTAGGCCGGGAATATTTCCGACTAAACCGAACCCCTGTAGCAGCCACACGACAACAACTACAAAAACCACTATGTTCAGAAGGCTCTTGATGCCCGCGGCCATCGGAATGTAGGTGTTGATTAGCCACATCACCAAACCTACGACCACCAGCACTACGACGATGTTTACCAGAGTCATCGGCATCGACCTCGCCACCTACTTCGCGACGCTCAGTACAACCATCGAGCGCGAGTCGACAAGCATCTGCTCACCGGCTGAGTAGATATGTTCTCTGTGCGCCGTCAGGCTGTTTGACGTGTCGATCTCGCACTGCCATTTCTCGGCGACTTTCTGCGAAGGAAGTGAAAATTCAACCGGTTCCCAGTGTGCGTTGTAAATCAGGTAAAATGACTGGTCCACGATACGCCGCCCAAATTGATCAGGCGTTGGGATGACCTCGCCGTTAAGAAACATTGCGAGTGACTTGGCGAATCCGGTCCCCCAGTCCTCGTCGGTCATGCGTGCCCCATCGGGACGGAACCATGCTATGTCGTCGAGCTTGTCGCCGCGAATTGACCGCCCCTGAAACCACTTCCGTCTTCTGAACACCGGATGTTTCTTTCGAAACGCGATCATCTGGCGCGTGAACTCGAGCAACCCTTTGTCAACGTTGCGCCAATCAAGCCACGATATTTCCGTGTCCAGGCAGTACGAATTGTTATTTCCTTTTTGGGTGTGTCCCAGCTCATCACCGGCCAGCAGCATTGGAACACCTAGTGACAGAAACAGAGTGGCGATGAAATTTTTGCGCAACCTCGTACGCAGCGCTACTATCGCCTCGTCTTGCGTAGGCCCCTCGGCGCCGCAGTTCCACGAGCGATTGTTCGATTCGCCGTCACTGTTGTTGTCGCCATTGGCTTCGTTATGCCGTTCGTTGTAGCTGACCAAATCCATCAAGGTGAAGCCGTCGTGAGCGGTGATGAAATTAATACTCGCGTACGGGCGTCGGCCGCTGCTCTCGTACAAGTCCGAGCTTCCCGTGATACGCGACGCGAATTCTCCAATCGTCTGGTCCGAGCCGCGCCAGTAGTCGCGCACGCAGTCACGGTAGCGGCCATTCCATTCTGACCACAGCACCGGAAAATGCCCTACCTGGTAGCCCCCCTCGCCCAGATCCCACGGCTCGGCGATAAGCTTGACCTGCGAGATCACCGGGTCCTGATGAATGATATCAAAGAACGCGGACAACTGATTCACCTCGTGCAGCTCTTGAGCTAGCGCAGCAGCCAGATCAAACCTGAAGCCGTCGACGTGCATCTCGAGTATCCAGTACCGCAGGCTATCCATTATCAACTGGAGCGCCCGCGGGTGACGCATATTCAAGGTGTTGCCGCATCCAGTGTAGTCCATGTAATAGCGCGGCTGATCGGCGCTCAGTCGATAGTATGCGCCATTGTCAACTCCTCTGAAGCTGATCGTCGGACCTAGCTGATTGCCTTCCGCAGTGTGATTGTACACCACGTCGAGAATTACTTCGATTCCGGCCGCGTGCAGCGTTCGAACCATACTCTTGAATTCGGCTATCTGGTCCCCCGGAGCGCCGGAAACTGCAAACCGGCTGTCCGGCGCGAAATATCCAATCGAGTTGTATCCCCAATAATTGGTCAGCCCCCGCTCCACCAGGTGACGATCATCGACCGAATGATGTACAGGCATTAATTCGACCGCCGTCACACCTAGCGCCGTGAGGTGATCGACCGAGGCGGGATGGGCGACGCCGGCATAAGTACCGCGTAGTGCTTCTGGAATATCGAAATTGAGCTTGCTATAGCCCTTTACGTGCAGTTCGTAGATGGCGGTTTCATTTTGTGGGATTCGAAGCTGAGCGTCGTTGCGCCAGTCGAAATATGGATCGATTACGATGCTCTTGGGCACGAACCGCGCGCTGTCGCGATCGTCGCGACTGAGATCGCCGTCAGCATGACCGATTGTGTATCCAAATAATGCATCATCCCATCTCACCACGCCTTCGATTGCCTTAGCGTACGGATCGATCAAGAGCTTGGCAGGATTGAAGCGAAGTCCATGTGCCGGCTCATACTTTCCATGGACTCTGTAGCCATACCTGAGACCCGGCTTCAACCCTGGAATATACAAATGCCAGACGGCATCGGTGACCTCACTAATCGGGATCCGTGTCGTTTCGTGATCATTGCCCGGTTCTTCGAAGAGACAGAGA
>Ga0206941_10086_pt1 | contig 19444 bp, 21 predicted proteins | sample Alteio_BWOrgHeat_9_FD_153251 | JGI IMG/M metagenome (GOLD analysis project Ga0206941, IMG submission 153251) | Enriched cells from forest soil in Barre Woods Harvard Forest LTER site, Petersham, Massachusetts, United States -... | ecosystem: Environmental > Terrestrial > Soil > Temperate forest >...
TTAAGTCTTGTTCGCTTCGGTGACTCCTCACTCAGCAAGCTGACGTGAGGAGTTTGTTTTGGGAGGGACTTTCCAGCGGAGAAAGTCTGTACAATAATATCAGTACCAAAATCCGAAATTCCGAGGAACGTTTCTGATGAAAAAAATATTCTTCTTTATGTGGATTCTCTTGTTGAATTGCTGCACGCATGATGCCCTAAAACAATGGGTAGAAGACCAAGATTATTCATATATGTACCCAACAAATCGAAGCCCTATAAATGATGAGATATCTAACAGTAGTCAACGTAATACAAGTCAACGTGTTACCGTCGGATATAAGCAATTCAAACTGGCTGACAGAAAAGAAAGGGAGTCTACAAAAGCACACGGTGCTATTGATCTAAAAAAAATAGAAGCGAGAATAAAATCAGAAACACAGCAGAATTTAGATCTTGAGAATGCGGTTGAGTTTTGCCACACAGAAATTACACCAATTAATTTTTGCAAAACTGGGACGAAGATAGAGATAGTAAGTGATGCTCTTCAGGTTGGAAAATTAAATTTCCAGAAGTCAAAGGATAACTCTGAAAATGGTAAAATGCCAGTTGGACCCGCTAGTGCTAGCGGAGGGCTAGAAAATAAAAATAGCGATTCAATGAAAGGAGCAGATCTTTTTGTCGGATACAGAACATTAAAACTAGTTTGTAAGTTGGAACAAGACCCCAATGCACTAATTGATCTTTCCACAAAGTACCAACATTTCGAAAAAACAAATATCTCTATCATACTTGATAGTATTGAGAAGGACTCAGAAGAGTTTTTCACAGCATATTTAACAGTTAACCCTGGCTTTGAGATCAGTTCAGCTATCACCCATTTTGCTGAAGATGTAAAAATAGCCAGCTCTTCTTACGCACAAGCCCAGTTAGCTCTCGACAGAGAATTAAAGAAAAATAATTCAAATCTTGTTTCTAAGCTGAAGCTTGATGATGAATGTAAGCAGGAAGCCCAACCAAGTGAGAAAACATTACAAGGAAACAAATTCCAGAGAATTCAGATTATGCCTGAGGGAGTCAAATCGCATCAAGGATACGGAGGCTTTACGGAAGACATCCTCTCGCCCAAACGAATCAGATGTGCTTCGAACCTAGTGAAGAACCAAGAACTTCAAATGAAGTATCCCAAAATGCATAGTAAGATAAAAACAGCATTCGAAACCTTTATCAAAGCCCAAAATGTATATAAAGAAGAAAAACGGAAATGTATAAAAGACAATCCTACCCCAGATAAAGCGCTTCCCCTACAAGATGGGACATTCATATGTGTGAAAAGCGGTCAACGCAGAATTTTATCTACCGAAAGAACCGATGAAAAAATAATTATTCAAACTGGAAAAGTTATAAAGAACCAATTGGAAATTGACGTGGGGAGGCAAAGTTATAAAACAGAATAAATTCTTCCTACTGTGCTCTTGCATCTTTAAGGTGTAACGCAATATTGGTGACCCGAATAACCCTATGCAAGAGAAGCGCCCCAACTAACATGAGCAGTGCTCGTAAGAAGATAAGTCCCGTACTTTGAGTTTCGATCATTGCAATTGAGAGAGACGCCTGTGGCCTCTTCTCCAAAAGCTGAGTCGAGATCGTTTCCAAGGCTTTGGTGTACCGAGCTATATTCCCGCTCTCCTTGCGGGCAAGCGCAATGTCGAGAGCTGCCTGTGTTCGTTGAATGTTCTCTCGCAATAGCTTTGCGTCCACGTCTGAATCCACTGCTTTATTTACGCTGACGACCTCGTTCTTCTTAACTCCATAAGCCATTGTTCCGAGGGTATAGGCGAATAGTGAAAGGAAAAGGACACCTGCAAAGAAACGGCATTGCTTCAGAGAAATTAAGACCGTCAGATAAGCAAGTGCCAACTCACAAACTAGGGCAATGGTCCAAGCGAGAATCGGCGACATGTTTTCATTCAAATAAGTACTTGCCTGAAAATAGGTGAGCAACGAGGTGTTCCCCAAAATGAAAATCATGGTGAAGAAGAGCGAAGGACGTTCGATCAGAACTTCGAACTGTCTCCATGCGCTTAAGTCGGGTTCGTTTACCGTCTCGGTGTGTTTCATCGTCTCAATTTTTTGCTTCTGCACCGTCTTCGGAGAATGAGACGGTGATGAGACGGAATGAGACGCTTCCGATATTTGAGGTGTTATGGGTTGAGACGCCTCGGGAACAACTTGCAAGTGAGATAGAGACGCAGAGTCTCGTCTTCCTCTGTATCTCAAATTACGTTCGCGTCTCTTTATCTGTTCCTGTGTGAGAAGTTCGTCTGGAATTTTATTCTTTGCCACGGTTCCTCCAAAGATTTGTTTGCGTTCATTAAAATTTTAGGAGGGGAAGCGATTAGCAGCAATTTTTGCCGTGAAAACAAACAAAAATCTGATGCTGTATAAAAAAGTTACTGACAACTAACGAGGCTTCTAAATAGTATAAGCTGTCAGTAACTTTTTTATACAGTTGAACCTTTTTGATGTGGGAGAAAATTGTAAGATGTTGATTTTACAGAATCGTGATTCTGGAGAATCCGTCGAACACACTACAGAATGAACGGACAACTGACAGCTTAGCTAGCACCAATTAAGCTGTCAGTTGTCCGTTCATTTTGTTAAGGGGTTTTTCGAGAACGGATTTTCCCTAACTTCTTGGATAGATCAGAATATCAACAGAAGCGTCCCCGTTATCATCAAACATTTTCATAAATTCGGCTATGTAGGGCTTATTGTCGACCGGATTCGTATATTCCAACTTACGAGTTTCTTCTTTACCATTCAAGGTTTCATTGACCAATTTTTCAACACTCAATGTTATTTCTTTGCCAAACGGTGAAAATCCCTCTGCAATACTCTTCCCAAGAAAGGATTTCAAAGGATAAGCAAATTGCGCTTCTGGTGCTCTGCCTGCTGACACAATGCGTAGTTCTCCTGCTTCTTTATGAATGGAAAAAATCAACTGTGGCGAAGCAAAACAGATGCTTGAAAACAGAAACACTGCTAAGGCTGCAATCATTCTCATAGAAAACCCTTTCATGATTTAGAAAAACGAACCTCGATTTTCTAGCAAGGATGACAGTGCTAAGCAATGAGAGAAGATTTAGAGAGAATGCTTGCTCAATAAGTCACCAACATCACCGCTTCCGCAATCCCTTCAAACCAACCTCGACCAAATCCGCAATCCAGTCTCTTTCCGACTCATTAAGACGGTCTACACGAGACTTTGTGCGTTCCCACTTCGTCTCAAACTTTTGCTTCTTAGCGTCTTCTGACTTCTGAGACGTCTTCTTCCCTTCTGCAATCGCAATAAGATCGGAAAGAGACATGCCCAGAGCGTTACTCAACTGATAAAGGATGCTGAGACTAGCGTCTTCATAAGTAGCAGTCTCAACCCGAGCGATGCTGGACTGTGGGCGATTGGTTTTCTCTGCAAGTTCTGTTTGCGTAAGTTCGTTGAGTTTCCTTAGTCGTTTGATGTTCTCACCGACACGCTGAAGGAAAAGAGTAAATTCATCCATCCTTAAACACTCCTTAAATATCTCTTCTTGACAAAATAGCCCAAAAGCATTATATTCGTATAATCATATTTCGAGGATGACTTATGAACAACCTTCAAGTTCAAACCGAAATCAAACCAGTAACCTTCCACGACTTCAAATCTGCCTTCTTAAAGTACACTGATCTTCTGAAACAAAGAGAGAAAAAGTCAGGCGACATCCACAAAGCCAAAGCGCACTTTCTTTCTCTCGGTCACAAGCTTCACCAAGCCAAGCACTAAACTCCCACCTTCATCATCCGTCAGGAATCTATGGAATTCGAACACCCCCACCAGTCGTTTGCCTTTTCTCTATTGTCCAAAGATCAGAAGAAACCCACCCCTGAGCTAGAACACGCTCAACGAAGTTCCCACCAGCAACGTTCAGTCATCCTCGATCTCGCTACTAAAAGTTATCAGAGCCTATGGCACTCGATTACCCGTTCCGAAGCACCCCAAAAGCATTCTGTTAGCAAATACGATCAAAAAATTGTCGGGCACCTTGCTAAACATGGAGGATGGACCCAAACAGCAGAAAAAGAATGGTTATCTTCTGGAGGAAATTTAGAAGCTGCAAGAAGCAGAACCCATGCCTTACGAAAATTGAAACTGATAGACCGCAGTTACAAAGCAACTGATCGTTACAAGCAATTACTCACACAAGCTCACACTCAAGAACAAGAACGCAACCTGCGCCGTCTTAACATAGTCCGACAACAACACAGGGAGAAAACTCTAGGATTTTCAAAGGATCTAACCAAGCATCAACTCGCAACACTCCAAACCCTCGCAGAATTTCGTCAAATGACACCTCATCAAGCTGTAAAACTCGGTTGCCCTTCACATGAATTAAAACACCTTGAAGAACTGAAACTTGTTCATTCACAGAACCTCATCTGTGATCAAAAGCACCTCAAAATCATAACACTCACAGAGTCGAAACGACTCGGAGATATCTCGGGAAAAGATATAGCTCGGCACCGGTTAGGGATTAAAGACCCCTTTGTCGGCATTCTGAAAGATCAAAGCAAGCTTGTCCATGATCTATCCGTAGTCGATTCGTTGATTTGCACTCGGGATAAATTCACTAAGAAAGGTTACGAGTTCATACACGCGATCAGCGAACATCGACTCTACCAAGAAAAAACGGATGCCAGTTCGGATGTTGGACAAAAATATGCAGATGCCTACATGATCTTTCAGAACTCCGATGGTGACACCTTGAATGTCGCAGTCGAGTTCGGCAACTACCGACCTTCCTACCTTAAAGAAAAATTAGCTGGAATCGACGCGGATCAAATCATGGTTTACACCCACGATGAACAACGAGCGGAAGGATATACGCAAGTTATCACCGATTTCAAAACACCCACCGAAGTGAATGTGATCCCTCCTCCTTATGAAAAGGAATTAGACCGATGATGCGACTTACAAATGCTGAAAATGTTCTAAGCACCCTTCACCCAAAAGAACGTGAATTCATCAAAGCACTGGCCAGTTCTCGGGGGGCATTTACAATCTCAGATTATGCCAATTATCACGAACTGACGCGCCAAGGTTCCTTACTGCGATTGAATAAAGCAGAGATGCGGGGCATGTTCAAAAGAGTTTCTCAACTCAAAGGAAGCCCTCTGCCATATATATTCTTTGTTCGAAAGACATTCGCTTGCGTCTTTAACTCTGACTACAAAGAACCCCAGACATACCACACGCTTCTCGACAGTCTGCTCCGAACAAAGATTTCGCCTATAGCGGAAGGTGCGTGGTCGCACCATGTCAAACAAGCAGCAGTTTTATTAAACACCGATAACATTCATGTTGTGGACCTCGATAGAAATGAATCTGCGATTATCACTTTTGTGAATTCTCTAAAAAGCGATAAGCCCCTCATCCTACACACGGCTTGCACAAAACGCCTCGCAGCTTTCGGTCTTATGAAGATGCGTCTCAATGCAAAAAAAGAACCAGTGTTTGAAATTAAGAGTCCAGATCTAACTTGGGATCATCTCTTTGAGGAACGTCCTCGCACACCTGAGAAGGTGAAAATGGCTTGCTCGAACCCAGCTCAATTCGAAATTAAGTACCACTACCTTTCCGCATTTAGAAACGAGAGGGTGCAAATATGCTAGCAAATTGCGTGCAAGCGATGAGGTCACACAATACCTTCGGCACAAGGGATTCACAAAAAGGATGGGTAGATGCAACGATATTTTACAACCAAGCAAGCACGAATTCGTGTTCAGTTCATAATCATGCAAGCTTGAAGGCTTTGCTAATCAAGAAAGACAGATCAAGGGTGCAAATCCTCTTGCAAGTTTAAAGAAAGTAGATCTTCAAGAAAACCCAAGAACACCAAGGGAAATATAAGCTCAAAGTCTGGTTGATAGGTTGTTATTCCGTGCGAGTCCCTACGGTCTGTGGGTTGTTCACCCACACAAGCTGAAGCTTGCAATAGACCGAGGGACTCGCACTCCCTCCCCAAAGCTCCGAGGAATCATGTTCAAACCGCAAACACAAAACAAAGACGTTAACCCAATCGTTGCACTCATGATTGCGATCGGTTTAGCTATTCTCTTTGTTGGAATCAGCTTAAAGCCGGAGCAGATCGCAAAGGCAAAACTCGTTTTTGAGAATGCAAACAATCTTTGTCTTTTGATCGGTTTGGGAGTGCTTTATTGGATCTTTGAGGGAGCAAGTTGGGTTCATAAACATTTAGAACTTAGAAAACCTGGGCAGGGTCTTGAAGTTTTAAAAACACGCGATGAAAAGAAGCATTCAAAAAGAACTTTCAGCTTAAACCAATTTCTTCTCTATATAAGTTTCGCCACTTTGCTAGCAGCATCTTTGAGCATACTCCTTGCGTCAGAATCGAAGTTTCTTAGCTCCTCATGGTTTGTTTCCTTTGCCTTACTCCTTCCGTTCTCCTCCGCAGTAACAGACTTATTGAGATCACTGCTTAGAAAACTCTTCGCTGTGAAACTCGATAAGTCTCTTACTGCCCTCCCACCGTTTCCACCTGTGAATACAGAACATGGCATTCGAATCACAATAGGAAGCGCAGACGAAGAAATCCAAGCACCTAGATGGGTCAGTTTTGATGAAAAAGACTTGCTCAAGAGTTGCATCATTACGGGTGGTGTTGGATTTGGTAAAACTCAACTCATTTTCAGAATGCTGGATCAACTTTTTCAAGCTTACAAAACCGATTCCAAGAAAATCTCTTTTCTCATCCTCGACCCAAAAGGCGACATAGTTTCAACGGCTCGCGAAATGGCACAGAAACATGGGCGCAGTAGCGACCTCGTTCTAATCGGTTCCTCTCACCAAACTACTTGGAACCCTTTAAAACAAAAAGACGCATTGAAAGAGGGGCGCTTCCGAGACATAGCGGAACGCTTCAAAGCTGCAATGATTAATTATCAAGGAGGAGGTTCGAGCGATCCCTTTTGGATTGAAGCAGGGGCTAACTTAATTGCTTGGATGATTTGGCTTTCCTTAATTGCAATGGAGGAAGTGAGCTTCACAATCCTTTATAAGCTCCTTCTAGTCACTGCCAGCACTCCCCAAGATTCCGAAGACCCACTCGACCGTATTCTTTCACAAGCAGAGAAGAAATTAGCTTCACTACAAGAAGATGACCGCAAGGAACAACAGATCAACTTCGAAACCTGCAAGCTCTACATCAAAAGCGACTTTAGACGCATCCCCGACAAAACCAGAATGAACATTGTGGCGAATCTCTCCAGTTTCCTCCAAGTCTTCCTTTCTGCGGAAGCTCAACGCATCTTCAGTCCAACGAAGGACACAGCAAGTTTCCAAGACATGAGCGAAATTATTGACCAAGGCAAAATTCTTATTCTCGATATGACACAAAATGACCAAGCGGGACTTTGCCGAGCAGTTGGTACACTTCTTAAACTTTCTTATCAAAATGCAATCATGATTCGTCTTGCTAAAGGTGGTAAACCAAACCGCTTAGCGTGCCTCGTTCTTGATGAGTACCAGAATTTTGCAACTTCGAGTCATGGTGAAACGCAATTCGGTGACGACAGGTTCTTCGATCAATGCAGGGCTGCTAAAGGTTTTGGAATTGTAGCAACGCAGAGCTATGCTACTTTAAAATCTGTATTCAAATCTGAGTCAGCATCTCAAGAGTTGCTAGGTCAAATTGGCAACAAGATAACCTTTGCAACAGACGAACCATCAACCTGTGCCTATTTCAAACGTCTTGCAGGTAAGAAATGGATAACTCGACACTCCGAAAGTATTTCCGAAACATCTTCTAATGCTAAGAAACTATTTCTTAAAAACGATCTCGAAACGGAACGGTCCAGTGTTGGAATTTCATTCTCAACCTCTGAAATGGAAACGGATGTTATCAAAGACGATGAAATAGCCAAACTTCCGCCCTTCAAAGCACTTGCTGCGCTTAAGCTGAAGGATGGACCACAAACAGGCTTCCTTTACACACGCCCCCTGTTTGATCCAATGCCGCATCTTCCTTTTAAAGACATGGCTCAACGGATTGCTTTAGTGCTTCTTTGTTTTCTCAGTTCCAACGTCAAAGCTGCACTTGTCCCGAACGTCTGTGATGCAATTCAAACACCTTATTTTTCTGCTTGCATGAGTCCGTCTGTAGGTTCTTGCATGTGTCGTAGAGGCCCGCTCACTTATCCTTGCGCTCAGGTGACATATTGGATTCCTAAAACCTTCGTCGAAGTCAGTCCTCGAATCGGAGAATCCTATTTCAACCTGCTTCCCCCGGTAAAAATGCAGACAAGCACTGCTTACAAAGTGTGGAGTGTCGTCTTGGGCAAACTCGGGGCCGGTGGTCTAAGCCTCATCAATAGCGGGCCTGTGGATGATAACGGGACAAGTTTCTTTCACGTTCACACGGCCCCCGTCTTTCTTTCTCATGAGATTATGAAAGGACTACCATGCGGCAATCCAGCAAGTAGCGTTCCGTGTTTAACTGCAATGTCCGAACACCATCCCGTTCAATGGTCGTGTGGTTACTTCGATTTCAAGCAACCTCAACTTCTTGGAAATCAACTTTGTGGTACTGCTGTTGGTGGTGCTCAAAGCGTCATGCAGTCCTCCCGTCGTTTCCTAGAAGGTCCTATCACTCAATTGCTCGAGAGCTTGTCTGGAAATTCCCTTGACGTTCCTTCTGCGGGTCCAGGTTGTTCACTTCCGCTTGTCGCAACGATGGGGAGTTTCAATGTGAGTACGGAACTTCCTTGTCTCGGTAGTTTGGGCTCCATCTTTCCTCGGTATGGATCTGTTAACGGACCGACCAATATCTCGGGTGCATTCATGGCAGCTTACAAGTTTAGAAGTTTAGCTGCGGAGCATTTCAAAACCGTTCCAAATGGCATCAGCGAGAAGTGGCAGCTTTTTAAACCCAATGCTTCAAGTTGTGGTTTCCCCGGAGAGAATATGCTGTTTTGGGAAGCTACGGGAATGCTCACTCCTCGGGACCGCTTCTTGTTTCTAGTTTGGGAAAGAAAATCTTGTTGCGTGGAACATGTTCGAGCTGGTTTTGGTTCTTTGCTCTTGAAAGGCGCAAAAACTGCTTGTCACGCTTTAAGGAGTCGTTACCAATGAGACAGGATGTTTTCAGAAAACAATGGGATTGTATACTTTGCGACGCAATTTCAAAAAAAGCCTCAGACATTCACCTTGAACCGCTTTGTGGGCAAGCAACGATCACATATCAATTGCGCTTCCGTATTCATGGAATCTTAAGAGTCGTAGATGCGTTTGACGAGCAATGCGGTTCTCTACTCATCGACTGGCTTAAAAAGCTCTCTGGACTCAACATTGCAGACAGAGAACTACCACAAGATGGACGCCTAACAGCAGGAAATGCAGATTTCCGAGTGAGCATTCTCCCTTGTCTCGGAGGTGAAAAAGCAGTTCTGCGAGTACTACGAAAACACCATAGACCAAAACTCCACGAGTTGAACTTACCCATAGAAGCTGAACAAGCTCTTAGGAAAGTACTTATGGAGAAGTCGGGGCTTATAGTCATTGCAGGGGCAACAGGTTCGGGAAAAACGACGACGATTCATGCTTTGCTTTCCGAACTCGACTCCACAAAAACAAACATTATGAGTCTCGAAGACCCCGTTGAGTATCGCTTCAATGGTCTGTCACAGATTCAGATTTCAAAACACATCACGTTTGCGACAGGTCTGCGCGCTCTGCTTCGTAAGCGCATCATAATCACATTCTTTTACCCACAAATTTGACAGTAAATTTATGCCCATATAAAATCATATAAATTTATGTGGAAAGATTAAATATGAACGTTTCTTGGGTCAGAGAAGAGTTAGGTGGCAGTATCTTTAAAGACGCGAGACTTAATGAACGCTTCCTAACTATTTGCGAAGCGATGGCCGCATCAACGGGATCGACAATTCCAGATCTTTGTGAAGATTGGGCTATGGCAAAAGCCACTTACAGATTTTTATCCAATGATCGAATCAACGAGGCAGAAATACTTAATGGCCACTTCGATTCAACAAGAAAACGATTTGATGCGTGTGAAAAACCAATTTTAATTTTACATGACACCACCGAATTTATATACAGAAGAAAAACAGATTCTGAGTTAGGTGTAATTCAAAGAGTGAAGCTCAAGGGGAGAGCGGGTGTAATCGAGTATACTGAGCGTGGAATATTGATGCATGCTAGTCTTGCTGTCACACCAGAAGGCTTGCCACTAGGCCTAACATCTGTAAAATTTTGGACGCGTGAAAAATTCAAAGGTACCAATGCGCTAAAAAAAAAATTAACCCAACCAGGGTGCCCATTGAAGCGAAAGAGAGCATTCGCTGGCTTCAAAATCTCGCAGAATCTTCTCATCTCCTAAATGATCCTAAAAAATGTATCCATGTTGGCGACAGAGAAAATGATATTTATGAATTTTACTGTGATGCGGTTGACCTTAGTACAAATTTTGTAATACGCGCTTGCGTGAATCGTCTGGCAGAAGAAACAACAATTTCGGACATAATAGGATACGAAGAACCGAGCTTTATTCGTGAAATTACATTTACTGATAAAAATGGCAAAGAAGTCACAACTCAAGTTGCGGTCAAATACAAATCAATGGAGATTCATCCTCCAATTGGTAAAGCGGATCATTATCAGAGTTTAAATCTTCTCTTTATAAATGTCAGAGAGTTGGGAAATCCAAAAGGCCGAGATCCAATAAATTGGAATCTCATTAGCAATATTTTAACAAACTCAGATCATAAAATTTGGGAAATGGTCAATTGGTATAAACAAAGATGGACTATAGAAATTTTTTTTAAAGTGTTAAAAACGATTTGCAAAGCTGAAGAATCCAAGCTTAGAACCGCAGATCGACTAGCTCGATTAATTGCAATCTTATGTGTGATGTCTTGGCGTATTCATTGGTTAACGATGCTAGCACGTCAGACAACAACGAGTACACTGAAAATAGCATTTAGTGAGCAAGAGATCCATCTTCTCGATCTGATTGTTTCAGATGGAAGAAAAAAATCTTCTGCACATATAGTGCAATATTATTTTATAAAACTCGCAAAATTAGGAGGATATTTGGCACGAGCAAATGATCCACCACCAGGTCCTTTAGTAATTTGGAGAGGATTGATGAAACTAAATGATATTCAAAGGGGAGCTTCATTGTGTCGATGAAAATTTGTGGGTAAAAGAATGTGATTATGAGGCGTTTACGGTGTTCCAACCTTTCAATTTGGATAGTAACTGGATCAACTATGGTGGTTGGTCTTAGAAAGGCTTGAGCCGTGTGCGGCGAAAGCAGCATGCACGGTTCTTAGGTGAGTGGTGACCGGTAACGGTCACCATTTAACCGACCGATTTACCGTTTTCGATGGCATCAGACATTTGTTTTTCGAGAGATACACCTTCTTTAAGAGTGATAGGTTCAAGATCCATCTTAAATTCTATGTATTGAACGGTCTCATTATTTTCCCTTGTGTAAGAAAATTTGGAAATGAGATTGACTCTATGGTACTTTTGCAAAGACTCAAGATGAGAATCCCAAAACTCTTCATAATATCCCCCCTCAGTGGTTGGAAATCGAATGAGATAAGGTTCGGAGGTAGGAAGATAGATGATGAATCGTTGAAAAAACTGAACTTCACTAGAATCCGGGAGCGTTTCAAAAGTCTCCGTAAAAGCGCCTTTGCTTCCTGGTTCTACACGAATGGATACGGAATCCGAAAGCCTCATTGAAAATGAATTGCGAGTATTGTTTTCAATCTCAATCACAACTTTATCTGCAAAAGCGGCATTCGAAATCGAAGCGAATAACATTAGAATAAAAACATTTTTACGAAACGTATCCATTGTGAATTCCCTAAGTTATGTAATGGAAGGACGTTATAGTAACAAAACCGCCGCATCAAATCAAGACCTGCAACCCAATAGTTACCAAATAGTTGGGGTGGAGGTAAGAACGAATCAGTTTGAAGGACTATTCCCGTGGAAATCCCAAGGAAAAGTTCTTTGTTACGAATGATAGGAATTCAATCACACCGCGAAGCAAACGTTGTTGTGACACAATATCCCTTCTGTTATCAAATCTTCTCTTCTTCTCCCCTATGAGGCTAAAATGCTTAATTGGACTATACGTATACGCTCATTGATGCTTCTTGTTGGTATTTTAATATCCTCAACGTTTGGCTTTGCTGCGGAGGCACCCTATGCCTCATCCGCTTGGTGGGACGGTTTTTGGAAAACAACGGATGGATGGGGCAAGCCAAATGAAAGAGTCATGTCTTTGTTTAAGTCTCTTGATGGCTCCAAGAAGACGATCACTGTTGTCGATATCGGTTCTGGAAACGGACGCAACTCAGTTCTAACGCTGGTGGAGCTGTTTGCGACGAAAGATCCAGAATCGAACTACATCATACATTGTTTTGACTATTCGGATCTTGCGCTGCTTGGTTTAGCAGGGCGCACCCTGCCAGGTTGGCTTGAGATCGTCACCGTTAAGGCAGACGTAAATGCGCTGACAAGTATACCGAATGCGGATTTGGTCTTACTGTATGGAATTCTTGAGTACGTTGAGGAGCAAAACCTCTCTCGTATCTTCAACGTTACGAGCAAGGCAGTAAACGAGGGTGGTTTTTTGGTTGTGGTTACGCTCGTGGACGGAGAAGGTGCCCTCAAGATTTCTGGTGAGTTTACTCGTTCAGCAGAAGAATATACGAGGCATTTAGCAAGTATTTCGAACCTCAAATTCATTGACACTCCAACTGTCAGTCTGCGACCTGATCGACATGACCTAGGTAGAGGCTATGCAGAGGACCACCTCCACTATGTTTTTCGAACCGTGCTTTCGAGCTTATTTTTTTAGATCCGTTATTTTCTATAGTGGCAGTTCCAAACAAGAATAACCCCGTAGAATCCTCTTTCTATGGGGTTAAATTTATCTCGCTGACCATCATTAAACCGTTGTTTAGTGAACAGGGTTTTAAATGAAGCTCTTGCTAGTTAGAGATTTCATAGTTTCAGTTTAATGAACTCTTCGAATGTCTTGAAAGATTCTTCGCTGGTAAAAAAAGGCAGTCTCATCGTATCGACAAATTGAAATCTTAAACATTCCTCTCGCAAAACAGGTTCCGTATTCAAGAGATTTAGAATGGAAACGATATCCTCTTTTTGATACCGCATTGGCTTGACCTGCTTTCTGTCTCGTTCAAATAACTGTGCATTCGTCATCTCAATTTTTATTCTTTCTTCTTTGTCTTCCCAAAAAACAAAATCGAATGCCTTAGTTATGACGGCTGCGCTCTCTGGAGTACCTCTATTCGAATACTCCAAAGTTGCCGCTTTCAAGAGTTTCGAGTATTTCTTTAGATGGATAGTGCTATTGATAGCTCCTTGCATACCTAGAAAGGTCCATCCAAAAGATGCAAGGTGTGCCGGTATCAAACCAAACTGACCCGCAACAGCCCATCTATAATGAGCACGCACTTGGTCTGCACACGTAGCATATTTTCCGTATCCGTATAGAGCAGAGGAGAGCAAACACAATCCAATAGCGCCAAGAGTTCTAGCAAAAATCTTCATAATGACTCCCGACAAGTTAATTTATAGTCAAATTTAAGACTAGGCAGATGAGTTTATAGTTAATTCTGGGGGGGAAAGAGTGACTGGATTCGTTAGAAAAAAACTAGTAGCCAATATGGCTGGCCGACTTATAGAGGAGGGAGAGAAAGCTGCAAAAATCTGTCAAGTTAGCCTATACCCTATCCGGACATCAGGCAAAGCCCCAAAAACCGTCAGAGTAGAGTCCTTTTTTGCATTTGTTGACACTCTTTCCGAAAGTCTAAGACCCTAACCTTACACAAGTCGCAAAACCATTCCGAACTGCTCGAACTTTCATCACGCCAATTAACTAGCAAGAATTGGCTTTCTTTCTAGTTATCGCGCCGCCCACCTGGTCTAGTTTTGGTGATAATCGTTTTGAAATTAGAATCTTACAAAAAACCTAATAAGTATTTGATGATGCACTAGCGACACGATGGAGTCTATGCTAATTTGACCCCCTACTTTTAGCATCCTGGAAATTATTTTATGTTGATGAAAAATTTAAGAATCATCTCCCTTCTTATTTCTATATTCGCTTCGCACTCAGCAATGGGTATGCAAAGAAACCGTTTAGGCAATTGTAGAGGCCAAATCACTTCAGGCCTCAACGTTCTGTTTATTGTTGTGAGAAGTTTCTATTCAAACATTTTTAATCTACTCGAAAATGAAAACCCATTTTTCTACAACAACAGCAGTATTGATGTAGTCGAAACTGCAATTGTTAATGACACTAATACCGATAATAGTAATATCATTGTCTCAAATGCTAACATCGAATTCGGTTCAAACCATCTAACATTACAAGCGGAACATCTAGCTTTTATTTTTTGGCAAATAGGTCCTTTAGGACGTTCAAACATGCGTTTGATAAGCCGCGGGTTTAGGACTTTCATTGATTACATGCGAAGGCCTAGACTAGAAGGTGGTATGGGAATAACGGACTTTCTTCCTATAGTACACATACTGAATGTTGGAGGAAGACCACGACACGTTCTTGTGATCGATCAAAATCTCTATGTAATAAACAATGCCTTTCCTATACTTTCGATTTTCAACGCAGCAACTCACGCTACAAGAGCCTTTTCTCCTCTTGTTGTAACTCAATCGGAAAGAGCAATTAGGGTAGGTTCTCTTCTTCTTGTGTTTAGTTTGCAGAATCAGGTCTATGTCATAGATACTGAGCAAGGACATCAAACTTCTCTAATACCAACTCACATTGGCAGCGGTTATACTCGTGTTCCTATTGTAATAGGATCGATGGTGTATGTTCTTACTAATGAAGGTGTGTACGTCATTGATACTGCAACGCGTCTCGTAACACAAACTGATGTGAATTATGAGGACATTGACAATGCTCCTTTTATGAGAATGCCACCTTTTAATAGGATGTCACTTTCTGATTACAACCTTGCAGAGATCTTTTTTGCGGAAATGCTTTATAAAGCAATGTTAGAGCAAGGTATCACGCCCAATGGTGAATTCTCCCAACATTCCATAGCTGTAGGATCGACTCTCTATTTGTCTATAGATCACTCCGTCATGGTCATAGATCTATCGACTCGTGAACGCCTTGCATGGGTCTCTCTTGGCATACGTTGGGAAACGAATATGTGCGCTCGTCAACCTCTTGCTGTAGGGTCTTATTTGTATGTATCCAACACTTACCACAACTCTGTTTCGGTTATTGACATGACAACAAACACATTGGTCTGTGTTATTCCCGTAGGTAAAGGACCATGGCAACCTGTTGAGGTAGGTTCTTTTCTTTTTGTTGTAAATTACGGTGGAACCGTGTCAGTGATAAATACAAATACACACAAAGTTATTGCAACAATTTCTGTGGGTAAAGGTGCACAGAAGGCTTATGTAAATGGTCACTATCTTTACGTTCCATCCATGGATGAAGCTAAAGTTTACGTCATTGATTTACGAAGCTATTTGCCTCCTGATGATCAGATTCCCTTGTAAATGGATTGGTTCTTCAAGGGTTTCAACAACACGTGACGTAAACCACTTTACTTTCTGCCTATTGAATCAGTACAACCCTGAAGAGATGGAATACTACCACAAGTGTTACAACTGCTTTGAAGTATAATAGAAGTGATGGGACGTAATTAAGAAGCCATATTTCACATGGATGAGCTTCGAGTATATTTTCAGTTTTATCTAATTTTGGATCATACGGAGTGTCATTTTCTCCTACATAAAGTCCGTTTAATTTTTTACGGTAGAAGGTGACAAATTGGAGCGCTAAAAAATAGAAAAGTGGATGCAATATGTCTAAAATAATGAAATAAAAAGTCCACCTAGCAGTTTGATCAACAAAGGTTCTATCAAAAGCGTAGGTACCAATTTTCAAAGGGAAATCGGCACCATTTTTAAACAAAATCGCTAGAATAAACGAATAGGAAAAAATTCTCATAGAGGATGATAAATCAGAAGCTACACGGACAATTCTTTTGTTAAGCGCATCAATATTGAACCAGTGTTTCACGTTTAATGTCCCCCTAAATTATCCGTACCTCGCCTGCCCCCGCCACCACCTCCATTTTTTCTGCTTCTTTTGCTTTTCTTCTTTTTCCGATTTTTAGATACTTTCTTTCTAGCTTTTTTTGTCTTTTTTTTCGCCATATGGAATCTCCCTTTTGTTATTCAAACCTAATCCTCTCAATCTCCGAAACTGTTACTTCCTGATGTCTACGATCGTACAATCTCGTGGTCCTCGAATCCGCATGATTAGCGATTTGTCTTGCGTCTTCCAACGACCCACCGTTCTTCAAAAACGTTGTAATCCCGGTGGCTCTCATAGAGTGACAGCACACAAATTCGGGTCTTAAACCTGCCTTCTCTGCGTACACTTTGATCATATCAAAAACGTTGACTCTGGATAGCCCCCTCCCCGTTAATTGCTTTGCTTGAATTCCCTGAAACAAATAGTCCCCACCCTTGATTCCTGTTTCAACGAGATAGGCATCAAGAGCCTCCTCTGCGATATGATGGACAGGAACCATATGCTCTTTTCCTCGTTTTTCATTCAAACGAAGAAAATAACGTTTGTTCATAGGAAAGTAATCCTCGCGTTTAAGCTTCACGACAGCCCCTACACGGGCAAATGTGTAGAGCATTGTACAGATGATTGCTCGGTCTCGTTTTTGTTTTAGAGTTTCCTCCCCAATTACTGAGAGAAGTTGAAGAACTTCTTCTCCACTCAGATAGGGGGTCTTTCCTACAGTTCTGGACAGTGAAGGCCCCCTGACACTTAAAGACGGGTTGATGCCTGATTTTAAAGTTTCATTGCTCACAAGAAAGTTGAACAAAGAACGAATCGCTGCAAGGTGCATCTTCTTTGATGCAACTGAGCCCTTCGAATTTTCGAAATACAAAGCTATGTGAGGAGCTTTGATCTCCTCAACACTCAAACCCTTCTCTTCTACCCAAAGAAAAAAACGACGGACTGCATTGAAGTATGCAGCTCGTGTGTTCGTGTTTGAAATTCTTGCTGTGAAAAATTCGAGGATTTTTTGGTGGAGACTGCGAAGGTGAGGTTTATGACAAAAGTTGATCTTCAAAGTAGAGATGGCGGTATAAGTCTCAGGAAGGGAATGGTCTTATAGTTCCTATTCTCGTGCGACACGAGGTCGTTTAGAAAGTTGTTTCAACAAAGAAACCATCCATGTTGCTGGATGAATCTACTGACTTGAATAAAGAGCAGTCAGGACAATGTAACGAAGCAGGTAACTGCGGGATACAAATCGTAAGATGAGTATCCTCTTGGTATCCGCAAACTGGGTAAGTGCTAGATAGCTGCTATGGTGAATACATGTGAATCTGCGATAAAGATCGTAAGAACATAACAAGCGAAAGCGGTTGAAACGCTTGAACCAAAAGGTAACGGAGACAAGATGACCATCTGCGAATTATGGTCACGCAACTTAATCAGTCTCCCGGTCGAAAGCAGGCACCTAACGCAGCATACTTTCTAAGTGAAACGTGGAAACCTTGTATTTCTCCTCTTCATGAGGACAGTAGCTCGCAAGAGTTGCCTAGGGGAATGCAAGTTTGGGAAGTCGGAAAAAGCGAATGTCGTTCAGTAATAGAACGAATACGGGTTTCAATGTCACCCGACACGAAAGTGTGCCCACGTCCGACAGGTCTTTCATTGCAAGAGAATTTGGAGAACCGTTCAATGGAGAAATCGCAAATGACGGAGACAAACTCTGGTGCACCTCCAGCGTGTTTTAAAAACTGGGACAGTGTCGACTGGTCCGAGATTGAGAAGCACGTAAGACGGCTTCAAGTACGTATTGCAAAGGCTACTAAAGAAGGGCGCACAAGCAAAGCAAAATCTTTGCAATGGCTCCTGACACATTCGTATTTTGCAAAATTACTTGCAGTAAAACGAGTGACTGAAAACAAAGGATGCAAAACACCAGGTGTAGACAGTGTAGTTTGGTCCACAGGGAAACAGAAAATGCAGGCTGCTCTCAGCCTAAAGCGAAGATCTTATCATCCAAAACCTTTACGAAGAGTTTACATCCCAAAGAAGAACGGTAAGAAGCGACCGCTTGGAATTCCAACCTTGTTGTGCAGAGCCCAACAAGCTCTTCATCTTCTAGGTTTAGATCCAATCGCGGAAGTTCTTGCAGACGGAAACTCTTACGGTTTTCGACCGAAACGCTCATGTGCAGATGCTATCGATCAGTGTTTTCTAAACCACTGTCGCAAATTCTCACCCGAGTTTGTTTTAGAGGGGGACATCAAGTCTTGTTTCGACAAAATTTCTCATCGGTGGTTGCTAGAAAACATACCGATGGATCGAAACATACTTGAGAAATGGCTCAAGTGTGGGTTTATTGATAAGAAAACTTTCTATCCGAGCGATGAAGGAACTCCACAGGGAGGAATCATTTCTCCAACACTACTTAACTTAACTCTTAGTGGACTTGAGAGACGAGTAAGGTCTGCATTCAGACTAAGAGACAAAGTTAACGTTGTGGTTTATGCCGATGATTTTATCATATCGTGTGCTTCCGAAAGGACTTTGCATGAAAAGATAAAACCAATTGTAGCAGAGTTTCTGAGTGAACGTGGTTTAACTCTTTCAGAAGAAAAGACAACGATCACTCACATCAGCAAAGGATTTGATTTCCTCGGATTTACGATAAAGAAGTATAAAAAACTTATTATCAAACCCTCCAAGAAAAGCATAAAATCTTTTCTTGGAAAAATCCGAGAGGTCATCAAAAAGAACAAAACTGCTAAGACAGAAAACCTCATCCATCTACTCAACCCAATGATTAGAGGATGGGCAAACTATTTTAGGCACGTTTGTTCTAAGAAGGTATTTGCATACATTGACCACTGCATTTTCAAAGCTCTTTGGAACTGGGCTAAAAGAAGACACTCTTCTGAAAAGGGTAAAGACTGGATTTGGAAAAAGTATTTTCTTGACCCGAAAGTCAACCGAGGAACGCTTTCTGTTAGACTGGGAAATGAGCAGAAGCTCATTTCCATATTCCAAGCAGCATCGATTCCTATCCGTCGACACACCAAGATCAAAACGGATGCGAATCCTTATGATCCATCCTACGATGAATATTTTTCCAAAAGAAAAATCTCTTCGAAATGTGCTGGTGTTCCAACCTTTCAATTTGGATAGTAACTGGATCAACTATGGTGGTTGGTCTTAGAAAGGCTTGAGCCGTGTGCGGCGAAAGCAGCATGCACGGTTCTTAGGTGAGTGGTGACCGGTAACGGTCACCATTTAACCGAC
>Ga0206941_10164_pt1 | contig 19340 bp, 19 predicted proteins | sample Alteio_BWOrgHeat_9_FD_153251 | JGI IMG/M metagenome (GOLD analysis project Ga0206941, IMG submission 153251) | Enriched cells from forest soil in Barre Woods Harvard Forest LTER site, Petersham, Massachusetts, United States -... | ecosystem: Environmental > Terrestrial > Soil > Temperate forest >...
CCGCCAAATTATTAGATACAGAACCGTAAACAATGCATTTATCCCATTGTTGATTATTTTTTATCTCTCTTTACCCCTTCTCTTTTGCCTGCTTTGGCAATAACACCTGTTTTGTGAGAAAAACACATGGAAAATTTGTTATCAGACGATGGTGAGTTACCGACCAAAAATGGAACCGGTTTCAGTCGGCGGGAAGTGCTGCTGGGGCTGGCCTCAACCCTGCTGGCAACGTCATTGCTCAGTTACCCGTTCCTCAGCCTGGCAGAACAACATACCGCGGCGGCCAACCCGCTGCAGTTTGCTCGTTTCTTCAAAATATCCCAGACATTGAGCGAACATGAGGACATCGATCAGGGAATGTCGGCGCGTATTTTTACGGCCTTACATAATCAGAATGATCAGTTCGCCACGCAGGTTGAGCAGCTTGGTGGGCTGTTACAGTCGGGTCAAAGCGCAAAACAGCTGCAACAACTGGCCATTCAGGCCGGCTTGCAGGCCCTGGTGACCGCCATTATCACCGCCTGGTATACCGGCACCGTCGGCCACGGCCAAACGGCTGAGCTGATTGCCTATAAAGACGCGTTGATGTACCGCCCCGCCAGCGACGCGCTGATCGTTCCCACCTACTGCGGCAATGGCCCGTTGTGGTGGACCGCTCCCCCTCCAGCGGTCAACGCTTCCCTGTGATCTGAGAGTCTTCTAATGAAAAAACCTGAATTTACTGCCGATGGCAACGCCTCGGCCGATATCGTGATCGTGGGCTCCGGCATTGTTGGCGGCATGATGGCCGATCAATTAGTCAGCCAGGGTTATTCTGTGCTGGTGCTGGAAGCAGGCCTGCGTATTGAACGCGCCCAGGCCGTAGAAAACTGGCGCAATATGCCTTTTGATAACCGCGCCGGCTCCGATTATCAAGGGTTGTACCCGCAATCCGAGTTTGCCACCGCTCCGCTCTATTTTCCTGAAAACAACTATGTCGCCCTGAGCGGCCCGAGCGCAGGCAGCTTCAAGCAAGGGTATCTGCGTACCGTCGGCGGCACCACCTGGCACTGGGCCGCGTCCTGCTGGCGCCACCTGCCCAGCGATTTCCAAATGAAAACCCTGTACGGCGTTGGCCGAGACTGGCCGATTTCCTATGATGAACTTGAGCCGTACTATTGCCGGGCCGAAGAGGAAATTGGCGTGGCGGGCCCTAACGATCCGCAGCAGCAGTCGCCGGTTGAACGCAGCAAACCCTACCCAATGGATATGGTGCCCTGGGCGCATGGCGATATTCGTTTTGCCGAAGTGGTTAACCCGCACGGCTACCGTTCAGTCCCGATCCCACAGGGGCGCAGTACCCACCCGTGGAAGGGCCGTCCAACCTGCTGCGGCAACAACAACTGCCAGCCCATTTGCCCCATCGGCGCCATGTACAACGGCATTCATCATGTTGAACGTGCAGAAATGAAAGGTGCGGTGGTGCTGGCGGAAGCGGTGGTCTACAAGATAGATACCGATGAACAAAATCGGGTCACTGCGGTGCATTGGCTTGACAACAAAAAGCAGTCTCACCAGGCCACGGCCAAGGCTTTCGCGTTGGCCTGTAACGGCATAGAAACGCCGCGCCTGCTGCTGATGGCGGCCAACGATCGCAACCCGAACGGCATCGCCAACGCTTCCGACCAGGTCGGTCGTAACATGATGGATCACTCCGGTTTTCACTGTACTTTCCTGGCGAAAGAGCCGCTGTGGCTCGGGCGTGGCCCGGCGCAGAGCAGCTGCCTGGTCGGCCCACGTGACGGTGAGTTCCGCAAAGACTACTCGGCCAATAAGATGATCCTCAACAACATCAACCGGGTCGTGCCTGCCACCCAGAAGGCGCTGGAACAAGGCTTGGTCGGTAAAGAATTGGATGCCGAAATACGCCGCCGCGCCGCCTACGGCGTCGATTTATCCATCAGCCTGGAACCGTTACCAGACCCCAATAACCGCCTGACGCTGAGTAAAACCCGCAAAGATGCCCACGGTTTGCCTTGCCCGGACATCCACTACGATGTCGGCGATTACGTGCGTAAAGGCGCAGAGGCCGCACATAAGCAATTGGAACATATCGGCCAACTGTTCGACGCCGAAGAGTTCAACATCACCACCAGCCTGAATGCCAATAACCACATCATGGGCGGCACCATCATGGGCGATAACCCAGCAGACTCGGTGGTCGATGGCAACTGCCGCACCCATGACCATGCCAACCTTTGGTTGCCGGGCGGCGGCGCAATTCCTTCCGCCAGCGTGGTGAACAGCACCTTGACCATGGCGGCTCTGGGCATCAAGGCCGCCGATGACATTGCGCGGGCACTGGCGGTGAAACCATGAAAAAACAGGCGAAACTGACGCTATTATCCCTGCTGTTGCTCGGCGGCAGCGCCGTGCAGGCGGCGGATAACGGAGAGTTAAGCGGTGCGGCGTTGATTAAAAAAGGCGAGCAAATTGCTATCTCCTCGGACTGCCAGGCCTGCCATACCAAACCCGAAGGCGGTACCCCCTTTGCCGGCGGCTATGGTATCAGTTCCCCCATGGGCGTGATTTACGCAACCAACATCACCCCATCAAACGCGGAGGGCATTGGCAGTTATAGCGAAGAGCAGTTTGCTCGTGCCGTCAGGGACGGGATCCGTGCCGATGGCACCCACCTCTATCCCGCCATGCCCTATACCTCTTATACCAGGTTGAGCGATGCGGACATCAAGGCGCTGTATGCCTACTTTATGCACGGCGTGAAGCCGGTCGATCAGAAAAATACGCTGACCGACCTGCCCTTCCCATTCAACCTGCGCTTTAGCATGGCCGCCTGGAATCTGCTGTTTCTCAAAGACGGCCGATTTGCACCCGATGCGGCCAAAAGCGCGCAATGGAACCGGGGGGCTTATCTGGTCAACGGGCCTGGGCACTGCGACACCTGCCATACCCCGCGCAACCTGCTGATGGCTGAAGACAGCAGTCAGGCTCTTGCGGGTGGCATGGTCGGCAGCTGGTACGCTCCCAATATCACGTCAGACCCGATCAGCGGTATCGGCGGCTGGAGCAACCAGCAACTGGTGCAGTACCTGAAAACCGGTCGGGTGGTCGGCAAAAATCAGGCTGCGGGCGGCATGGCGGAAGCCATCGAAAACAGCCTGCAATATTTTTCCGATGACGATCTGGCGGCTATTGCCGTTTACCTGAAAAGCACCACGCCTGTCAGAGATGCCAAGGATAGCCAGCCGGCCGACAGTTACGGCAAGCCGTTGAACGTTGAGCCTCAGCTGCGCGGGTTGCAGCCTGCCAATGCCAACAACACCGTTACCGACGGCGCAGCGTTATTCAGCGGCAACTGCGCCAGTTGCCACCAACCGGACGGCAGCGGCAGCAAAAACCAGGCTTATCCTTCGCTGTTCAATAATACCGCCACCGGTTCAAGCAATCCGGCCAACCTGATCTCGGCCATACTGTTCGGGGTCGAGCGAAAGGTGGGCGATCAGCACGTGCTGATGCCGAACTTTGGCCCGCTGTCGTACGTCAATCCGTTGAACGACCAGCAGATCGCCGCTATCAGCAATTATGTGCTGCAGCAGTACGGCAATCCCGCAGTGAAGGTCAGCGCTGCGGACGTGACCGTATTGCGCCTGGGTGGCCCGGTGCCACTGCTGGCGATGCTGCAGCCTTATATGGCCCCGGCAATCGGCATTGCGGTGGTGGCGTTGATCTTTATGGCATGGCTGTTGGGGAGAAAACGGCGCTGAATTGATGACTGCAGGCTGGGGAGCTATCCCCGGCTTGCAGGCATTGCCGCATTTCCACAGGGATAGTTCGCAGACCGAATCTGAAAAGAACGGGGGTTATTGCGTTTGATTTTCCACACGGGTAATACCGTGTTTCTTCATCACTTCTTCCATGGTCAGATTGTCATCATCCGGCGTTTCGTCAATCACAACATCTTGCGGGCGGACATAAGGCTTGGTTGCGCGTTTGAACATCCACCACCAAACGAACACCAGAAAGGCACCGGACTTCAGAAAGATCATGGTCCATAACGCTATTTGATACCAGCTCATCTTTATCTCCATGAAAGCGTTAAACGCGAGCGAATGGATCTATTTTAACCCTTGGCTTGATCGGATCAATAGTAAACGGCAGATCCCTCCGGGTTCAGGCCACTGTTATAGGGATTTCTATCATGATCTGCTCTACCTGCCGCTAAAACCTCCTTGAACTGCCTCACAAACCCTGCCCGCAGCCTGATCCTGTTCTTGCCCGCATTTTGTCATAGTGAAAACCATGCAGGTTCCTCTGCACCGGTTTTTTCCTGCAAAAAGAGTGAATTACCCTTTCTCATCGCAATGTTTTTATATAGCTAAAACGTCTAACTAAACCACTTAAAACAGCCTTTTTGACCATAAAAATATAAATTGCCCCGATTTTTCTATATACTCGCGGAGTTTAATTTCTTGGGCAGCCTTTTTGCCCCTCTTTTTATGGAGTTGTTTTAACGGACTATCCCATTCCCTAACGGACTAGCAAGAAGGTATTCTATGAGCCAAAACGACACTGAAATTGTGGCACGTCGTAGCCATATCAATCCTCCGGTATTTTTTATATCTGCCGCTTTAATCATCGTCCTGGTGGCCTTTGCCGCCTTCTATCCTGAGTTAGCCGATCGTAAGTTCAAGGCGCTGCAACAGGGTATTTTCACTAACGCCAGCTGGTTTTACATTCTGGCGGTCGCCCTGATCCTGCTGAGCGTGACCTATCTGGGTTTATCGCGTTACGGCAATATCAAGCTCGGGCCGGATCACGCCCAGCCAGACTTCAGCTATGTTTCCTGGTTTGCCATGCTGTTTTCCGCCGGTATGGGCATTGGTCTGATGTTCTTTGGCGTTGCCGAACCGGTGATGCACTACCTTTCTCCCCCGACCGGGACACCGGAAACAGTGGAAGCGGCTAAACAGGCCATGCGCCTAACCTTCTTCCACTGGGGCCTGCATGCCTGGGCGATTTATGCCATCGTGGCGCTGATCCTGGCGTTCTTCAGCTACCGTCATGGCCTGCCCTTGACGCTGCGTTCCGCGCTTTATCCCATCATCGGCGATCGCATATACGGGCCGATTGGCCACGCAGTCGATATTTTTGCGGTAATAGGTACCGTATTCGGCGTCGCGACCTCCCTGGGCTACGGCGTGTTGCAGGTTAACGCCGGGCTTAATCACCTGTTCGGCTTGCCGATCAATGCAACGGTGCAGGTGGTGCTGATCGTGGTGATCACCGGGCTGGCAACGCTGTCGGTGGTTTCCGGGTTGGATAAGGGCATCCGTATTCTGTCCGAACTGAACCTCGGCCTGGCGGTGCTGCTGCTGGTCCTGGTGGGTACGCTCGGCCCGACCGTGCTGTTGCTGAAATCCTTTGTTGAAAATACCGGCGGCTATCTTTCCGATATCGTCAATAAAACCTTTAACCTTTACGCTTACGAGCCGAAATCCAGCAACTGGCTGGGGGGCTGGACACTGCTGTATTGGGGCTGGTGGCTATCCTGGTCACCGTTCGTCGGCATGTTTATCGCCCGCGTTTCACGCGGACGTACCATCCGTGAATTCGTTACCGGCGTGTTGTTCGTTCCGGCGGGCTTTACGCTACTGTGGATGACCGTTTTCGGCAACAGCGCCATTAATTTGATCATGAACGAAGGGGCGCGCGATCTGGCCAATACGGTGCAAAACGACGTAGCCCTGGCGTTGTTCAACTTCCTGGAGCACTTCCCGTTCTCTAATATTCTGTCGTTTATCGCCATGGCGATGGTCGTGGTGTTCTTCGTCACGTCGGCAGACTCTGGGGCGATGGTGGTTGATACGCTGGCTTCGGGCGGTTCGGATCAAACACCCATATGGCAGCGGATCTTTTGGGCTTCCCTGATGGGTCTGGTGGCGATTGCGTTGTTGATTGCCGGCGGTTTAAGCGCATTGCAAACCGTGACTATTGCCAGCGCCCTGCCGTTTTCGATGATCCTGCTGGTCTCAATCTACGGGTTGTTAAAAGCCTTACGTATCGACGCCTACAAACGCGACAGCCAGATGATGACCACGATTGCGCCGACCGCCGCGCGCAACCCGATCTCATGGCAGCGGCGTTTGCGTAATATTGCCTATTTCCCGAAACGTTCTCAGGTAAAACGCTTTGTCGGTGAAGTGGTTCAACCGGCGATGGCGCTGGTGGAAGCCGAACTGGCCAAGCAAAATACCACCTCCTCGATTGACGATTCGCAAGACGATCGCATCCGTTTCGAAGTCGATTTAGGGGAAGATCTGAACTTTGTCTATGAAGTGCGCCTGCGCGCTTACATTCAACCGGCCTTTGCTCTGGCGGGGTTGAAAGATGAGGAACGCGACGAGGAACATAAATACTATCGCGGTGAGGTTCATCTGAAGGAAGGGGGCCAGGATTACGATGTGATGGGCTGGACGCAAGAACAGATCATTCACGATATTCTCGACCAATACGAGAAGCACCTGCACTTCCTGCATTTGGTGCGTTAGCGGTTGCTTTGCCAGACAAACCGTCCCAGCCGGGGCGGTTTTTTTATGGGTCCACGGCGGCGATTGCCGTTTTTCAAACCCAATAAAAAACCCCGCGCTCAGAGCACGGGGTCATAATTTATGGCGGAGGAGCAGAGATTCGAACTCTGGAACGGTTTCCCGTCGACGGTTTTCAAGACCGTTGCCTTCAGCCACTCGGCCACCCCTCCGCAACGAGGCGAACTATAAACAGAGCTGATCCGCTTGTAAAGCCCAAGGCCGTTCAACCGAACGAAAAACCAGCACCTCACGCTTGAGCGTTGAAGAAACCGCCAACTCCGGCTCAAGGTTGCAGCAATGATAACTAAGGGTAAAGATTGGTAAACAAACTTTAATCAAACGCTTGCGCTGCCTATCATCGTCACTAATTTTGTGATGACCTGACTAAGAGAGATCATTATGGACCGTATTGTCGTCTCATCCTCCTCGCGCGACTCTTTGCTGAGTACGCATAAGGTTCTGCGTAACACCTATTTTCTGCTTTCACTGACGCTGGCCTTCTCGGCGCTCACCGCAACCGCCAGCACCATGCTTGGGCTGCCGGCACCGGGCCTGCTGCTGATGCTGGTCGGCTTCTACGGGCTGATGTTCCTGACCCACAAGCTGGCTAACAGCCCTGCAGGCATCCTGGCGGCATTCGCCCTGACCGGTTTTATGGGTTATGCCCTGGGCCCCATCCTCAGTTCATTTATTAATACCGGAGCCGGCGACCTGATCATGCTGGCGCTGGGAGGCACCGCAGTGGTGTTCTTCTGCTGTTCAGCCTACGTGCTGACCACCCGCAAGGATATGTCGTTCCTGTCCGGAATGATGATGGCCGGTTTTGTAGTACTGCTGGTGGCGGTGATCGCCAATCTGTTCCTGCAGATCCCGGCCCTGCACCTGGCGATTAGCGCACTGTTTATCCTGTTCTCCGCCGGCGCCATCCTGTGGGAAACCAGCAACATTATTCACGGCGGCGAGACTAACTACATTCGCGCCACCGTCAGCCTGTACGTATCGTTGTACAACATGTTCATCAGCCTGTTGAGCATTCTGGGCTTCGCGCGTAGCAACTGATTCGGCGTCTGAGTCATACCCAAAGCCCCGCTCCGGCGGGGCTTTATTTTTTGCGGCGGTAAAAGTTTGCTAAACTGGCGGCCGTTCTGAATTACCCGTTACCGAGGCAGTATGTTGGAGTATCAAGGTCAGGTTATTGAAACTGACGCACAGGGTTACCTGAAAAACAGCGCCGACTGGCACGAGGCCCTGGCGCCGCTGCTGGCCGAGCAGGAAGAAATCACACTAACCGAAGCGCATTGGGAAGTGGTGCGCTTCGTGCGCAGCTTTTACCTGGAATTTAATACCTCACCGGCGATCCGCATGCTGGTCAAAGCTATGGCGCAGAAGTACGGAGAGGAGAAAGGCAACAGCCGCTACCTCTATCGCCTGTTCCCCAAAGGCCCGGCCAAACAGGCAACAAAAATCGCCGGTTTGCCGAAGCCGGTAAAATGCATCTGAGACGCTAATAGCGAATGCTGAAGCCTTGATAATCTGCCGTACCGCGCGGTTCCACCAGCACGCGATCGACACGTGCGCTACGCGGACCGCCGCTTTTCAGCCATTCGACCAACTTATCCACCTGCGGTTGCTCGCCGCAGGCCACCACCTCGACGCTGCCGTCATCAAGATTGCGCGCATATCCGCTTAACCCCAACGCCGTCGCCTGATGCTGGGTGTTGTAGCGAAACCCTACCCCTTGCACCACGCCATAGACATACGCAGCAATACAAACTTGTGTCATAATCGGCCCCTTATCGAATTTCGTTTATGGCATTTTCTGTGCGTTTGCACGGCAATGTCACTCTTTTTACCTAGCTGGCAGCATTCTTAATTATGACCGTACGCCTGTTTCTCGCCAAAAGAAGTGAGAAATGGATAAAAAATATTAATAATCAATATATTAATTAAAAACCAGCACAAATAACACACTACATTACACTGCAAAAAACTACGTTTTCGGTCACTATTAAACAATAACTTACGCTCAATAGTGACCTGCCAAATCTTATTTACACGCTTCATTTGCCGCCAATAACTCACGCTCATAGCCGATACGCTGATGACGTTCAGCTCGCAGTGCCCGCATCTGTATATCGATTGGTGAGCCTATCGGCAACTGCTCAACAGTGAATGCCGGGCGAGCAACGTCAGCGGTTCTGCATGGTACGGCGACCGGAACTTTCACCTCGACATAGGGCGGCGCCGGCGGCGAACCGGCACAACCGGACAGCGCCAGTACGCAAACCGCGATCAGCTTTTTCATTGTGCTCGCTCCCGGCGTAGTTCTTCGTCAAAAGCAGCGGATGCCGCCGCGCATACTTCGCCAGTGGTGCGCTCGGACAAAACAGCATTAGCTTTGCTGTAATCGCCCTGCGCTTCCCTGTGAGCTTTTTCCTGGTCTGATTTGGCCTTTGCTTCACGCGCAGCATCAGCGCTACGCAGAGCCTCAATGCCAGCATTCTGACTGGTGATTGTCGCAGCCTGCTGGCGGCCAGTATCCCTGCACTGCGTCAGCGCCTCGTTGAGTCGGTCTATTGTTGGTTGATAGTGTCGACCTGCCAACCATGCGCCAGCGCCAACAACTGCCGCCAGCGCAAGCAGGATCACCACAGCCGACGTTATTTTGCCAGGCATAGAGAGCGCTCCTTATCACGGCGGGTTACCAGGCCGTTAAGCTTCACGCCGCTAGCGTACACCCATCGAGGAAACTGATCGCATGCGGCTTCCTCCTGCCCCTTCCGGAATAACTGGAACATGGTTGATTTCTGCATCGCTGGGCAGCCAACGTTAAACGTGATGCTCACCGCTGCATCAAAAGCCCCCTGCCGCAACGTGTCGCCTGCCGCGTTGCGGGTAACACACCGCTCAGCCGCGATGATATTTTTTTCCCAGTCCGCGGCGATCTGCTGATCTGTCTTGCGCACGCCTTGTTTAACGCCGTGCGTGTTACCGACTCCATCAGTCCACACATCAGCAGGGCATTTGTATGGATCTCGGCGGCAACCCTCGGCATTACTGATTATCTCCAGTCCAGCGCGACTTGTCTTAACTTCGCCGTTCGACAACACCAGGCCGATAATAACCATCACGGAACAAACGGCACCTGCAGCGCCTGTTTTATTCAGCTTGCCCATAATCACCCTCCGCTCTCTCTTTACGGCGGTCTTTAATTTTGAAATAAAGATTGGTGAGATAGGTAAGCAACCCAAAGAATACACTCGCCAGAACACCAATGGCAGCCCATTGGCTAGGGCTTACCTTGTCTAGAAGTTGCAACAACCAATAGCCTCCGCTTAATGTAGATGTGGTGTACGAGGCTCCGGCAGCTACATCTGATATATTAATCATTCTCATTCCCTACCCCTATCCCTACTGAGTATTCAGGAACGCGCCACCCCATAGAGAACAAGGCAAACTGCTGCGACTCATCCACTTCAACATATTCCGCTTCTGAACCATCCTCTTGGTATTTAACGCCGTGCATATATAGTCTTACTTTCTTTTCTTCACTCACAATAAACCCCCATTTCAACTCGTTATTGTGTGAGACACTTTATCTGGGTAATTAACAACGCCTGCCTTGTCGGCAGCAGCCAATCGCCATGTCAATCCGGTGTACCCCTCCAGTGTTAATTTTCCTGATATTGTAGGATGTCCAGATGTAGGGCCGCTTATTGTCAGCGAGCCCCAAAAATGACTGGCGGTCCCGTCACCAAGAACTTTAACCGGAGGTGCGTCGCCCTGTTTATTTCGTAGCAAGATGTCGCCAAGCGATGGAACGGCCCCATCACGAACTTCGAATGCAGTTCCAAAACAACGTTCCTCAACTATATTGTCTACTCGCGCATTGGCCGAGAACCTAACCCATGTATTGATGGATGCCGAAGTGGTCGCTACCAGATTTAAATCTTTTACACGGCACGCTCGTGCAAACTCTACGCTGTAGCCGCCCTGCTGATTGTTCATCTGCGCAACATGAAATCCGTCAAAAACAATCCCTGCGGTATTGAGGTAAATATCATTATTAATGCTGCTTTCGCCGTGAAGATAAATTGATCCAACTGATCCACGTGTTATTGCTGATGAACTGGAGTCAGTGGCAGAGCACAAAACAGAACCGGCGATCGCCATTTTGCTACGCACTGACATACCTTCTACGCGGAAGTTTTCGCAACCTGCGTTAAAACCAATACCTGAATACACGTCTTTAACGTTAATAAAACCAATATAGGAATCCTTAACGTTCAACCAAACCGCTGCACCACTAAGCGCAGCATTAAAGTTTCCAGTCCAATGGCTTCCCATATTCATGACGCCGCCAACAGTTAACAAATCGCCGTTAAGGCTGAGGGCACCAGCGCCATAGAATCCACCAGACACGTTAAGAATCACGCCATCACCGCCAGGTGTAGTATCTGCACCGACTGAAACGGGCACACCGCGCGGCTCGCCAAGGCCACCTTCGGCTTTTTTCGCTATTTCATCAGCGTTCTGAGCTGTAACACAACCGGCGTATTCATAGGTGACGCCGTCAACATAGAATTTACGGCATTTGATTATCACCACGTCACCAGTGCACCAACCAGCTCTGATATTAAAGGCGTAATTATACCCAGTCACTCCGTCGATAGGGTCGCTATAAAGTGACACGACATTATTGCGCAGGTCATCGCCATAAATATCACGCAATAGGGTGCGGCCATACCCTCGGACCACTGCGTTGAGTCCGAATCCGTTAATACGCTCAGCTCGCCCGTAAGCATACGTCCAAGCGATAGCTTTATTAACAACCGCCCAGACACTATCCTTATTTGCATACCCACGGACTGTTAAATCAAAAAGATTCCAACCATACTTTATTACTCTGGTAGTGGAGTTTGTTGCGTCTGTATACTGGTGGAATGGCTCGTAAGGTCCCGTGGTGATAATCTTCGCACCATTACCAAAAATATTTCTACGCTCACCAGTAATATAACCAGCTATAAAAGGTAAAACTGATGGTGCCGAAATCAAGTAAGTAGCACCCGGGGTCAGAGCCAAGTCTTTTCCAGTTGCAGCGGCTTTTGTGAAAGCCAGTGAATCATCGTTAATACCGTTAGCGAACGCGCCATGTGATTCTGGCCGAACCGTATTAATTACATCACCTACCGTACCGCCTTGCGGAAGACCAACAAGGTCAGCGCCTAATCCATCTTCATTTGCCGCCAGCTTTAACGCCAGATCGGCAGTATCTGTCATTGAAAAAATAGGGACCGGTCGGCCTATATTGTTCCAACCAAACAATGAGTTCCGTCGCCCGGTTACTGGGTATATTTCATCAACGTAACTTTCAGGCACTCTTAAAACACGATGTAATTGGCCAGCAGTATGAGATTCAACGAAAACCTTTGTCGCTGCGTCCTGTGCATCGACAGGGTTACCTAAGTTACTAATGCGGTAGCCTTTTGCATTAAATGGCCCGCCAAGTAACGGGCGAGTAAGCGCCAAGCCCAGATAGATAAATGCCTGCTGCATCGCCATCCAAAGCCTGTCAAAATCCTTGTTAACGGTATCAGCAAGCAGATCCCCGTTGTCCTGATAATCAGTCAGGCGGTAAGTTGGGATCACACGCTCAAGCATGACAGTCACGCCATTGGCTGGCGGCGTCAGGAAAGTGATATCTCCGCCGTCAACATTGCCAACGCCCGAGATCGTATAACCCGATGAAATAACGGCGCCATTAATCGACACCGCAATATCACCGGGATTCAGCAGATAAAACTCGTAAGGGAAAACGGTTGTCAGGCCGTTGGCGGTGTAAATGTTGTATGGGGTCTGGTTGGGTACCGACATAAGGCAGCCTCGGTTTTAATAATCCACTGCGACCTCATGATCGCCATCGTATGGCTGCCAATCTTCCCGCCCCTGTGCGGTCGGTTTCCCGACCAATTTACCGATGCGTACCGGTGTTTCCCCTATAGCCCCCGCCCCCGAGTCTATGAAATCATCCGGCTGGTTGGTCAGTGCCGGGTTAAAATCGCGCATCTGGCCATACGCTGGACCGTCGAGCACATCGCTGTGCGCCCAAAGGAACCGGGACGACAGCGGCGCTTCGAAAGCATCGAGGATGCGCTTTTGCTTATTAGTGACGGTGAACTCTTCCCGCACACCACATCCGGTCCCTTTTAACGCCTGGCGCAACAATTTACCGGCGAAACTGCCCGGGCCATTGACCTCGACCACAACCTGCGGGATTTGGAACTTCACCACCAGTTCGCGGATCTGCACCACCTGGCCACCTATGATTTTGTCTTTATCGTCGAATTCAGCCAGGTCGCCGGTCAGCTCCTGGCATATGTGCCAATAGAGGTGCCCGCGTGAATCAGTGAGCATCAACGAAAACGCGCTGGCATCGGCCTTTGCTTTGCCCGTGGCCACATCCCACCAGGCGACAGCGCCGACAATCTGCTGATTACCCAGCCACATTGAAGCGGTACGGTTGGCATAGCGGATTTCTGGATGCACGTTGTATTCGCGCATGCGGTCAGGATCGAGCCGTGATTCACCGATTGGTTTACTGTGCAGCTGGTACTGGCTATCCCATTCGTTGATTGTGCGCGTTTCCTGCCGGCGCTTTTCCATCTCTGCTGGCGTGAATCGTTCAGCCCAGGCGCATTCTGCATAACTGTCAACTGTTGTACCCGGCGGCTCAGCAAACGCTATGCCTCCCTCCGTTAGTTGGTAATCAATTCCCTCGACGAGAAGGCGTGCACCGATGTGGATCCCAACAAAAACGTATTCAGGCTGGAACGGCAACGTGTAACTGCGCGCCGTGGCCTTTTTCTCCTCGATGCGGAATTCTTTCTCAAATAGCTTGATGGTGAGGCAGTCGGCGCCCATAGCTTCAACCTCGTCGTAAAGGCTGTCGTGGGTGTGCGGGGTACCGATAAAGAGTTTCCGGCCGCCCGGCACAAGGATGTGAGTTTGCTCCCCCAGGCGATAGCGCAGCTTTTCGCGCGCCTCCGGCGTCTGGATGTTTCGCGGGACTTCAACGTCATCGTTTTGGCATTCGTCAGCGCGGGCTGATGTGACGTTAGAGAGGATGCCTTTTGCGTACATGCTGCCGTTTCGCATATCCAGCGAGCCATTAACCCACCATTGCTCTACGGTGCCCTGGCCATCTGGTAACATGCCTTTGGTCAGCGGGTGATTGCGGAGTACGTTCTGCGTGTCGCGGCTGGTTTTGTATGCGGTGCCGTCGGCCTCTGACTGGTGGAGAATTCGATACTGCCGATCCCGGTAATACCGCCAGGCGTTATAAACTGCCAGAATGGTCGATTTCCCGAAACCACGGAAACAGCGGAGCACCGCAAGATCCTCACGGTGCTCCAGCCAATGGCAGGCGCGATAATGGCAGTCGGGAACATCCCACCCCATCCGCTCCGCCCACATGATGAAAAAGGCGACAAAAGAAATCATTTTTTCCGCTGCTGGATGCGGTCGAGAACTTCCTGCGCCGCGCGCTCAGCGGCGGATACCTGCTGCCCAAGGAGGAACGCCTCGTCGTCTGGAACGTCGTCTTTTGGTGTACCGCCACGCGTATGCATACCGATTAGGGAATGTACTTTCACCAACAACGTGAGCGATGCCGCCGCGTTCTTCTTGCACCAGTAGCGATCGCCGCGCTCCTGCTTGGTGTGTTTGTTGACAGGTTTGTCCGCGCCCGGCCAGGTGTCCGGATCTGCTTCCTCGAGCACGACGTCGGTTAACTTGTCGCTCAGCGCGGTTAGACGGGTTTTATAATCGTTGTGCATAAAAAAGCCCTATGGTTGACATAGGGCTATGATGTGGCGGGTGGTTGGTCGGTTTCCTGACCTTATTGTTCCCCCTTAGTTTTTCCTACTTTCTGAGGTTTACTCTCTTTCTGATTTCTTTCTTCACTTTCTGTTTTTACAATCTCATCCAGTTGCTGGGAAAATATTTCGCTAGTCTGACCTGAGTTTCCTTTGAATCTATAAACTCGGCGCGTAACACGATGAGCCTCTCCCGAAACCCCAAGCGTTAGTGCATTAGGGCCATCAATACCGAGCCCAGCCCTTCCCTTACCAACACTCTCATAAAATTCTTCAATTTCAACTTCCAAGGCATTATTTATCCTATTTGCGATGGCAAGTTCTTGTGATACTTTTGCTTGGTGTTTTGCAAATTCCATTTGCATTTCTTGTTTGCGCAGTTCTAAGGCGAACTCTTCTATATTTTTTCCTTTTGATGATTTCACTACTTCACCTGATGCCTCAACAGCATCGTAAATAATCGCTCCCATTGGGAATGATGATGCCGCTAATTTTTTGAGAATTTCTAAAGCCACACTACTTGTTAAATCCAAACTTGCCATGCGAACTCCTAAAAAAACAAAAAAAATCTAGACAAAATTTAAACACTTCATTCTAAAAACCCAGCATGATATATTGGACGAAAGTTCCCCGCCCTTACCATATTAATTTAATAACCTCTTGCATTTCTGTTGTACTCTTCAACAACGCTGTTAACCTTTCGAATCGCTTCTTGCTTTTTTTCATTGATCCGCTCGATATCATTGTCAGCATCAGAAATATATTCCTTTGCCTTTCGCACATAATCCTCAACTTCCTGCTTATAGTTATCCCATGCATACTTGTCATTACCATATGGGGCAGATGGAGGAAAACCGTTAAATTCAGGGTAACCAGAGTAACCAAGATTTGATCCCCCATATACAGATGCATGCACTCCAGGGGATGCTTGTAAAATACATACCACAGCCAAGGAGCTAATCAACAAGCGAAGATTCATTTATTCTCCAGAGATATTATTAACTTTCTAATAATTGCTAGTGCCTAAGTAACCAGCTAGTGCACTACCAGCCAGCACAACAACTACGGCAAACTCACCTTCATCGAAAACTTCTTTCTTATACAGCCACCACATGAGCACGAAAAATAGAACCACACCGATTATGAGACGCATGATTGATCATCCTATTGAGGAAGTCGATCCTGAGGTCGCCACCAGTAAGTTTGATTAAACTCTTTTTTAGAGCGTTTTTCCATTCGACGCAAATAGCCAGGTGAGAAATACTCTTGCATTTGGTTAAATATCATATGATCCAAAACGGCTTTTGTGTACCACAGATTTTGCCCGGGTATCAGCACCTTCACAAATTTTACGGTATCACCGCCCGTCTGTTCTGGCTTTCCCTCGACAGCATTAAGCGGGACGCCCTGCGCCAGCTTGATGGCATCATCAACCAAACCTGCCACCGGCCCTAGCATTGAGGCCAGGGCGCCGGAACCATAGCGAGTATGATCAGACAGCAGGAAATCCCCATACAACCCCAAGCCACCGCCCTTGAGTAGTGCGTTAAGCCAGAACTGCGGTGCCTTTTCTCCAAAGGCTTCACGGGGGTTCTTACCTGAAATCAGATCACTGATTTGCTGCGACATTGCACCTAATACTGTCGTGCTGGCCAAAAACGTCGCAAGATAAGCTGCGCGACCACCAACAGATGGCATGCCCATAGCACGCGACCAATGCCGCGTCATCACTGAGATTGGGAAGGATTTAAACAGAAACAGACTGCGCCATAACTCGCCTGAAACCGTACCCCGTTGCATGCCCGCACCAGCGATCATGCGCTCGCGCGCGCCGGGCGAGATCACCGCCATATCAACTTCTTCCGAAACCGTGGCGAGCAGCTTGCGCATGGCCTCAAATTTCATGCGCTCAGGGTTGCCAAATGCCTCGAGTTTTTCGTTTGGAATGCGCATGATGCTTTCCGGGGTGAGCATGGTTGCATTGCCGTTTCCCCAATCCTCTTGTTCGGCCAGGCGCCAGATGCTCCAGTCGCGATCAGTAATCCCTTTGCTCTTGAGGATCCGTCCATCATCGGCAGCGATTTTTCCAATACTGCCATGTTGGCGCACCAAGTTTCCCATGCCGCCCATCATTGTGACGCCATACGCACGTTTATGGGCATCAGACCAGGCGGACAAACCACTGGCACGCATGACCGCATTGGCAGTCCAACGCGACGCCGACGGCCCCATATTGTCTGTTGCCCAACGGTTCACGCTGCCGATCAAGGTTTCCATCGACAGGCCGGCGCTGCGGGCGAGCCGCAGCTCTTCCTTGTTCGCCGGGTTCATGGCGGCCAGCTGATTACGCAGCAGTTGCGCCATAGGGAGATTATTCACTTTGGCGGTGAGATACATCGTACCGTTATCTGAAAGCGAAGAGATCAGAGCCGAACCAAGCCGCGTGGCAACAAGCCAGTTGCGTACGTTATCCGACCAGCGAGCGATATGCGGATTAGCGATCGGCTGCGTTTTCCCTGCGACAAAGTTGTAAAGGCTCTCGGTGCTGTTCCGCAGACGGTTAATGCGCCCTGACCGCTGCGGATTTGCTTTTGCTGTTTCGCTGGTTAGCTGATCCAGCAGCGACCGAAATACGTGATCAGGATTGGGTCCGTAAGTTTCCACCAGCGCAATATCTTTGCTAACGCCATCGATGTGATTTACCAAAATATCCCACATCGATTTCTCACCAAAGCGTTGCTGGTAATCGAGATATGCCTCAGCGTCACGGAAGTGGATCTGACGTTCAGCACTGCCGCGATTCGCTCTGGTGCCGGATACACGCAGTCCGCTATCGCCCAATTTGTTCATTCCTCCAGTGGCGATACTCTCGTAGGCGCTGCCAAGAAACTCGGCGATCTCCGCGTCATTCATCATCTCGCCGTTTTCTTTCACGTACTTGTTGCGGTCAAGTTTCCCGACAACAAAGCCTACCCATTCATCCCGTGACGCCTTACCCACCTTATCCATAGAGTGATGTTGCGGCAGCCCCCAATCCTCCAGGAATCCCACATCGCCACCAGCATCGTTGAATCGCTGACGCAGCGATTCGGCAACGCGGCGCCACGCCCCGGCGCCGCTTTTCGCACGCTGGTTCCCTGTATCCTGACCACGCATCTCGTAGACCAAGTCACGCACACCCTTGTTATCTTCGAACAGCTGGAAGAAGCGCGGATCGATAGCCTCGAAAAGTTCCTCCAGCTGGCTCAGTGCATAGTCACGGGTTGCCTTGGTTCTCGACTCGACAGGGAGAAAATTAGACTTTCCGTCAGCGTGAAACGCTATGGTACGGTTAAGCGCCTCAAGCTTTCCGTCTTTGCCCTGATAACTGTTGATATGGTTATCAAGGCGCTGGCGCGCGGCAATAGTTAAAGCAACGCGCCGCTTTTTCAGCGAAGCTTCGCTCTGCAGTTCATCGGCAGCCATCTGTCCAGCGCGCTGCATGCGCTCCGATTCGCTGAGGTTGCGCCATGAAGCCGGGTCGTTACGTGCCAGATTACGCATGTTTTTTTTAATACGGTCTTCAATACCTTTAATTTCAGCAGCATTAAGCGGGCGTTTCGACGCGGCCGTAATAGCCTGTATACATTCGTCTCTCATTTTAAATTATCTCCTCAGGAAGCAGCTAACTGCCACTTCAAACAAGCCGGCGTCATGTTGGGCAGTTTCTAAATCTCGGTTTGCCTCATCAAGCAAGTCGGAGGCTTTCACCACTGTGGTGGTATCGTCAGCGTTTACGACGTGCACCTGTAGGTCGGGGTTCTCGATGACAGCGCGTTCAGCAGTTCGAATGTCAGTTTCATCACGTATAGACTCATCTTCCCCCCGAATCATTTTCTCAGACGAAACAAACTCATCTTGTTGGATATGTTCACGCGATCTTGGCTTTGGCGTTGAGAAAAGGGAAAGTCCTTGGGCTTCGGTTTGTTCCATCTCCTGACGCTGGCGCTCAAGGATTGATCGCGCGTCATAGGAGCGCCCACCTGGTGAGCTATCAGCAAGCCTGGCTTGTCGGGTCGTAATGTCTGAGCGTAGCGACTCAATTTCTCGGGTAAGACGTTGTACTTCACCCTGCAGCTCTTTTCGCGCTTGTGCCAACTTGCGGCCGCTACCTATCAATGATTCATCTTGTAAACGCTGTAGCTCGCCCTCTGCTTTGGTAGCACGATATGAGAGATCGTTTATTTCTCTGGATAATGCTTGCCGTTCACCGCGGGGAATAACCTGTGCGGCAAGTTCGGAAAGTTCGGAAAGTTCAACAGTTTCCCGGGTGCGGGCGGTTACGCCTTCATCGGCAAGTCCCAAGGCTTCACGAACTGAAAGTGATGCCATGTTCACCCTTGGCGCTTTCTGCAAGAACTGCGCTTCACTCAAAACCGAACCTACGTCAACCGATCGCCCAGCAAGCAGATCAGACATGGCCTTATTCATTGCACTGGCGTGAGCATTGCGGGATAGGACGTTTACGGGGACGCCTGGAGCTGCCGTCACTTCGTAATTTAGATGTGAGCCGGCTGTCAGCGCTGCGTCAATTTCAGTTGGTTCAGCATTACGCACAGCCGCGTTTTCTCCACGGCTATTGATGAATCGCCCAAGGCCTCCGAAAGCTATCCCGAGCACCGCGTCGACCGCCAGTGCCTGATTGTCGAAAACATCGTACTGTCGCGCCATATCCTCATAGCCACCACGCCGCAGGATCTCCGCCGATAAACCGCGCTGCGCCATTCCCATAGCAACGTTGGTACCCGCTGAATAGAATAAATCAGGCGCTGCGCGTGCTACCGCTCCGGCAGCGATTCCCACCGCAGACCCGCCGCGTGATAACGCTGCCCCCATACCT
>Ga0206941_10165_pt1 | contig 19226 bp, 14 predicted proteins | sample Alteio_BWOrgHeat_9_FD_153251 | JGI IMG/M metagenome (GOLD analysis project Ga0206941, IMG submission 153251) | Enriched cells from forest soil in Barre Woods Harvard Forest LTER site, Petersham, Massachusetts, United States -... | ecosystem: Environmental > Terrestrial > Soil > Temperate forest >...
ACCCGGGCAAAAATTTTAGACGCTACTTGAATCTCTTCACTTTTGTTGGAGGCTGGGGTCGGAATCGAACCGGCGTCCACGGCTTTGCAGGCCGCTGCATAACCCCTCTGCCACCCAGCCTTATGCGACGCGCATCATCGCATACTTTTTTTGGTAGATCAAAAATAAAAAATCTACATGGCTAAAAGCCATTTCCAGACAGGGAAAACATGAATCAGGTAGGAAATACCATTTACGCTGTATTCAAATTGATCGGTTTCATTGAGTGTCAATATGAGACCCTCTTGTAATTGGTATACCTGCATTGCTTCTACCAGTCCCTCAATTTCTCTCTGTCGTGTGTCTGGTTCAACCAGTGAAAGCGTCACTTGTATCGCTTGAGTAATTTCTATTTCTTTTTTGATAAGGAAGTCACACTCTTTTTTATCCCGATGAAAATACACATCATTGTTTGATCGCTTTAAAGCACGGTAAACAAGCGTTTCCAATATTCGTCCTTTGTCTTCAGAAAAACGAAATGACACAGCGTTAGCAAGCCCTGTGTCTACCATATAGATTTTTTTATCATGGCTATATTGTTTTTTTAGCGCATAATCGAATTTTGATAACTCATCAAAGAGAAAAACCTCTTTCATATATTCAACATAATCATTGACGGTATTGGCATGTAAATTCAATGCTTTTGCAATATTTCTGTAACTAAAAAGCTTCGCAGAATTTGTGGCTAAATAAATCGCAAGGTCTTTCAGTTTTGTTGTATTGACGTCTCTTCTGGTTGCAATATCTTTATAAAGAAAATCTTCAAAATAATTGATGAGTAATTCACGTTGGTAGATTTCTCGTAATGCAATGGCGGGAAATCCACCTAAATTTAAATACTGTTGAAAGTGTTGTTTAATATCGATTTCACGTTGATGTGATAGTGGAAATTTTTCTAATGAAACTTGTTTAAATCCTAAATATTCTTTAAACGAAAGTGGAGCAATAGAAATTTTAAGATTACGGCCCGTCAACAATTCTGCATACTCTTTGCTGACAAAAGAAGAATTAGATCCTGTTATCCAGATTTGTTGAAACACATGGAGATCATAAGATTTACGTACAAAGGGTACCCATTCGTTACATAATTGAATTTCATCGACTAATAGATACTCAACGGGTTTGTATTCCAGATAAGCGTAGTAAATTTCAGAAAGAGGATATTTTCTTAATACCTCGTCTTCGAAATTGATATAAAGCAGTTTTTTGTTCTCTTTTAATGCGTGTTGGACGATTTGGTACAGCAAGGTGCTTTTGCCAGAACGTCGAACGCCTTCCAGTATTTTTATTTCTGGAATTTTTAAATAAGAGATCACGTCGTAATCTCGTTTAATGCCTATTAATTGTTTTGGGAAGTCGCCTTCTAGCCACGGATTCCATTGAATCAGGGCTTTGATGATTTCGTCGTTCATAAAGAGTCGTCCTTGTTGTGACAAGTTTGATGATTTTGCTATAGTTCAATGTAGCATAATTTCAATTTTTGACACAATGGAACGTATCACTAGATTGGTGGGCACGCACAAAACGCTTTGCCCACCCTACATTTTCAAATATGCCAAAAACGCCTGCGCATCCATTTCCCCCACGCGAGTTAAATGGGTTAACTGCTGTCCCTTCGCGTCAAACATCAAAAACGTCGGCGGGGCGATTACCTGAAAATGCTGCATCAGTTGTTTATCAATCGCATCGTTTGCTGTCACATCTGCTTTCAATACCACAAAATTATTTAACTCAGCTAATACAGCAGGGTCTTTAAACACAGTATTTTCCATCACATGGCAACTCACACACCAATCTGCATAAAAATCTAACAGCACAGATTTGTTTTGTGTTGAAGCAACACTAAGCGCGTTTTGCACATCCACCAAACTTTTAACCGGCATAAACAAAGCTTTTTCTTGTACTGCTGTAGCAGTATGAAAGTTCAAGGGTCGCAAGGGATTGTTATTTCCCTGTGCGGCACCGACTGCCAATAAAAATCCATAAATTAATAACACTACCCCAAAACCTTTTCGCAATTTTCCCCAGCCATTTGCAGGTGTTACAGATAAAGCACCCAAATACACCGCGCAGATCACACATAAAATACTCCACAACATTAATGATAAAGCGGCGGGTATGACGCGATCTAACATCCATATCGCCATCGCTAAAAATAACACACCAAATAAATACTCCAGTGTTTGCATCCACTTGCCTGCTTTAGGTAATAATTTACCGCCTGCTAATCCCAGTGCTAACAAGGGTGCGCCCATGCCTAATCCCATGGCAAATAATGCTGAACCGCCGATCAATGCATCGCCCGTTTGGCTGATGTATCCCAATACGCCAACAAGCGCAGGTGTCACACAAGGCGAGACAATCAGTGTGGCCAAACATCCCATGATAGCGACACCTAAATAATGTCCGCTTTTTTGATGACGACTGAGTTGCATGAGTCGTTTTTCAAAACGCTCAGGTAATTTCAACGCATATAAGCCGAAAAAAGATAAAGCCAGTAATACAAATAACAAACTGAATAGCGCAATCACCCAGGGTTGTTGAAAAGCTGATTGGATATTGCCGCCTAGCCAGCCGACTAACATCCCGGCAACAGCGTATGTCAATGCCATGCTCAAGACATACACCAGCGATAATCTAAATGCTTTGCCACGTAGCACTGTTTTTTGGTGTCCCATGATAATGCCTGACAAAATAGGGAGCATCGGTAGTACGCAGGGGGTGAGTGAGAGCAATAATCCAAACCCTAAAAAAGCCAATAGCAAACTGAAAAAGTGTTTGCTAGCCAGTGCATCGAGAAAAGGTTGTTCTTGTGTGTTAGCTGTTTGTGTCGTTGCAGATGTTGCCATTGTGGCAGGTATTTCTGGTTCAATAATCGCAACTGTATTTTGAGTGAAATCAATATTGAGCTGGCGTGTGGTAGGTGGGTAGCAATAACCGGTTTCTGTGCAGCCCTGATAGCTGATTTGTAATTGTGTCTCTTGCGGATCTGCGTTTGCGATGGGAACAGGTAGCGTGAGCTCATTGGGATACACCTCGTAATTGCCGAGTAACGCATCATGTTTAGGTTGGCCAGCCGGATATAAAATAGCGCCTGTGGATGCCTCGGCGGGTTTTATCACCTTGAATTTAAAACGATCGCGGTAGAGATAATGCTCTGGCGCCATTTTCCATTGCAATACAACTGTGTCGCCGCTGAAGAGTTTTGCGGACAGCGCAAAGGCTTGATCGACGGGGAGAGGTTTGGGCTGTGTGTCTGCTGCGAAGGTGTTGATGCAGAACAACAAAGAGATCAGGCAGAGGAGTTTTTTCATAGGTTTAGTTGAAAAGAGCTGGTGAGGTGTTAAGGCATTTGGGGATTGTAAAGCAAAAAACAAAATTTTTGGAAGTATTCTTTTTTCGTGTATTTTGCACGCACTCAACGGAAGTCATATGTCTCTTTATTTAGACCCCAAAGCGGATGTTGTGTCAAAACGACAAAAATTGAAAAATGGCACCCTACAGGTGCCATTGTAATATACCTTTGACCTACCACCGCCCGGGAGAAAAACCTGAGGGCGCTTGTTTGGGTGTAGCGGCAGGCGCAGGTTGTGATCCACCGTAAACAACGTCAGTTCCCCATGCTTGTGCCCTAGGAGGAAGGAATGATCCTCCGAAAGAGGCGTGAGGAAAAGAAGTGGTAGCTCGTGTATCTAAAGAGCCTTGTATTCCAAAGAACCCATCTGCGCTTCTTGGAACTCCAAGGCGAGCATAAAATTGTTCTCGCTCTCGCTCTCGCTCTCGCTCTCGTTCTTGCTTTCGCTTTCGCTCTTCTTTCTGCTTCTGCTCCTGCTTCAATTTAATTAAAAATTCATGCGCTGAACGTATCGTTATTTTTAATGCGTGAAGATCCTGTTTTTCCTCAGCATTCTTTTTTTGCTCAAGAAGAAACTTTGTCATCTCAGCTCCATCTGCACCGAAATGATTTATTTCACTAAGCGCCTTTTCAAAATATTTTAAGTGAGCATTCATCATTTGCTTAGCCCTGTCTCCACCTGTTGCATCACCACCACGAAAGACTTGGTTTTGAGAAGCGACAGGTACATCTATGCATGCATCTTGCGCTGGTGACACTAAGATAGATTTGATTTTTTCACGATGAGTAGTGAATTGCTCACATATGTTTGGCCAACCATCGGTGAGATCTCTTGTTGAAGCTTGAAGATTAGTGCATGGATCTTTTACGCTATTTTTTAACCAATGTTTGATTACTTCTTCTTCATACAATTTGCTATTTAATACCACCGGATGCTCCATTTTCTCTAAGTTAATACAGCAACGTAAGGCATGTTCTGGATTTTCCAAAAAAGCTATTCCTTCTGGGGTAGTAGTTAATTCCAGATATAATGCTTGTGCTAATTTTTTTGTTATGGATTGTGCAGGATTGGTTTTAAAAGAAGCCACTAATGTTCTCATTTCCTCCTCAGAGGGTAACCCTGAAGAAATAGTGACGGCTCTTTCTGCTGCAGACAGAGCAGCAAGAGGCACAGGAACATCCACCAAACCGGATGGAATATCCTCCTCTCCAAAAGCTTGAGGAATAGTCGGAAGTGCTCTAGGAAGCCGGGATACTACGGGAACAGCCGGAAGTGCTCTAGGAAGCTGGGATACTACGGGAACAGCCGGAAGTGCTCTAGGAACTCGGGGAGGTTCACGCCATGCGCTCATTGCATGTCGAAATTCGCCAAAGGTAGCTCCTTGCGCATCAAGCACTTGCTCTAGTGTTTGAATGACAGTTTGTACTAGTACAAAATTCCCTATATTTTGAGGCGTAACCGACGCTGCTGATAAAGCTCGCCTGAATTGACGATTTTCGTCGCTTTCCAATGTGATTCTGAAATCTAGGGCTTTTTCATAAAACATCTCATCTAAATTGGCCTGGCGAAGTTCATCGTAAAACTGCTTAAAGGCACGGATTCTTTCTTTATTATCTGCTTCCCTATAAATACCGCGAGATAAGCGCGCAACAACTGTACCAGTCGCTGCACTGCGCAAGGGTGCTTGGCAATATTCTGTCACAGTATTATTAAGTGCTTCGCCTGATTTTTTTACCAATAAAGCAGCATTTCTTGCGTTGTATTGCGCGAGCTCAGCGGGTACAGCTTTTAATTTTTCAATACATGCATCATGTTGCTGGCGAGTTATTTGAGCACGATGCAAGAGAGGAAGAATTCGTTGAGCAGGAGAAGGTTCAATATCCCCACTTCCTTCAAGTGAGCGAGAACAGATTTCTCCTAATTCTTTATGTAATTCTGCATCAGCGGCAACAACCTCCTCTTTCATTTCTTTTAAGGTGGCGGCTTCATCTAAAAAATCACCAATTTTTTGAATAAAGCGATCTTCAACTTGAACCGATAGGAGACGTGAAAATCCCTGCATAGCAGGCAAATTCTTTACACGCTCATAAACAGTATGTCCCTCATGCGTCGTTTTCAATACAGGAATTAAGATAGAAGACAATATATTTGAAGGAGGAAAATTAGCAGCAGGCTCTTCAGAGCTACCCGTGCTAGGAAGTGCTTTTTCCCATAGCTTTTGCGCTTCATCTGGTGAAAATCTGCTGTTTAAAAAAGCGCGGAAACTATTTTGATGTTCTCCACACACGCGCGCAAACTCCGCCCAAAGATCTACTAAGGATACAGGTGGTGCACGGTGATGAATAGCGCAGGGTTTTAATTCTCCATCCACAATAGGACCAACTGCATTTTCTTTACCGTTTTCCAGGATGGCGCAAGAAATAAAAGGCGCTTTATCCATCACAAACAACTCTAGATATTGGCTATGCTTATTATCAGGATAAGGAGGATGATAGGGATAACGTGTTCTATATATTTCTGTGGTTGTGTCTTCACTTTCATGAGTACTCAAACCAGGCGTGGCAAATACACGCACTTCTGCTTCCAGAGCCTTTCCTCCCTCTTCTTCAGGAGATAAAAGCGAGCCTTTAAAGCGCACTGCTTTTCCCGTGACAAAATTAGTCAAATATCGGTTAGGATCTCTCATAACTTCTGCCAGAATTTTAGGCCCTGTTTCAGTGAATATCGTTATATTTTGAGGAGAGGTCGTCGTACTGTCTCTAGAGAAAAGAGTACCTTCTGTAAAAATAGGCAATGCATAACCTTTCTTGGCAAGCCCATCTACTATGTTCACTTGTGCATCAGTAATAAACCCGCATGCTACCTGATGATATCCTTTTTGCGGATCTTCCCAAGTTCGTGGCAACCAACTACATTGCTTTCCACGTTCACTCATATATGTAGCAGTAGCTTCTTTCACCTCTTGGGATGAAAAAGGGATAGTGCTGTATAATAATTTTAAATAAGAAGGATGGAAATGTGCTTTTAGCGATGGATGTGGCAAAAGCAATTGTTTTTGATCTTTCTGTGCATTGATAAGCGCTTGATGGAGAGGTAAGAGTCGTTCAAAATACTCACGCATGCTGGGTGATGAGGGAGCAACACGTTGCAGTCGTTGATAATGATCTTGTAGGTTAGCGTCAAGCATCTCACTTAAATTGCGTTTACCTGCGCTCGCTTCCCCATCGCATATTTCTGTTGTGCCAGAAGAAAAGTTGAAAGCAGCGCTAGGCCCGCTTCCACGAGTAGTAGACGTAGGAGCAGGATATTCTCCTCCTCGACAGAGTATTCGAGGCATAGCCTTTTTGGCCTGCTCAGCCCGCTCAGCCCGCTCAGCAGCATCTTTCTCGGCTTCTTTTACAAAGTCGTCTATCTTTTTTAGGTAATCGTCACTATCCACAGAAAGCGCCGTTAATCTTTCTTGAAAAAAAGGAATTTGTTGATAATAGGCATGTAAGTTTCTAAGAAATGATAAAACTGCTGTTTCTGAACTTTCCCCTGATAGTAAACTTTGATATTGGGCAGTTATGTTTTCTTCTGCTTGTTTCCATTGATTTAATGTTGCTTGCATCTCTGCTGCATGTTCTTTTACGGCAAACATTTTACTTCTGTGGCTACTAGCTCCGAGCACAAGATCTTCTTTGCTTAAAAAAGATGCGAACGGAAAGGAATCCCATAATGCCAACCCTTCTGGCTTCAGAAGACTCGTCTTTGAGTCTGGGTGTTGGCGGTGGAAATAATTATATAAAAAAGCTGGTTCGAATACACGAGCCTCGTACTTGCCATCAGTGTTTCGTTGGACTAAATAAGGGCCTTTTGCATATTTCCTTCCTTGATGGTGTATTGTCTCTGCAAAAGAGTATTTTTCTCTTGTTTCGCTATCAGTAGGAAAAGAAAGTGGAAGAAAATTCGTAGAGGGTGTAACAGAAGAACAAAGACTAGAAAAAGGGTCACGAGGATCTAAAAGAGGAAGAGTGAGATTTTTTATCTCTGCCAATTTTTCTGAGAAATAACGTTCAAATTCTTCTGAGCTTGTGGATTGAAGCGCCTGAACGGTTGAAGAATGCAACACGCGCATAAGTGGATTAATAGGTAAAGTAGGTTCTGCTGCCATGACAATCTCCTCGTTTGGAATAATGTTAATTTTGCGCAGTTTGCACTATAAAACTTAAGAAAATATTAAATCAAAAAAATTATTCGTACACCGAATGGGTTGATGCAGAACAACAAAGAGATCAGGCAGAGGAATTTTTTCATGGGTTTGTTGGAGACGATTTTTTTGTTTAAAATAGCTAAAAAGGCTATTTTAAGTATCGATACGTTGAATATATTTTTTAGGATTTTGTACATGCCCACTTTCTTTGCAGAAAGATTTGTCAAAGCTGGCAAGCTTAGAAGCACTATAAGTTTCTCCTTCCGCTAAAATTAAATAATCAGCAAAATCTGCTTTTCCGCGCTGATATTTTTCTAAAGCAGACGCAATAATTTCACGTTGTCCAATGACGATGCCGGGGGAATCCAATAAATCCAAAATAGATTCGCGAATTTCTTCTCGTGTTCTTTTCTTTACTTTCAAAACCCAAACCATTTCTAGAATGGCATATGATGAAATAAAAAGTTTTTTTTCATCAACGGCTTTTTTTAAAAATTCTTTCGCTAGGGTGGATTCTTCTAAATTATCGTCGAGTACAGCGCGAGCGAGAATATTTGTATCTACACCAATCATTATTTTTTCTCCGACTTGCCTTGTGTTTTTTGATCGTTTTCAAGAACAGCTTGCATAATAGCTTTATCCATTTCTTCTATTGTCATCGGTGTTTCATTGGCTCGTTTGCAGCGACCAAAAAACATTTTAATTGAACGAGACATAGGCCTTATTTCAATAACATTATCTGAGCGAATTCGAAACAGTAATTCATTTCCCGTATGGATTTTCATTTTTTCTCGCAGAAGGCGAGGAATAACTACTTGTCCTTTGGAAGAAACAATAGCTTTATTATTCATTTTGAGAGCGCTTTTCATAAATACTCCTCTTGGTAAGTTTGCTTGACTTACTTGCAGTATAAGGCAACTTATTTATTTTAACAAAGAAGATTGGTTCCTAAGAGCGATGACTCCATTTGTTAAAATAGTTGGAATACAAAAAACTATCTCTCCACCAAATCATCTCTGTAAGTGGTGAGAAAATCATGAAAGAACCGGTTCTTTTTGTAAAGTTTGTGATGAAAGCGACGGTTGTTTTTGCTGGGAGCGCGGACGGCTCGTCCGCATAAGCAGGCCAAAGGCCTGCATCGCTTGCTTCGCAATCTCTTGCGGGCTAGCAGCCCGCGCTCCCAGGAAAATCATTTATGCCAATTGCAAAACTTGAAGCGGCAGACATTATACAAAAGGCGAATGACAGTAAACGAGATAAAGTCTATTGCGCTAATCAAATTCTCCGCATTTTAGAAGAGCCTACTAGAATCAGGGCAAATGTTGATGAAGCGTAGGATAATTGACGCCATATAGCCATAAATGAAAATGCGAATAATTCTTTCGCATTCGCTCGTGCCGCAGCCTGAGTTGCATGTTAAGTTGATGCCATGGATAGATCTCTGGGGCCTGAAGAAGGAGAGGCTCCAGGCAAATGTGAAGGAGGAGACAGTAATAAATGCGGCAATGCAGAAGCACTTAAAAGCGCTTTTCTATCAACACATTTTTGATCAGGATCAGCTCCGTGTTGTATTAAAAGTTCAGCGATGGATGAATTTTCCGATGCACGAGCTATTTGTAAAGGCGTTGATTGCTTATTATTTTTACAATCTACCGCGCCTACGCATGCTTCAAGCAAAGCTTTAACTACTTCTACTTGCTGCTCAAGTGAAACTTCAGCCGGCTTCTTCATACAAGCCAAATGCAACGCAGTGTTACCTTCTGCATCTACACCTGTACGCGGCACATACGCTGCTAATAATTCGTTTACTTGAGAAAGATTTCCTGCTCTGGCAGCTTCTAACAATTCGAAACTTACGCGATGACCATTGAGAGAAATCGGTGGTTCAAGAAATGGATTTTCTGATCTCGCTGCAAGATCTTTTTTAAGCTGGCGGAAACACCCAAATTCGGAATTTCTTAATTTTCTCATTTTTGCAACTATTTTTCGTATGTCTTTCCTATAAGACCTACCCCCAAAATAATCTCGAGATGTGTCTGAATATCCTTCAACTGAAACATTCTTTAGCTCATCATCAATTCTTTCCAATATAAAGCGTAAAAATGAAAATGCTTCTTCATTTAAATGAGCGCCTTGTGCCAACAGATAACGTACCATTTTTACGCTATCTTTATTAATTCCGTTGTTGATGCATAACATTTCTATAAGCGAAAGCTTCTCTTTGGGCTCAACCATAGGATTTAAATCGGCCCCACAAGCTACGAGCAATGCGACTGCTTCCATATTCATACTAGCGCAAGCATTGAATAATGCAAATGCTTGAGGTTGCACGTTTTGTTGATGCGTTCCGTTTGATGCATTCACATTTGCACCTCTTGCGAGCAATCCTTTCGCTATTTTTATTTTTTCAACAGCCGTTCTATACCAAGGTATTCTTGCCAGGGGAGAGATATTTTCAAAAGCACTTTTATTAACATCTACACCTAACATCAAGAATGTTTCAAATAGAGGCAGACGAGCACGCCTACATGCATGATCAAAATAACATAGAGAATCGAGAGATCCCATTCGTTCAAAAATTCTTTTCAGAGAAGGTATTTGTTTTTCAGTCAACTGGAATTCCATTTTTTTATCTGGCAAACCGGATTCCATATTTTTGAGATGCTTATTCATACAAACTTTAACCTTCTCATCTCCTGAACAATGCAACTGACTCCATTCCATTAACCAACAGCTCATTGAAACACCTCCAGCTGTTTCAACAATTAAAGGCTCTCTGCTAAACAAATTTTTTATGCATTCAACAGCGCTATCTGCATTTTTTGGGCGGAATTTTTCTGCTGCTTTCAACCATTCTTCATCTGACATTTTATCTAAAATGGCATTTATGGTTAGAAATAAAGCAAGCGCATCCCTGCTCATCCAGGAAGATGAATGGAAGGTATACTCAGGAAGTAAAAAAATTTCCATCCTCCCTATTTCTAACAACTTATCAAGATTTTCGTATAGTTCCTGACGGTTTCTTAATTTCGTCTCTGAAAGTATTTCTAATCTATTTTCTGCCATAACAAATTCCTCTTTTTATTTTCTTAAGCTGCCAAGAAAAAACTTCATCAAATCTTATTTTTATGTATATACCCAAAGTAAGTAAATCTCGGATATCTCTTGAGCACTTTAATCTGTGAAACTTAAGACAATATTAAATTGAAAAAATTTTCGATGTTTGAAATTATTCATTCCGAAAATTTTTTATTTCTAATAATCTATGTACCTGCGCTGTTAAATAAAAGGGTAGAGATAGCAAAGTATATTTTACTTCTTCTCCCGCATGATTTTTCACGCACACATCTGTTTTGCTTGGGAAATCACTATTAATGCGAATCGCAACGGGTAATTGTTTTAGTCCCATAAACAAATGTAGCGATTTCAGCGTGCCCGTGCTCCCTGCTTTGACTTCAACGGGCACCACCTGACTGCCATGTGCGATGACATAATCAACTTCAGCACTGGAACCTTTTTCATCACGATGCCAGTAGTGCAAGTCAGGTGCTATGTAAGGAGGTTCGATGGTTCTCAATAATTGTCCAACGACTTGTTCTGCAATACCTTCCTTGTTAATTAAAGTTACATCTGTTGCTGTTTGAATTTCACGAAAATTAATTCCCAATGCAGCACAGGCTAAACCTGTATCCAGAAAAATTTCTTTGAAATATCGTGTGCGAAGTTCTGCACCTAGTGGCACACCATTGGCAGCAGAGCTGATGACGCGATGACAAATTCTGGCTTTACCCAGCAGATCCAGAATTTGTTTAAACATCGTTGAATGGATTGCAGGATTCACGCGACTAAAGATAAATTTTTGTGCGAGTGTTCGGGGAATAGCCATCATTACTTCATCTAGTTTTGAGAGAGGAATACGACCACTATATTTGGCAAAATCATCTCTGTAAGTGGTGAGCAACTCATGATGGATTTGATTGATTTTGGGCAAAGCGCGTTCACTTATCCAACTTGATACTGCTGCTGGTAATCCACCCACTAATAAATATTCTTTGAATAGCGTGGAGAGTTGTTCATGTATCGCGAGGGGAATCGTGATGTTGAATTGGTAATCAGCCAGGTATTGAACGAGTAATGATTTATCCATCGCCAACAAAAATTCTTCGAAAGAGAGAGGTTCTAGATGTGCGTAAGTGATGCGCCCCACAGGCATACTGAATGAATGCTCTGCCAAAACAAATTCAAGTAGAGATCCCGCAGCGATAACGGGTAGCGCAGGTAACTCTTCTGCAAACCAACGTAATTTAGCCAGAATATGTGGCGCTGCTTGGATTTCATCTAAAAATAATAAAGTGTTAGCAGGCTCAATCGTTTGGTTATATGCAGCGCTGATATTGAGTAAGATTTGTTGAGGATCGTTGGAATCAAAAAAACTGGCAAGCGAGGGGGTTTTTTCAAAATTGAGTTCAATTAAGTGGCGTTTGTTAATTTCAGACAGATAGCGCACCAGCCATGTTTTGCCGACTTGTCTGGCTCCCCGAAGGATTAAAGGCTTATGGGTATCAGCGTTGAGCCAGCTATTTAAATAATTTATCAGGGTTCTTTTCATGAGTGGATTCTAAAAGAACCGGTTCTTTTTGCAAGGTCTGTGATGAAAGAGACGGTTGTTTTTGCTGAGAGCGCGGACGGCTCGTCCGCATAAGCAGGCCAAAGGCCTGCATCGCTTGCTTCGCAATCTCTTGCGGGCTAGCAGCCCGCGCTCCCAGGGAAATCATTTATGCCAACAGCCATAACAGACTTTTGTGAACAGATTCCTTTATGGTACGCTACCCAAAACTACCACACCTACTTTTATGCCCAAACGAACTGACATTAAATCCATCCTGATCCTAGGCGCAGGACCTATTGTGATAGGCCAAGCCTGTGAATTCGATTACTCTGGCGCGCAGGCGTGCAAAGCACTGCGTGAGGAGGGCTACCGCGTCATCCTCGTCAATTCCAATCCTGCGACTATCATGACTGACCCACAGATGGCAGATGCAATTTACATCGAGCCACTGCACTGGGAAGTCGTTGCCAATATCATCGCTAAAGAAAAACCCGATGCCTTATTACCCACGATGGGTGGTCAAACCGCTCTAAATCTTGCCTTAGATTTAGCCCGCGAGGGGGTGCTCAAAAAATACAACGTACAGATGATTGGCGCTTCTCGTGAGGCAATCGACAAAGCTGAAGATCGTGAGTTGTTCCGCAATGCAATGCTGAAAATCGGCCTGGATATGCCACGTTCTGGTTTGGCACACACGATGGAGCAAGCGAATACAATTCTGGGCGAGCTGGGTTTCCCTATCGTGATCCGTCCTTCATTTACGATGGGCGGGACTGGCGGTGGTATTGCATATAACCGCGAAGAGTTTGAAGAAATCTGCGAGCGTGGGTTGGATTTATCGCCGACTAAACAATTATTGATCGATGAAGCGATTATTGGCTGGAAAGAATATGAAATGGAAGTGGTACGCGATACCAAAGACAATTGCATCATCGTCTGCTCGATTGAAAACCTCGACCCGATGGGGATTCATACGGGAGACTCGATTACGGTAGCGCCTGCGCAAACATTGACCGACAAAGAATACCAACTCATGCGTAATGCATCGATCGCGGTATTGCGCGAAATTGGTGTGGATACAGGGGGCTCTAATGTGCAATTTGCGATCAATCCAAAAAATGGTCGCATGGTAGTGATTGAAATGAATCCGCGTGTCTCACGTTCATCGGCATTGGCCTCTAAAGCAACAGGGTTTCCTATTGCAAAAGTGGCTGCTAAATTAGCGGTGGGTTACACATTGGATGAGTTGAAAAACGAGATTACCGGTGGTCAGACGCCTGTGTCGTTTGAACCGACCATCGATTATGTGGTGACTAAAATTCCTCGCTTTAATTTTGAAAAATTTCCCACCACGGATTTTCGTTTAACGACGCAGATGAAATCAGTCGGTGAGGTGATGGCGATTGGTAGAACCTTTCAAGAATCTTTTCAAAAAGCATTACGTGGACTGGAAGTAGGTGTGGATGGTTTAGATCCTGTTTTATACCCATCGCCTTTGAAGTTCTGGGGTTGTTCTCAACACGATTTGTCGTCCTCACATATGAGTGAATATGCTCCGGATACAAATCGCATTGACGCCTACCCAGTTCCTTCAAATTCAATGGGTATCAATCCTGAGGAGACAGATAAATTAACTATCTTGAAACGTGAGCTTCGCATAGCTGGCTGGAATCGCCTTTGGTATATCGCCGATGCATTTAGAGCGGGGATGAGCTTAGATCAAATACAAGAACTGACCCATATAGACCCTTGGTTTTTGGCGCAACTGGAAGAACTGATTTTATTAGAAAACGAAGTCTCTCAACGACATCTTTCTGAAATAGACAAAACTTATTTATTCAAACTAAAACGTAAAGGTTTTTCTGATAGACGATTGGCAAAAATATTGGGCGTGAGCGAGCAAGCTTTCCGCAAACATCGTCATGATCTAAACGTGCGACCCGTTTACAAACGTGTAGATACATGCGCCGCAGAATTTTCCACAAATACAGCCTACTTATATTCCACTTATGAAGAAGAATGTGAAGCAGCACCCACTACTCGCGAAAAAATTATTGTCTTAGGTGGGGGGCCAAACCGCATTGGGCAGGGCATTGAGTTCGATTATTGCTGCGTGCATGCCGCGCTGGCGATACGTGAATTGGGTTATGAAACCATTATGGTGAACTGCAATCCAGAAACGGTTTCTACTGATTACGATACATCCGATCGTCTGTATTTCGAACCGCTCACGCTGGAAGACGTGCTTGAAATTGTACATATAGAAAAACCTAAGGGTGTGATCGTGCAATATGGTGGACAAACGCCACTCAAACTTGCACGCGCACTCGAAAGCGCAGGTGTGCCAATTATGGGCACCTCACCAGATGCGATTGATCGCGCTGAAGATCGCGAACGTTTTCAACAATTGGTGCAAAAATTAGGGATTACGCAACCGGCCAATGGCACTGTGCGCAGCATGGAGGAGGGCATTCGTTTAGCCAATGTATTTGCCTACCCGCTGGTGGTGCGTCCTTCCTATGTATTAGGCGGACGCGCGATGGCGGTGATCTACAACGAAAAAGAACTGCGCCAATACATGACGCAATCTGAGCATATTTCATTTGAAGCGCCGTTATTGCTGGATCACTTTTTAGATCATGCGATCGAAGTCGATATCGATGTGATTTGCGATGGTAAAGACGTGTTGATCGGCGGCATCATGGAACACATCGAACAAGCGGGTATTCACTCGGGCGATTCGGCATGTTCACTTCCTCCTTACAGTTTGAGCGAAAAAACGCAAAACCGTTTACGCGAAGATATGCGTAACATAGCGTTAGAATTAGGCGTGATCGGATTAATGAACGCGCAGTTCGCTATTCAAGACGAGCAGATTTACATTCTCGAAGTGAATCCACGCGCATCGCGTACCGTCCCGTTTGTTGCCAAAGCAACAGGTGTGCCATTGGCAAAAATTGCTGCACGTTGTATGGCAGGTATTTCCCTCAAAGAACAAGGTTGCTTAAAAGAAACCATACCTAACCATTACACCGTCAAAATGCCGGTATTTCCTTTTGCAAAATTTCCTGGCGTAGATCCTATTTTGGGTCCTGAAATGAAATCGACAGGAGAAGTGATGGGTGTAGGAGAAACCTTTGGCGCTGCATTTGCTAAAGCATTATTGGGCGCAGGGCAGAGCATCCCAAGACGTGGACGTGCGTTTGTCAGCGTGCGTGAAGCCGATAAAGTATTGTTAATCCCTATCGCAAAAGATTTGGTTGATTTAGGGTTTGCATTAGTCGCGACTCATGGTACAGCCCGCACATTACAAGCTGCTGGCGTGCCTTGTACCGCTGTCAATAAAGTGACAGAAGGTCGTCCGCATATTGTAGATATGATTAAAAATGATGAGATTGATTTTATTTTGAACACCACTGAAGGTACGCAAGCGATTGCGGATTCGTTTACGATTCGTCGCAGCGCAGTGCAACACAAAGTGCCTTACACAACCACACTTGCAGGTGGCAGTGCGATTTGTTTAGCATTGCGTTTTGAAACACGTGATCGCGTGACACGCTTGCAGGATTTACATGTTGTTTCCTAACTAATTAACACAAATGGATTAGCACAAACGCGCAGATTTTAGACTAGTTTGGTGAGAAAGGCTTTTTTAAAAAGCGGAACATAGATGACTATTTGAGCATTTTTAAATAAAGGCTTTACCGCCAAAATAGACAAAATATGCGTGTTTACATGAAATTGAGCGAGGATATATGAACCAAACAACACCTATGACCAAGGAAGGCGCAGTCAAACTACAGACTGAATTAGAAAACTTGGAAAGAGTAGAACGCCCAAAAATTGTGCAAGCAATCGCTGAAGCACGTGCACACGGAGATTTGAAAGAAAACGCCGAGTATCATGCAGCCAAAGAGCAACAAGGATTTACCGAAGCGCGCATTCGCGACATCAAAGAAAAGTTATCTCATGCACAGGTAGTGGATGTTACACAGATGACTAATCATGGCGTGGTAATTTTTGGCGCAACAGTGACGTTGTGTAATCTCGATACGGATGAAGAAGTATGTTACAAAGTTGTGGGTGAAGACGAAGCAAACATTAAAGAGAAAAAGATTTCTGTGGCATCTCCTGTTGCGCGTGCCATTATTGGAAAATCAGCAGGACAAGAAGTAGAAGTGCACACACCTGCCGGGTTGGTGCCGTTTGAGGTTATTAAGGTGGAGTATGTTTAATGTTTGATGTCGCTTGTTTGTGCCAACCTTACCATGGGGGGTGAGCTATTATTACTCATCCTGCTGAATCACTTCACCTCTGGCTCGCAGCTTTAACGCTCGGCGTCATTTGTATCGCAGCGCTACAAGCGATATTGCTTTATACCCAGGATCGTTTATTACATCGCTATCATCATCTGCCTCATCTCTTAAAAAAAATGCCCGCGCTTGAAACCATGGAGCGTTGGTTATTTCACCTGATCACCCTCGCGTTTATTTTGCTCACATTGCTTTGTTTCAGCAGTATCTATTTTTTTCAGCATATTTTTGAGGCACCTTTACTACCCAAAACATTATTGGCACTGTTTATCTGGAGTATTTTATTAATTTTATTACTAGGCAGATATTTATCAGGTTGGCGAGGTAGAAAAGCAATTCTTTACACGTTAACGGGTTTTATTTTGATGCTGCTAGTCTATTTTTTATCCGTGCTTTCACTATCGCATCCAGCATAAAAATAGCGACGCCCACCCAAATGAACATAAATACCACTAACTTGTAAGGATCAAGCGTTTCATGATAAACAAATATCCCCAATAAAAAATTACAGGTTGGTGTCACAAACTGTAAAAAGCTCAGCATAATCAGAGGTAACTGTTTGGCTGCGATGTTGTACCACCATAGAGGCAGCACGGTAATAACACCTGTTGCCATCAATAATAAATCCACGGTGTAATTTGTCAGAAATAAATGACCCTCTCCCTGCAAAAAAACCCAACCAAGAATACCCACTGCAATCGGCAGTAAAAGTAAAATCTCCAGACTTTGTACCACCAAAAGATCGCCAGATACTTTCTTCTTGAAAATGGCATAGAAAGAAAAACAGAATCCCACCGAAAGAGGAATCCAGGGAATGGATGTCCAACTCAGAGAATGTAAAGCCATTAAGACTACGCCTAACGCAGCAAATGCCATGGCTGCATACTGTAGTGCGCTAATCTTTTCTTTAAATACAATACGCGATACGGCCATACTCATGATAGGGCTAATAAAATAGCCCAAGGCTACTTCCAACACACGATTGGTAACTATGCCGTAGATATAAATAAACCACCACGCGCCAAGAATAAATGACACAATGGCAACGTTTTTAAAAGATACGTTGTGCAGCAGTTTAAAAAATGATTTATGCCGGGAGGTAATAAATAAGAGTAATACTAGAAAAATTTCGGCAAATAAAACACGCCACGACAGAAGTTGCCACGAATCTATATTGCCTAAAGGTTTGTACCAGAGAGGGTATGAGCCCCAGAGTAATGTGGCTGACAGGCCGAATAAAATTCCGCTTTTGATTTCTGTGCTGTGTTGGTTGGACATGTGTTCAGGTTGCGCTTAAAGATATTTTTTGTGTGGGAATGCCTAATTTTAAAATACTAAATTCACTTGTGTTGATTAAATTCACTAGTTTATAACTCCCATCTTTTACATTATATACTTCACACCTATCAAAAGGGCGTGAGTAAATATGCAGCGTGACAGTACGAGAACCAAAAGAAGAAAGATTAGACATGCGATGAATAGATTCTTCAGTATCTATTTTACTAGGATGTGTAGTATCAATGATCGAATGTTTGGTAGGTTCTAAATGACATGAGCTATTATTTGCATCTTTGTGAACCAATTTAAAATCTTGAATTTCAATGACACCATATGCCACCGTCATCCAACATTTTTGGTTATGATGATTATGGATGGTACTGTATTGTCCGCTCTCCCAACAGATAGCCAAAAGTTCAAACAGGGGAGTACGGCAAATTAAATTACGTGTGTAACGTTCGTGACTGAAATATAAATAAGGCGATAAGCTTTCAATGTCTACCGGATTAAGGCGCAGAAAATCCACGATACGTTGATCGGTAAAATCCTGTTCAGAGATGGCGCATAATGCGTCTGTAAAATCTTTGATAGATATCATAAAATTTTTATTGTGTATGAAAAAACTTGAGACAGGGTAATGTTTTCCAAAACAATCTTCAAGCGAATAAGTGATGCCCGTGGATTCACATTGATGGAGTTGCTGATGACACTTGCCATCCTGGCTATTGTAGTCACGTTGGCTATTCCTTCGGGCGTTTCTTTTTTTGCAAAAAATAACACGCTGGCGCAAGTCACTGGTTTAACGCATGCGTTATCTTACGCACGCAGTGAAGCTATTTCTCGTAACGAAAAATTAATTTTTTGTCCCAGCAGTGATAAAGAAAGTTGTGGCGGAAAGTGGCGCGATGGACAAATTTTGATAGATACGCAAGGAAAAGTACTGCGCGTTTTTTCTATTGGCTTGAGAAAAGATGATTTAGTGTGGAATAGTAGTGGCGGCATAGATAACAGTATTACGTGGATGCCAACGGGATATACGCAAGGGCAACGCGGTACGTTTTATTATTGCGTAAAAAATAATACGGCTGATTCCCGTAGTGTGGTTTTATTAGATACAGGGCGGGTATATGTTTCGGCTATGGATGCAAGCGATTACAACACGCATTGTTTCACAGCAGTTCCCGCTGAAAAACGCGGGTGACTGCTTCCTTGTTTAGATTTATTTAAAGGTAATCAACATCTTAACAGCCGATTACTTTGGTATACAAAAGACGTGAATCATCCTTTTTCAGATAAACGAATCATCATAAAAAACAGCGCCTATCTCCAAGAACATATTTTAGATTTCTCGCATATTTGTTTGCCCATCTCACCTGACAATGCGCATTATGGAAAAAATGGTGATTATCAAGATTTTCTGCAATACCCTAACAATCAAC